>Ga0214474_1000872_pt1 | contig 14313 bp, 14 predicted proteins | sample RVTome_2_FD_187335 | JGI IMG/M metagenome (GOLD analysis project Ga0214474, IMG submission 187335) | Soil microbial communities from uranium-contaminated site in the Upper Colorado River Basin, Wyoming, United States - RVT95D214 HiSeq ...
GAGACCGCTGCCCTGAGGATAGGGGTCCGTAATAATCTTCGTGTCGGAATCGGTAGTAATTAAAAAGCTAGCGTGCCCGAGCCATTTGACCTTCATTGCATAAACCTCCTGATATGTTTTTCGATAACTAATTGTCGCTTAAACGGAGGATTTTCACCCAATTGAACTGAGCGCAAAATTAACCAGTGTCCGCACGCAAACGCCTGTAGCTCCTTTTACTAAATAGCCATGCTGTTTCTCGGTCATGGAAGTACCGGCTATATCTATATGTGCCCATTCTGTTTTACCGACGAATTCAGCTAAGAATAGCGCCGCGGTTATGGCACCTCCAAACCTGCCACCACTATTTTTAATATCGGCCACATCGCTCTTATTCTGTTCCTTATATTCATCATACATGGGCAGTTGCCACAATCGCTCACCGGCGTTAGCCCCGGCTTTTACAATTCTATCTATCAGTGCCTGAGAATTACCAAATATTCCACTGCAGACGTCCCCCAAAGCAACATGACAAGCACCGGTTAGAGTTGCCACATCCAGCAGAGGAGAGAAACCTCGTTTTACTGAATAGGCCAGGGCATCAGCCAGTATAAGTCTTCCCTCAGCATCTGTGTTAACGACCTCAATAGTCTTACCGTTATTAGCTTTCAAAATATCGCCCGGCCTCAGCGCGCTTCCTCCAGGAAGATTTTCTGTCGCCGGGATTACGGCAGCTATATTAATCTTCAACTTGAGTTGCGCGATAGCAGTTATCGCTGCTATGGCAGCCGCAGCCCCAGCCATGTCACCTTTCATCTCAGCCATGTTCTCTGATGGTTTTATGGAAATCCCCCCTGAATCGAACGTAATACCCTTGCCAATAAATCCCATAACAGAATTTGAACTTCTATTTCCTTTATAGGTAAGCACGATAAGCTTCGGAGGCTGGCAACTCCCTTTAGCGACTCCCAGCAACGAGCCCATGCTCTCTTTTTCCATTTGCTCGCGGCCCATTATAGTCACTCCCAGACCATTTGACTTGGCTATCTTCTGAGCTACTTTCGCCAAATCGGTCGGTGTCATATAGTTGGCCGGTTCATTAATCCAATCGCGGGCTTGATTGGTGGCTTCAGAGATGATTTTTCCTACGTAACAGCCACGTTCAAGCACAGCTACCTTACCCCTGTCTTTTTCTAAAATAATGAGTTCTTCAACCTCATGATTCTCTTCATCTTCAGTCATGTGTTTACGGAACGTGTAAAGTCCTAAGAGGCTTCCTTCCGTTATTGCCTGAACAGCCGCTCCAGGTTCAATTTTCCCGCTGCCGGCGCCGTGCACAATGGTGGCTATTCTCCGACAATTTAGCTTCCTCAGAGCTCGACAAAGTTCAGCAGACAACATGCGAATTTTATCCAGCGTAAATTCAGACTGTTTCCCCAATCCGGCCACAGCTACTATACGAGCCGGAACTTTACCAAGGCTGTGAATAATGCTTACTTCGTTAAACTTCCCCCTTAACTCGCCTTGTTTGATAAGAGCAGTTATTGCCCCATCCAGTGCTTTATCGATAGCACCAGTTGCCCCCGACGGCCGTTCAACACCCTCGAAAAGATTAACTATTATGGCATCAGTTTTAGTCGTAGTAATGTCGCCACTGGCTACTTTTATTTCCAACGTCGCCTCCTCAATTAAACAGCTCAGGATTGCCTTAAATGATGATATGCAGTATCTATTTTATCCCATCGAAGAGGGGATGTGAATATGCTCTCATTTGGGCTCCGCTATTTCAACGATTTAAGTTTCGAATTATTTTATCGATTGCCGGCGATATGTCTCTTGAAGTATCTACGGCGTAGTGGTTACGTTGAATCTTCTCAACCGTTGGTTTCATATGCCGATAAATCTCCCAGTTTGCATCAGATTTACTCTCCTGTATTGCACCGCTCTTTCTGGACTGAAGTCGCTCGTAGGCTATTTCCACTGGAGCTTCGACACGAACCAGGACTAGCCTGGCACTGGTTTTTTCACTAATACGATACAGGTATTCTCTATTATGCTCCGAAAGGTTGGTCGCATCAAAACATACGGGTATACCTTTACCTAAAAGCCACTCCAGCAGACAGTGTATAGCAGCAAACAAGCGCGCGCTTTCAGTAGCGCTATATTCAGGTTCGTGAAACAGAACTTTCCGCAGTGCGTCGCTTTCAAGAGTGTAAAATGGGTATTTTTCACTGAGCTTTTTACAGAAAAATGTCTTTCCCGTACCGGGTAGGCCGCTGACAACTACGAAACCTGGATTCGCCATAGGTTCCGGCAGTATCCCCAGGCTTTCTATTAATATAGATAGGTCCTGTCTAGTCGATACATGATCCATAACCTGCAGGCATTATATGACATTTTGATTCAGGCCGCTATATAACATAACTTCTTATTCGTTGCCACAAAGGCGTTGACTTGTCACAGATGTGATAATAAAATTACGTTACGCATCTTACTTATGAATCCGTAACGTAAATGAACAGAGTTCCTAACATCAAATTAGATGATATACGGATAGGCCCATACTCATCTTTTCTATATATTTGCCAGGACGGCTATTCGGTAAATAAAAGCCCTGTGCCGGGTTTTGACAACAGCCAGGTCCTTGCCAAACTAAATGAATGCCAACCTCTTATCTCTCCGGACGGAAATTATCATAACGAAATACTAAAGACCGTATTCAATATTGGTTTGAAAAACGCCGAAGCACGTCCACTGTGGATTATTCCTAATTCAATAAGGTACCTTAGAGCAGTTGTCCGCAAGAAGAGTGGTGCAGCAATGCGGGGCATTGTTGACTGCACGCTGCATCGTAAATTTGCGCAATTAGTGGACAAAGGAATCAAACACAAGGTGGAATTCGCTAACAAATATGGATTACTGGGCCGTCACGAACTACATAATGTTGTATTTAGGGATGCAGATACAGGCCAACAGTTCCAAATGGGCGAATCATTATTATGGTGGGAAGAAGAGATTCTTCATTTATCAGCCTGCGTAAAGCTGTGGGACATGATATGCTCCAAAAATAGGCAGCTCAAGCACGTAGTATTATGGCATCGAGATGGTATTTTCATAAGCCTGGATGGTTTAGAGAAACAACTGGTTAACAGAGCAAATATGAATCTGCTGACCAAGTGGAGCAAAGGTGATACCAGAGGACCGGCCACGTATTATCTTTTGCTTGAATTAAGCAGCAAGTTAGAGGATTCCTTGTCTCTAAGACTCTCCGACCAGCCCGACCACGAGGTAGCGGTTAATTCCAATACATTGTTGTCTGAAATCTGGTTCATGTTTTTATTAGAGGTTACAGGCCGAACGCGTTTGATGCGTTGTAAGGTATGCGGTGACTATTTCAATACGTATGATCCGCGTTCGCAATTCTGCTCGACCCGCTGCCGGATGCGTAAATATAGAAAACGCGATCAAAAAATCAAACTAGAGAAGGGCTGGCAGGGGAGACTTCTGTGATGATATGCGTCCCTGGAGGGATTCGAACCCACGACCCGCTGCTTAGAAGGCAGCCGCTCTGTCCACTGAGCTACAGGGACCAGGTTTGAGTGTAGCACAGCACCTACGACCTGGCAAGGACAACATATATTAGCGGCATCCTGTAAAAAGGTATGACCAGATTGCTGATATGTCAGTTACTTAGAGTCGTCTTTAACCGTAGTCTCGGTTTTTTTGACTTGCACCGGCTTATCCCCGCTGGTATCCTCAGAAACGGTCTTCCTATTATCAGTGGTATAAAAGCCGGACCCTTTGAAAATGACAGGCACCGGAGAAAAAAGTCGCTGTGCTTCATTCTGACATTTAGGGCAAGCGACTATGGATTCGTCGTTAAAACTCTGTTTTAATTCGAATTTTAAATTACACTTGGCACAATGATACTGATAAATGGGCATTGAAAACCTCCTCGAACGCCCGGAAAATAGAGCATGCCTCCAAATTACTGTTTTTCATACTTAGCAGTCAGTTATTTCAACTGCTAATTTTATAGAAAAACTCGGCTCTGGTCAAGTATTACGCCACAGTAACATCTATAGGAAATTCTGGACTTATGCTTAATGCAGCTAAATGAGGAGCTATGATATACTATTCCTGCTGGCGGGGCAGGGAAGCGCCCAATTAAGACAGTGTCTCACGGGCTCGTAGCTCAGTGGCAGAGCGACCGGCTCATAACCGGTTGGTCGCAGGTCCGAATCCTGCCGAGCCCACGTAAAAAACAGCTCCCCAATAGATTGCGAGCATGTGATTAAGCTCTTTCTCTAACGTATTTGAAAGCTGAGAGTGCTGCCCTAGCCCCATCTCCAACGGCTCCTGAGACCTGGCGTGGCGAATTTGTACGTATGTCACCAGCGACAAAGATTCCCGGCCTCGATGTAGCCATCAGTTGATCGGCTTTGATAAAGCCTCCTTCATCCAAATCTACTACGTCCGCGAACACTTTACTATTAGGCACAACGCCTATGGCCACAAAGACACCTGAAACATCTAATCTGGAGGTTTCTCCCGTTTTTACATTGCGCAGCCGCAATCCGCTTACCCGATTGTCGCCGATCACTTCTTCTACAACCGAATCCCAGATCGGGTGCAGTTTTGATCGGGACAAAGCCTTCTGCTGAAGAATTTGGTTGGCTCGCAACTGGTTTCTTCTATGAATCAGGTAGACCCTGGTGGCATGTTCCATTAGCTCCATTGCATCGGTAATGGCGGTGTCTCCGCCGCCGACAACGGCTACATCCAGTTCGCGAAAAAGAAAACCGTCACACGTAGCACAATATGAGACACCTTGTCCCAATAATTCAGACTCTCCGGGTACACCGAGCTTTCGATTTTCCGAGCCCGTGGTGATAATCACCGTTTCAGTTTCGTAACTACCACCAGTCGTAACTACAGTGTAGACCGATTCCTGTTTTATAGCTGTGACCTCGGAATTAACGGTCTCCAACCCATATCGAATTGCCTGCTCATGCATGAGAGAAGCCAGTTCAAAACCCGAGACGCCTTCAGGAAAGCCCGGATAGTTATCTACCTGTCTGGCATTCACTATCTGACCTCCGAATATGCCCCTCTCTATCAATAAAGACTTAAGGCCGGCCCGGGAGGCGTATAAGCCTGAAGTTAGCCCGGCAGGCCCGCCTCCGATGATTATTACCTCGTACTTAGTCATTTCTTTGGCCATAACTATTTTGTACTCATTCTATAATATTGCGTTAACCACTGCCACTAGTACCAAAGTATAGCCACGACATAATATGCAGGCTCAGTTAATAGCTGCACCCCTATATCAAATGGGAATAATGTACTAGACATAAAATGGGTAATTCGGATAATTTGAACGTATGGACCTACATAGTATTTTAGTCATACTTTATCCATTATTGTAGCTAATTGTATTGACATCGCATATTTTCCATGCGATTATAACGAATTATACGCCACGTTATTAGTGGTGCGCTGTCATTTTGGGGAATGTGAGGGAAAAATGGCCGAGTTATTTACTACCAAGGAAGTTGCCAGCTACCTCAAACTAAGACCTGAAACCATCCTGCGTGGAGTTAAAAAAGGTGAAATACCGGCTATTAAAGTCGGGGGGCACTTCCGGTTCGACAAGGACCAGATAGACGAGTGGCTTCTTAACAATTCTACCGCGAAGAAGCGGATCCTGGTTGTAGATGATGAAGAGCCAATCCGCAAGCTCTTCAAAGAGACCCTGGAGAAAAATAATTATCACGTAATAACCGCAGATACCAGCAAAAAGGCAGTCAAACTGGCACGTAGCTGGAACTTTGATTTAGTTTTTCTTGACCTCAAAATGCCTGACATAGACGGAGTCCAAACGTTCCGGAAAATCAGGCGAATCGATAAGGATGTTCCCGTAATCATAATAACAGGCTATACGGCAAGCGACCTTTTAAATAAGGCCGTGAGGCAAGCCCCATTCGGAGTAATGAAGAAACCATTTGGCAGCAAAGATATATTAAGATCCACTACACAGTTTTTGAACAGCAACAAGATTAGGTCACGGAAAAAACGTACGTGATTTGTCAGGTTCCATTACTATTATTGATATTGGTAAGATGTGCATCAGAGCGACCAGTAAATGAAACGACCGCAAAACAACGGGGCTAATCTGGTTCTGATAATCTTTGTTGCTGGATTTGCCCTGATTGCGCTTATGGCAATAGCCGACGAGTACTTTGATTTCCCGTCACGTGTTTTTAGTACACCTGCAACGCCAGTCAACTGGGCTGAAGTCATACTTGAAGTTCTATTAATATTAGTGACTGGAATTGTCGTCGGTCTTGTCCTGATGAAACTTCTATCGCGCCATAAGCAGGTAGAAGAGGCACTGAGAAAAAGCGAGGAACGCTACAGGACCATCCTGGAAGACATGGAAAAAGGTTATTATGAAGTTGACCTGGTCGGAAATATAACTTTTGTCAACGAATCAATCTGCAGAATCATGGGGTATACCCCGAAAGAAATAATAGGCACGAATTACCGAAGCTACGCCTATGATGAAGAAAATGCCACAAAGATATTTACCTGTACTAATGCTGTTTACAGAACAGGTAGACCTGCAAAGTGGTTCTACTGGGACTATCGGACCAAATATGGAGACAGACGGCATATTGAGGCATCTATTGCTCCCAAATTAGACGAATATGGCACTATAGTCGGTTTTAGAGGCATCAATAACGATATAACCGAAAGAAAGGCCATGGAACAGCAAGTTCTTTTAACCAATAAGCTCGCATCTATCGGTGAACTCGCTTCGGGAGTGGCTCACGAACTGAACAATCCGCTAACTACTGTCATGGGATATGCTCAACTCCTGGAGGAACGTAAGGATATTCCTGAAGATATCAAATCCGATCTTGCCAAAATTTACGAAGAGAGTCAAAGGGCAGCTAAGATAGTTCAGAACCTGCTAAGCTTTGCCAGAAGGCGCAAACCGGAGAAGACTAATTTCGATATTAACTACCTGGTTCAGAAGACTCTGGATTTACGTGGTTATGAACTTAAAGTGAACAACATCAACGTATACGTCAATTTGAAACCTGATATACCCGAAATCAAGGCGGACTATCATCAGATACAACAGGTGCTATTAAATATATTGATAAATGCCGAACAAGCACTGACCGAAGTAAAGCGACGCGGTAAAATAACGATAACGACAACCACAGTCAATAACCACGTTAGAATCATAGTAGCGGACAACGGCCCGGGCATTCCACAAGATAATATTGAGAAAATTTTTGATCCTTTCTTTACCACAAAGGAAGTGGGCAAGGGAACCGGACTTGGACTTAGCGTCTGTCACGGTATCATTACTGCCCACAGCGGTAATATATACGTGACCAGTGAAAAGGGGAAAGGAGCCATTTTTACCATCGAGCTACCAATAGCTGCTGCTGACGAAATTGAAGTCAGTCCGGCCCGGATAATAACTAAACGTAGATCCCGCCGCAAAACGTCGGGTGAAAATATTTTAATTGTAGATGACGAAACAGGTATTCGTGATATCCTGACCCGAATATTCTCGGAACGCGGTTATACGACTGATTGTGCTGCGGATGCTAAAAGTGCTTTAGCCAAATTAGCCGATTGCGAGTATGACCTGACGATAATCGACCTGAAACTGCCGAAGATAAGTGGCAAAAGGCTCTATGAGATAATGGGGCGGAGATATCGTGCAGCAGCACGAAGGGTCTTGTTTATTACAGGTGACACAATTACACAATCCACACAGGACTTCCTTGATTCCGCGGGAAAACCGTACTTGACCAAACCTTTCAATCCGTCGGTTGTACTGGAACTGGTTGAGCAGATATTAGTAGGGAAAGTCGCTTCCGCAGTTAGTTGACATAATATATTCGGATTATCTTTTATCCCGGCTGTGAAAGGCCTCGTGGACTTCTTTCAGATGCTTGTTGGTGACATGCGTATATACCTGCGTTGTTCTGATGCTTTCATGGCCTAGCATTTCTTGCACAGAGCGAAGATCGGCGCCGCCCATAAGAAGATCCGTAGCAAAAGAATGCCTCAAGGTATGTGGAGTGACTTCTATCGGTAAGCCGCATCTCTTGGCATATTTGTTAACGATTTCCTGTACCGACCTTGCTGTCAACCTCATTTTCTCGCCATCCTTTGCAGGATCCACTGTACCGCTATAACGTATAAACAATGGCTTGAAGTTGTCTTTACGTGTGTTTACATAACGTTGTAGCCAATCAGCCGCTGTATCTGATAAAAAAACGACCCTCAGTTTGTCTCCTTTGCCTCTGACGCCAAACTCTTTACGATCAAGGTTTATCTGGTCGCGATTGAGTCGTACTAATTCTGAAACTCTGAGACCTGTGCTGAACAGAGTTTCCAGGATAGACTTATCCCTTAGACCGGCCTCATCCGATATCTGAGGGCTGTTAAGCAGCCTTTCCAACTGCTCTGGAGTTAAAAAAGTTACTAACCGTGGGCTTTGCTTGGGTAACTCGATTTTATCCGGGGATAGTGTACGAACATCCCGCTGAACCGTCAAATAACGGAGGAAAGCTCTCAGGGCAACTATATGATAAGTCTGAGTGACACGTTTTAAAGGAGATCCATCTAAATTTTGTATATGTGCTAAGTATAAACGGTATCTTCTGATAAGCTCAGAGGTTATGTCACCAGGTTCTAAGATCTTCGTATTTGCCTTGAGCCATCCGAGGAAACGATTCAAATAATGCCGATATTCACGGATCGTCAGGGGCGAGCGTCCTTTTTCGACCTCGAGGTATTCCAGGAAATCATCAATTAGTGGTTCTAGCATATTTCAACTCGAATAATTCAATATATGTACACTTCGCAAAAGAGACATTTTAAGAAGCTGGTAATAATTCCTATTTCGTTACATTTTTAAGGTAATTGATTAATTTCCCATTGGCTCTTAGCAATTTCTCCAACTTGAATAATGTTAACACGCTAACACTTCCACGTCTATCTCGTTCTATATACGAAATTACATCATGTGATACGCCAGAAATCCTAGCAAGTTCCTCCTGCTTAAGATGGTGTTGTGCACAAAGCTCCTTTACCAATTGGCCATGAGTCAATTTCCTGTGGCTCCAGTTACTGTCTTAGACTTAACTAAATTAGCAGCTATTTTGTTCAAGAGTCTGTCCAGTCCCCAGCCTTTTAATGCCGATATGGCCAATGTATTGTCATCCCGTGGTTTTATCACGGCGGTAAGAGCTAATTTGTCCATTTCTTCCTGGTTACCCGCAACTATGTCCATCTTGTTCAGTACTGTTAGCTGCGGCTTACCGGCTAAACCCAGCTCCGACATGATCTCAAGTACCGTCTGAAACTGTTCAGCAGCATCATGATGCGTTATGTCAACTACATGTACCAGTAAGTCGGCCTCGGTCAATTCTTCGAGCGTAGCTCTGAACGCAGCGACGATAGATGTTGGCAGCTTATGAATAAAGCCAACAGTGTCTGTTAGCAAAGCCTGTTGGCCATCGGGCAATGCCAGTCGACGTGTCACCGGGTCCAAGGTAGAAAAAAGCCTGTCTTCAACCAGGACAGCAGACCGGCTCAAGGCATTGAGTAAGGTGCTTTTGCCAGCGTTGGTATAGCCAACCAAGGCAACTACGGGAATACGGCTCTGCCTGCGTTTTTCACGATAGAGCGCCCGATGACGTCTAACCGCCTCGATTTGACTCTCTAGACGCTGGATTCGCTTGCGTATAAGGCGACGGTCCGTCTCCAACTGTGACTCGCCCGGTCCCCTGGTCCCGATGCCGCCACCGAGACGTTCCAGATGGCTCCATTGCCCGGCCAACCGCGGCAGAAGGTACTTATGTTGAGCTAATTCTACCTGTAGCTGACCTTCACGTGTTTGAGCTCGCCTGGCAAAAATATCCAATATCAGCGCCGTACGATCTATAACCTTGACTTCCAGTGCTTCTTCGAGATTTCTTTGTTGCCTGGGCTTTAGTTCGTCATTAAAGATAACCACGTTATAAGGACAAAGCTCTCGAGCCTTGATAAGCTCTTCTAGCTTTCCCTTGCCCAAATAATAAGTCGAAGACGGTCTATCCAGTTTCTGGAGTAGTCTGCCAACCACTTCAACTCCGGCTGTTCGGGCTAAATACGATAGTTCCTCGAGCGAACTCTCTATAGACCAGCCGTCGGCGGGCGCTTTGCTGTCAACACCGACTAAAAAAGCTCTCTCTGTTTCGGTTTTTGTCTTAATCAGGTTTTGTCGCATGACTAATAATATTATGTCACCTTAAGTTTATTTAACCGCACGCCATTTTTCTAATCGACTAATCGCTTCGTCAAGTCGATCGTCAGGCAAAGTAATCGACAATCGGATATATCCTTCACCGGCACTACCGTAACCGGTCCCAGGTGTCACCGCTATATTGACTTTTTCCAACATCTCAGAGGTAAACTCCACCGAAGTATAGCCATCGGGTATTTTCGCCCAGACATAAAAGCTGGCCTTTGGCAGTCTGGCTTTTAAACCTATGCCATTGAGGGATTTAACTAGTTTATCCCGACGTTTCTGATAAATGGCATTACGCTCAGCTATGCTCTCCTGAGGTCCCGTTAACGCCTCTATGGCCGCCTGCTGAATAGCCTGGGGTATACCCGTGTCCAGGTTCGACTTGAATCGAAACAGAGCGTCAATTATCCGGCTGTTGCCCACAGCCATGCCGATTCTCCAGCCAGTCATATTGTAAGTCTTTGATAAAGAATGGAATTCGATTCCTATATCTTTAGCCTCCGATACCTGCATCAGACTGGGTGGATGGTAGCCATCAAAGGCGACCTCAGTGTACGGTGCATCGTGGCATATTACCAGGTCGTACTCTTTGGCAAAATGCACCGCTTTCTGAAAAAAAGCTAAATCGGCTACCGCCCCGGTGGGATTGTTGGGGTAGTTCAACCATAATACCTTTGCACTACTAGCTATTTTTTTCGGAATACTATCAAAGTCAGGCAGAAAGTCATTCTCCTCAAGCAAAGGTAAGTAGTAAGGCTCACCTCCAGCCAGCAACGTGCTCATTGCATATACTGGATATCCCGGGTCCGGCACTAGAGCTATGTCACCGGAATCAAGCAAGCAGAACGATATATGACCTACGCCCTCTTTGGAACCGATGAGAGGTAACACTTCCTTATCGGAATCCAGCGTGACTCCAAAACGGTTGTTATACCACTCTGCAATGGCCTGCCTGAGTGCGGGCAAGCCTATCGTTTCAGGATATCTATGATTAGCCGGGTCTTTAGCAGCTCTACACAACTCCTGAAGGATGTGCTTTGGAGTGTCCGTATCAGGATCACCTATAGCGAAGCTGATTATATCCTCACCCAGTGCCGTCTTTTCCTCTATCTTTCGATTAATCTCTATAAAAAGATACGGAGGAAGCTTAGCAAGTCTCTTTGAAAGTCTCAATTCGGCCATTCTCCATGAAATACATCTTCAACAGGGCCACTCAAATATACATCCCCTACCCCATCCCACTTAACTGTCAATTCGCCGCCTTCTAATATCACATTTACTTGGTCGTTCGTATAGCCTTTTACTCTGGCTATGACGGCAATTGCACAGGCTCCGCTGCCACAAGACAGCGTTTCACCAGCCCCTCGTTCCCACACCCTGGCTTCGATTTTATCCCGTTCCAGAACCCTGGCAACCTCGAAATTTATCCTTTCGGGGAAAATACGATGGTTTTCTACTTTTGGACCGATTTCGCACAGGGGAAAATTAGCGACGGGGTCAGATAAAAAGTTTATGGCGTGTGGATTGCCCATTGATAACAATGACAGCTTAAGAGCCGTTCCCCCGATGTTTAGCTTATAGTCTAAAATATACTTTATGTCAACCTCACCCTTGCCTTTCTTAGGCTGGTCCATTACGACCGGTATATCATCAGCGCCGAACTTGGGCTTTCCCATGTTCACACTGGCATGGATAACGCTACCATCAGATACCGAAGCCTCTACCGTCCGGATACCCGACAAAGTATCCACTGTCAGGTCGGGGCCGCTTACTATATGCCGGTCAATCGTATATTTAGCAAAACATCTTAAACCGTTGCCGCTTACCTCTGCTTCTGAGCCGTCGGAATTGAAAAGCCACATTTTTAAGTCAGCTACGTCAGAATTTCCTACTACAATAAGGCCATCGGCACCAGCACCGAAGTATCGATGACATATTTCACTGGCTAATTTTGACCAATCGCGTTCCAATGTCCGGGCATCAACTAATATAAAGTCGTTTCCTGTAGCCTGTAATTTGGAAAAATTCACGACTGAGCCACCTGCTTTGTACTACCTGCCAGAAACGAGTTAATTAGATCGGCACCTTCCTTGAACAAATCGCCAGATTCGTTAAGCCAGTGGATTCTGGGATCACTGAGCCTGAACCAGGCATATTGATGACGCGCTAAGCGATGCGTTTCCGTTTTAATGTGTTCAATAGCCACCTTCAACTCTATACGGCCTTCAAGGAACATCGCTATCTGTTTATAGCCTATTCCGGACATGGAAGGCAAATCTAAACCATAGCCACTCGCTAATAAGGCCTTTACCTCATCTATCAGACCATTATTAATCATCTCATCGACTCTGGAGTCGATTCTACTATATAGCTCGTGCCGCTTTGCGGTTAATCCTAAAATTAAGATGTCATATGGCGGTTTTTGTTTTTTCCACAGTTCGGACGCTGGCCGTCCAGTTTTCTGGAATATCTCCAGCGCCCTGATGATGCGCCGCACATTACCCGGCAAGATTTTAGTGGCAGCTAATGGATCGATCCTCTGCAATTCTTGAAACAAAGCATGGCCGCCATTCTTTTCAGCCTTCTCCTCAAGAGCTCTCCTCAATTCAGAATTTGGAGGAACCAATGGTATTTTCCAACCTTCCAATACTGACCATACATATAGGCCACTTCCACCAACTATGAAAGGAAGGTTTTTACGGGTCAGGATATCCCGGATTGATTTAAAAGCCAGCCTCTGATATAGAGCCAGACCGAAGGACTCGTCGGGATTAATAAGGTCAATAAGATGATGACGGATAAGCGACAATTCATCGCGGTTAGGCTTAGCAGTTCCGATATCCATATGACGATAAATTTGCCGGCTATCCGCATTTATTATCTCACCGCTAAAATTTTTTGACAGTTCTAAGGCAAGTTGACTTTTGCCTGATGCCGTTGGGCCTACAACAGCGACCAGGCGTTTCATCGGGTTGATTTGAGCTCGGCGGTCTGTTTGATAATGCTTAAGAATTCAATATCTTTAAGACTGGCACCGCCGACAAGCGCGCCATCTATATCAGGTTCAGAAACAAACTCGGCTATATTACTGGCAGTCACGCTGCCGCCGTAAAGTACGCGCACTTTATCAGCCGCCTCCTCATCCCAAAGGCCAGCTAAAGTATGACGAATCAGGCTGACTGTATTATTGGCTTGTTTCCCTGTGGCCGCTTTGCCGGTACCAATTGCCCAAATAGGCTCATAGGCGATCACGAGTTCGCTTGTAGCCATGAGACCTGAAAGCCCTGCCCTCACCTGCTTCGTAATTACCTCTTCTGTTTTGCCTGCCTCATTTTCTCTCAGGTTTTCTCCAACACAAAAAATAGGCTTGAGACCGAATGCCGGTGCTTTTTTAACTTTCTTATTAACTACCTCATCCGTCTCACGAAAATACTGCCTGCGTTCTGAATGCCCCAGAATTACGTAGTCACACAGCCCAGTAAGCATGGCCGGTGATATCTCACCGGTGAAGGCACCTTTGTCCTCAAAATACATATTTTGAGCGCCTAACTTAATCGTGCTGCCTTTTAATAGTTCCTTAACTACATACAAGGATATAAATGGCGGGCACAGCACGTTTTCCACATATTCTTCACCATCAAGCCCATTTAAAATAGCACGTGCCAGACTACTGGCTTCCTCCAGTGTAGTGTTCATTTTCCAGTTGCCGGCAATTAATGGCTTCCTCACATTAAGCTCCAAACTTTGTTAGTTTCAGGGCGTTGGCCATAGCCAGAGGCATTATGTCAGTAGAACTAAGCCTTCCCAGGCCACCGTTAACACAGGCTGATTCGGAGAATTCCTTTGCGCTATCAGGACGACACCATTGCGAGTATAGCATCACCGGAACCGGATGCCAGCTGTGCATTTTTAGCATGGCCGGCGTAGAATGGTCGCCGGTAATTACGATAACATCAGGTTTCAGATTAAGTAATTGCGGCATAGCCGAATCAACCTCTTCAATGACTTTC
>Ga0214474_1000875_pt1 | contig 14290 bp, 14 predicted proteins | sample RVTome_2_FD_187335 | JGI IMG/M metagenome (GOLD analysis project Ga0214474, IMG submission 187335) | Soil microbial communities from uranium-contaminated site in the Upper Colorado River Basin, Wyoming, United States - RVT95D214 HiSeq ...
TGGCAATGAGTGTGTGGTCAATTATCTTAGTTCCTATATATATTGCCATAGGCGGCTTTATAGGTGCTGCAATACTCTTTGTGATATGGAAGCTTTTAGGCTCTAAGGAATCCTATGAAACCGCTTATCGATGCGGAGCCTATATTTCCGTCCTCATGCCGATTATCACCGTGCTCGGGCTCATTCCTTACTTGGGTTTAGCCATTGGGATTGCTCTTTACGTCTACTTTCTCGTGATCGCAAGCGTTGAGGTTCATAAGATTCCCTCTCAAAAGGCCTGGCTTGTGTTCGGGATCATCGGTGCAATACTGATCATTATGAACATCAGTGCCCAAATGAGTGCAAAAAAGTTTTCAAGAGAGGCGGTCAAATTCCGGGAAAAGATGGAAGAGACCTCAAAGGCCGTGAAGAAGCAGGCAGAACAGATGCAGAAGCAGACTGAGGATATCCAGAAACAGGCTGAAGAGATGCAGAAACAGGCAGAGGAAGCAAAAAAAGCTGTTGAAGAGCTGCAGAAACAATTGGAAAAGAAGTAGGTTAAGAACACTCGATAAGAAAGCTTTATAAGCCCTCCCTCCTCCCCTGCCTACCGGCCCCTGTCCCGACCGAGGGCGGGGCCTGCCCTGAACCTAACATGGTACAGGGCAGGCAGGCTTTGCTAAAGGAAAGAGAGCAAAGGAGACATAAAATCAGTCTGTTGCAATCCATCTTCCTTGCTGTTGTTCAAGGACTGACGGAATTCTTGCCCATCAGCAGTTCCGGCCACCTCGTCTTTTTTCAATCCCTATTTGGGTTAAAGGAGCCTCCGATATTTTTCGATGTCATGCTCCATCTGGGGACTCTCCTTTCTGTGGTGGTCTATTTTCGGAAGGATATTTGGGGAATCATCAAAGGAATTGCATCAACATTAAGGAGAAAAGAGGAAAACCGAGAGGAAGCAAAACTTTTTCTCTGGATCATCATGGCAAGCATTCCCACTGGTCTGATGGGCGTTTTCTTTAAAGATTGGTTTGAATCTTTCTTTTCCAAACCCAAACTCGTCGGAGGAATGCTGATTCTTACAGGATTGATCCTCTGGTTGACCCGTTGGGCCAAAAAGGAAGGAAAACCCATAGGACGGATGGGATGGCTTGATGCCATCCTCATCGGGATAGCCCAGGGTGTTGCCATCATCCCTGGAATTTCTCGATCGGGGGCCACCATCTCTACAGGGCTTTTTTCTGGTCTGGATCGAGAACTCTCCGGGAAATTTTCTTTCCTTCTGTCTATTCCAGCGATTCTCGGCGCCACCCTATTGGAATTTAAGGGATTTGATACGGTCTCAGGATGGGAGAACGCCCTGATCGGCTCTGCCGTGGCTTTTGGAGTAGGAATTTTGGTGTTGACTCCCTTGATAAAAATTATTAAGATGGGGAAAATGTTTAATTTTTCTTATTATTGTTGCGGAATGGGCATATTGATGATTATATTAGTATGAGAGAATAATGATAGGAGGAGGGATGAAAAATGAAAATTAAGGATGTGATGACAAGGAACCCGATTACAGCGGACAGCGAAACATTGGTTTTGGATGCCCAAAGGATAATGAAAGAAAATAATATCCGCAGGCTTCCCATTGTGGACAAAGGTAAATTGGTGGGCATCATCACTAAACACGATCTCCTCGAGGCGTCCCCTTCACCAGCCACATCGTTGAGTGTATTCGAATTGAACTATCTCCTTTCAAAAATGAAGGTGAAGGAAATTATGAAGAAGAATCCCTTGACTCTCACTCCAGATACCCCTTTCGAGGAGGCCTTGAGGCTTGGACAAGAGAAGAAGATCGGCTCGTTCCCGGTGGTGGAAAACGGGAAACTGGTTGGCATTGCGACCGAATCGGACATCATCAGGTTCGTGACACGCGTCCTTGGCATAAAGGAGGAAGGATCGAGGATCACCATTGAGGGATTGGGCGGGAAGTTGAGCGATCTCGAGAAGATTGTCTCCATCGCAAACCAACACCATACGGTTATTTTGAGCATGATGTCCTTACCCAGACCTGGAAACAAGGATTGGATGATTGTGCTTCGATTAAAGACGAATGATCCTGACCCGGTTGTCAAAGATTTTAAGAAGGCCGGCTTCAATGTCACCTATTCATCTTGGTTTCGTTGCGAAAAGGGTCAGGCCTAAAACCGAATAACACGAATTACAGCGAATGACACGAAAGTAGAATCATTTCGTTACCATTCGTGAAATTCGTCATTTTTATTATTCGTGGGTGCCCTCCGGGCATGGGGCATTAATAAAAATCTATTCCTTCCTATTTATGATAAAACCGATAAACCCTTTGGGCTGACTTTCGATTCATCTTTGGAGCCTTGGCCAATTCTTCTTCTTCGGCTTCTTTGATCTTCTCTATCGTTCCAAAATATTTTAATAACTGCTTCTGTCTGACCTGACCGATCCCTCGAATCTCTCCCAATTCTGATTTGATCGTCTCCCTGCTTCTGACTTTCTTATGATAAGTAATGGCAAATCGATGGGCTTCGTCACGGATTCGGTCAAGGAGATGGAGGATTGGCGAATGCCTTCCCAAAATGAAAGGTCCCTTATATTGTGGATGGAAGACCTTTTCCTCAGTCTTTCTCAACCTCGAAAGACGCGGCCTTTCAATGGGTTTTTCCTTAGCCAGGCTGATGAGATCAACCTCTTTTATTTTCAATTCTTTGAAGACCTCTTGCGCCACATTCAATTGGCCTCTTCCTCCATCTAATAAAACCAGATCGGGAAGATCATTCTCTTCAACGCCTTTTTGATACCGACGGAGGAGGACTTCGTACATCATGCCATAATCATCTGCTCCTTCGATCGTTTTGATCTTGAAATGACGGTATCGTTCCTTATTGGGCCTCCCGTTTTCAAAAAAGACCATCGATCCAACGGCATTTCCCCCCTGGAGGTTCGAGATATCAAAAGCCTCAATCCTTCGAGGCACTTTTCTTAGATCAAGCTTCTCCTTCAGGGCTTCTAACAGTTTTTTCCTGTCCTTATCCAGTTCATCCTTTGCGAGAAGAAACTGTTCAGCGTTTTCGCAAGCCATTTTAAGCAGATGTTTTTTATCTCCTTTCACTGGAACAAGGATCCGAACCCTTTTTCCTTTCAGCTCTGTCAGCCATTGTTCAACGAGATATTGCTCTGGAATCGGCTTGGAGATCAAGATTTCCTCAGGGATGAATTTGCCTTCGCGGTAATATTGACGAAGAAAGGAGGATAAGACCTCCTTATCAGGAAGGCCTGTGGAGGGAAAAGTAAAACCCTTGCCTCCCAGGAGTTTCCCTCCCCTGATAAAGAGAGGATGCACAACAAACGTATGATCTTGTCTATGAAAACCGATCACGTCCTGGTCGAGGAAATCTGTAGATACAATCTTCTGCTTTTCGATCACTTTCTCAATATGCTCGACCTGGTCTCGAATTCTTGCAGCCGTTTCAAAGTGAAGTTTTTCTGCCTCCTCTCCCATCTTCTTCTTCAGCCTCTCGACCAACTCTCTCTTCTTTCCCTCAAGGAACATTCTCACCTGATGGACCATCTCTTGATATTGAGCCGGATCGACCTTCCCACAACATGGACCGAGGCATCGGCTCATCTCATAATTGATGCAGGGCCTTAACCGATTAGAAAACTTGGTGTCGAGGCAGGTCCGTATAAGAAAGAGCCTTCGAATCAGTTTCAAGGTCTCCTTGAGGGAGGTGGCGGAGGGGAAAGGACCAAAGTAAATGGAACGGTCTTTCTTAATCCGTCTGACAATGCTCAGGGTAGGAAATTCTTCTTCCACAGAAAGTCTGAGGCAAGGATAGTTTTTGTCATCCCTCAGTTTTATGTTGTACCGCGGACGGTGTGCTTTGATAAGGTTGTTCTCCAAAATGAATGCTTCCTTTTCCGTATCGGTAACAATGGTATCGACGTCCGCCACCTTTTCTAACATCGACAAGGTTTTCAAATCCTTTCCAGCAGGCTTCTGGAAATAAGAACCCACCCGATGTTTGATATTCCCCGCCTTCCCGACATAGAGAATCGTCCCCTTTTTATCCTTGAAAAGGTAAACCCCAGGGTGGGTAGGAAGGTTGTTAATGTTCTGTTCTAAAGATTTCATTGGTTTTCAATTTCCTACTGCATTCTGCCTACTGACTACTGCCTTCTGACTTTTATCTCATCTTCAATTCCGTCGCTTCGAGGTGTACGATCTTATCCCGAATCTCCGCGGCCCGTTCAAATTCCAAATGGCTGGCTGCCTCCTTCATCTCCTTCTTCAACTTCTGAATCATCGAGGGAATCTCTTTGATGGGAACATATCCCTCTTCGACATCGGATACAGCCGGAATCGTTAAATAGTCTGCCTCATAAATCGAAGCCATAATATTCCGAACCGACTTCTTCACCGTTTGTGGAGTAATCCCATGTTCTTGGTTATACGCCTCCTGGATTTTTCTCCGTCGGTTCGTCTCCGAAATCGCCTGATCCATCGATCGGGTCATCTTATCCGCATAGAGGATCACCTGGCCGTTTACATTGCGTGCAGCACGGCCGAAAGTCTGGATTAAAGATTTTTCTGATCGAAGAAAGCCTTCCTTATCCGCATCTAAAATGGCAACTAAGGAAACCTCCGGGATATCGAGTCCCTCTCTCAGAAGATTGATCCCGATGAGGACATCAAATTTTCCAAGGCGAAGATCCCTGATGATCTCAACCCGATCGAGGGTGTCAATATCAGAGTGGAGGTATTTCACCCGAACTCCAAGATCAGCGAAGTATTCGGTCAGGTCCTCTGCCATGCGCTTGGTAAGCGTGGTCACGAGAACCCTCTCCTTTTCCTTCACCCGCCTCTGGATCTCCCCCAGGAGGTCGTCGACTTGATTCTTCGCTGGTTTTACATCCAGGAGAGGATCGCTCAAACCTGTCGGACGGATGATCTGCTCCACAATCTTTCCATGGCTCTTCTTCATCTCATATTCACTCGGGGTCGCGGAGACATAAATCACCTGACGGACGCGGTTCTCAAACTCTTCGAACATCAGCGGTCGGTTGTCCAGCGCGGAGGGAAGACGAAATCCATATTCCACCAGTGTTTCCTTCCTGGACCGGTCTCCCCGGTACATCCCGATCAGTTGGGGAATGGTTACGTGACTTTCGTCGATGAATAAAAGAAAGTCCTTTGAATAATAATCCAGGAGCGTGGGAGGAGGTTCTCCAGCTCTTCTTCCAGTAAGATGGCGAGAATAGTTCTCGATTCCCTGACAATAACCCAGCTCTTGAAGCATCTCTAAATCGAATTTCGTCCTCTGCTCAAGTCTCTGAGCCTCCAGAAGCTGATTCTGGGATCGAAACCATTCCAGCCTTTCTTTCAATTCCTCCCGGATGCTCACAATGGCTTTCTGCAATCTGTCCGGAGGAGTGACATAGTGGCTTCCCGGATAGATGGGAACTTTATCTAAACGTTCGGTGACCTTTCCTTTTAAGGGATCAATTTCAGAGATGTCTTCAACCTGATCTCCAAAGAGCTCGACCCGAATCGCCCGGCTTCCCTCATGGGCCGGGAAAACTTCAATCACATCCCCTCGAACCCGGAAGGTTCCCCGGTGAAAATCGATATCGTTTCGCTCATACTGAATCTCAACCAATTTCGAAAGGATCTCTTCCCTGGAAATGTCCATTCCCTTTTCCAGATACAGGAGCATTCCATGGTACGCCTCCGGAGATCCTAAACCATAGATACAGGAGACGCTGGCAACAATGATGACGTCGTTTCTTTCAAGAAGGGAGCGGGTGGCGGAATGTCGCATTTTATCGATTTCTTCATTGATCTGAGTGTCCTTCTCGATATAGGTATCGGTGGAGGGGATATAAGCTTCGGGTTGATAATAGTCGTAATAACTAACGAAGAATTCGACCGCATTCTCCGGAAAGAGTTCCTTGAACTCGCCGTAAAGCTGAGCGGCCAGGGTCTTATTGTGGGAGATGACCAGCGTGGGCTTCTGGACCTTCTCAATCACATTGGCCATGGTGAAGGTCTTTCCGGAACCGGTCACACCCAAAAGGACTTGGTGCGTCGCTCCTTCCAGAACACTCTCGCTCAGTGATTCGATGGCCTGAGGCTGATCGCCCTTAGGGTCGAAATCTGAGACGAGTTTGAATGGGTTCATGCAATCATTTTACAACAAAAAAGGTTAGAAGGAAAAGGAGGGCGTATTGGGAGATAGCTGATGGCAGATGATCATTTCTCCTTGACGGGTTATATTTTCCAGATTTTTTCTTCCTACCTGCAATGAGCGGATAGAGTTTGAGGCCTTGCGAATCAAGAGTCGCAACGTGACGTGTTAGCCGAAGTGCTTAAAAGGCCCTTAACGGACAGCAACATATTCTGCAAAAGAATTAGAATCAGGAACAGGCAAATTATCATCCAATAAACCCTGTACATGCAACTCTATGACTTCGTGCATGTTGCGCTCCGCCTCCTCGCGAGTAGCACCCGTAGCGACACAGCCCGGCAAATCGGGTGAATAAGCTGAATAGTTGCCATTTGCCCTTTCAATGACAACAAGAAATCGATACATTTATTTCACCTCCTTCAGTCTTGCTTGTTTTAAGATACTGTTCAGAGTCCCCGGCGCCAAATCGTCGTTTGGATGGCCAGCGATAGTCACTCTGCCTAGCTTTGTAGCATGTTTGTATTGCTGATGTTTTTGGCTAAAAGAAGTCCCGCCGATGGCGGGATTTGGATGCTAATCTTTTAGCCTGTGTTATCGGACGCGTGCCAAACGTTTTGGTTTTTCAAGCCGCCGACGCATCTCTTCTGTAGAAATTCCACCTTCAGATTTCTGTCTTAACCGTGACCGTTCGATGAGAGCGATAAATTTGGGATTGTTGCTTAAGGACACAGTTTCCACATCTGCATTGATGATCCTTACCAAGGCCGCCACTGGTTTGCCTCCTTTCATAATAATAAACGGTTCCTTCTTAACCTTTTTTGTGTAATCTGACAGAGGCAGTGTGGCCTTAGCAAATTCAACGGTTTTCATAATTTTATCACCTCTTTTCTAATTCTAACATTATTCCTTTGTTTGATTCCAATAGCACGAATAAAAACAACTCGCTCAGGGCTGTCTTCAAAATCATAATAGACACGGAGAGTACCAATGCGTAGCTCCCAAGGTGCAAGGGGATTGGGACGCATGGGCTTACGGTTTCTCGTCTCGATATCGGGCTGGAATTGCAGTTGTCTTTCGACAGCGTCCAATACTATTCCCTGTTGGCGCTTTGACAGATATTGAAAATGTTCTTCTGTTTCCGGCGAGTATTCAATACGATATTTCAACAATCAATTCCTCCTCTTTTAGGTCATTGGTTGTCAAGCGCATCTCCGATAACCCTACGGCACAGACGAAGCCCAAAGGGTTTTTGGAGAATGTGTTTGTGGCGTTGTTATCTGCCGTTTCGGGCAAAATATTCTTTTCAGTCACTTGTTCAATTTGTCCCGTGTCAACGGGCTGACCCCATGCTTTCTTCACGAGAAACAAGAAGGACTTGCGGAGGGTGGTTTCGTGCCCGTGTTAGCGGCTGTTCTTTGTGATCAATTCTTTCTTGCATCCAGCGAAGGCTGCTTCTTCGATATCCAAGCGCTCTCCAATAATACGTTTAATCCAGTCTTCCAGGTTTGCCTCATGATGCAAACGCGCGAAGAAAGCAGCTCTGGCGGCAAGGACAGCAGGAAGCGATAGCGACGTCGATTTTCGCTTTGTAACCTTCACTGGATCTTCCCAGGCAGAATCATTATTTGCCTGAGAAATTATCAACTGATCAATTTGTTCCTCAGAGAGAGTCTTGCGCCTTGTCTTCATCTTTCCCATCCTGTTATGATCCGGACCACCTTACCCGGTTTATACTCCACACCACGGTTTTTTCAATATTCGCAAATAATTGCCGTTATTGGGGGCAGGTTAAAAGGAGATGAGTTGTACTCATGATTTGTGTTTAGTCTGCTGTTAACCACCGATATAGACAAAATATTCTTTTCAGTCACTTATTAAATTTGTCCTGTTTCAAGAGCTGCCCCCTGGTTTCTCTGCTCACTTGGCTAACACCCCCATCCTGGAAATAAAATCTTTCTGGTCTTGATACTCCTTAAATATAGGAGACCCCTCAATCCCTCGGATCATCACATGATGTAGAGCCCCTGGAGCATCTAACCTGGCTTGACGAGGCATAACGAATCACTACCATACTTCTACATATCTATAAAGTGCTATTTTTCAACTACGTCCCTCGCCCTGTAGGGCCGACCCCATGTTGTGTTGTTAATCTTCCCAAGCCTTTCCCGTCATTAACTTCCATGCATTTTTAAATGCTATTTTTTCAGCAACATCTTTTTTCACACCCTTAAGAATAATATTTCTGTAAGTATCCATTACCCTATCATAATTATCAAAGCGGCCTGTATTAATATCAGAGCCTAAAACAAACCTGTCAGGGAACTCCTCGATTACCTTTTTCCACTCAGGGTCAAGGGAAGCACTCAAGAAAGGAATCTTATACATAACACCTTCGATATAACCTGTTCCGTGATATTTGGAGCCTGGTCTTGATGCAAGAAAATCAAAATAAAGATTTGGATATTTTGATAAAAACTCCCTCACGGTATCAGCTTTTCTGAACTTTTTCCATGTTTCCGGATTTCTGTTGCGCCCAACGTGACACCATATCAACTTCACCTTTGGATATTTAACAAGCATTCTCTCCAGTTCAGGAAGGAGTTTATCTTCTGCCTCATGGTGGAGTAAAAACGGGATACCTGTCTCACTTGATAGCTCAAAGACAACCTGCATGGCTTCAGAGTCAACAGGCATATGAACATCACGGTTATTCGTGTTTGATGGATAATGCCTTGCTTCAAATTCTCCCATCGCAAAATATTTGCCTGACTTGGCATCATTCGTCAATTTTTCAAGAAAACCTTTATCACTGCTGTGCCATAGTTTGCCGTCGCCATGGACAGCCGTTGGCACAAATCTGTCAGGATATAATTCATTAAGTCTTATTGATTCCTCACTCCCGAGTCTTTCATTCGGTCCAAGCCATGTTAGTGCTACACCGTTATCATCCATCTTTTTGATGAGTCTCTTAACTTCTATTTTCTCACCGTGGTGATACTCTACATCAATCACCGGAAGGATACCCTGTTTAAGAAGACCTCTAATCCGTTCCTTGAATATTTCTATCTGTTCACCTTTCTCAAGGGTGAATGCATCGATTGGAAAGATAAGAACAAGCATAAATATAAAGATAATCAATTTTTTTAACATGGTAAAAACCCCTGTTTTGCCCGCACTGAGCAGATAACGTTTTGCGCACAGGCGACGGTGCGCCGCAAAACAGATTTACTGGTCTTCATTTATTCTTTTCGCCCTTTTGCTTCCAAAAGCGTAGATAGTCCTCGTTCCTTTCTTTGACTCCCCCGAGTGCGGTGTCCCCTTAGGAACATGATATTCATCGCCCTTTCGTAATATAGTCGTCTCATTATTTATTTTTAGTTTGTACTCGCCCTCAACTACGATGAAGTATTCGTCATAGTCGTGAACGTGTTCTTTTGAGATCACATCTTTCGTTGAAGTCCAAAAAGCCATCTGACTTCCGTCAATCCCATCATAAACATAGCCAACATTTCCAGGTGATTGAGACTTTGGATCAATAGCGTTTAGCGGGTTTCTCATAAACTCAGGGAAATCATTCATTTCCGCTTCCAAAAGGTCGCAACGTATTTTCGCCTAACGGTTGCAGCACTCACGAAGTCCCGCCGGTTGCGGGATTTATGAGTCCTGCTGTTTGTGCTGTGTTAGCCGCTGTTGCAGGCATTCGTAAATAGAACCGTCCCGTTCACTTTGTTACAAAAGCTTTTGAGTTTCTTAAAAAGAGCAAAATAGAGGTCTATTTTTTTAATTTAAATGAAGTTAATTCCCAATCATAAGTTCCAATCCAAACTGGACTATTTTCATGTTGGCAATTAACAAAATACCCCACCTCTGGCGAATACCAATACCATGCTTTACCTACCCATGTCCGATCTTGCCCAATCCCTTCTTGCTTATACTCTAATTTGATAGCTCTAAATTTTCCTGCTTCAACCACGATGTCTTCCCATCCTAAAACGGTGTAGGTCTCATAATAAATATTTTCAGGTGAAGCTCGTGTTGTTCCATAACTTGCTCTACTTACAAATCTGTCTTTCCAAGTCTTCCCGATTTCTAACGGAAAATTTAGAAGTCTTCTCCGACCCTCTTTATACTTTATCCGTCTATCTCTCTCCATTGAGTAAAGTATATTAAGAGAGGATTTTTCATAAATATAAATAGATGTTCCACTCCTTATGGTGTAATTACTTTCATCTGCATCAACAACCGTCATAGTGGCTTTTCTTTTAAAATTCCACTTGTCTTCGATATTCCAAATAGGGGCTTCGATCTTCTCTTGTGCATATACCATTGTAGCAAAATATAGAATCAAGCAACTTAAAATTAAAATCTTTTTCATCCCATCCACCCCCTTTTTGATTTAAACAATTACGATGATTGGTACTATACTGAAATCAATTGAAGATAAGAAAAAAAATAAATGGGACGGTTCTGTTTTCATTCTTATCCCCTATCTGCAATGAGCGGCTAACTCGTTCACATCCGAACTTATACGAGTTCGGATATACTCCTAAAAATGGTGGTATAGACGAACTGGTTCGCCTGCCCACTGCAGGCAGGGATATGCCACCTCTGGCCGTAGGCCAAAATCTCCTCTTCTAATTCTCCTCACACATCACCTCCTCGATTCGGATTTAAATTGTCCAACGGTCTTTTTATCTTCCCAATGCTTTTCGGACTTACATGGGTGTAAACTTTGAAAACTCCAATGTTTTTCGGCAGGATGCCATCTGCGGCCTTCAATGGTTTTAACTTTTGCGACGAGGAGAGGATCGTAGGGGAAGGAGACAAAGATATGATCAGACGGGTCATTTACAGTAAAGACTCTGACCATAAGGCAACCCCACTTTTTTACGAAATTTATAAGGAGAGGAATCTTAGATGTGTATTTTAAGTGCAAAATATCATAATGGTTAAATATGTCAAGGAGTGTTTGTTTTGAGTTCGGAGTTCGGAGTGTAAAGGTCGGAGTTTTAGAAAAGGAAACGCTGGAAGGAATTTCTTAGCAGATAGCGGATGGCAGATCGCGAATAGTCAAAAGACTAGCTATCACTAAGGAGTCCATATAAAGAACACATATGCTTCAGAAAATCTCCCCCCTGCCTTCGCCGAAGCGGCTTCGCGCAGGCAGGTCGCCCCTCTTTGCCAAAGAGGGGTAATTCCTCCCTTTTGTAAAGGGAGGGAAGGAGGGATTTAATCTTCGGTATCCACATCATTATGGACTGATTGATAGGTATCAGCCATAAGCGATAAGCTCTGTTTTCATCTCTGGGTGTTGTTTCCGTTTTTAAGAACTTCTTTCTTTTTTTGCGGGGCTGGCAGGTACTTCAATTTTGTTGTTATTGACATCTTCAAGTTTCAGCTTCTTCTGGACACCGGAGGCGTAGACGATAATCGCTGCCTCGCCATCGACAGGACATTTGTTTTCACAAATGCCGCAGCCCGTGCATTTTTCTTCTTTCATGATGGGTCGCTTCTTGTCGTCACCGATGATTGCATGATAGGAACACTGTTCATTACAGACGAGACAGATCTTATCCGTATCCCAGGCAATACACCGTGTCTTGTCAATATGAGCGACACCCATCTGGTAGAGGCGTTTTTCTTCAACGGGGAGAGGTCGAATCGCTTCGGTGGGACAAATCCTTCCACAATAATTACAGAATTCTTCACAGTAACCGATACGGGGAACAAGCCTCGGTGTGTAAAGGCCAGCCAGGCCTGCCTCCAACAGAGTGGATTGAAGGGCATTATTGGGACAGACCTTCAGACACTCCCCACAGCCTGTACAGACAGAAACAAATTGCTCTTCCGGAAGAGAACCCGGAGGTCGAATCAGCCGGTTATTTCTCAACCCGCTTTCTGACTGGAGAGGATTGGCTTTGATCATCAATGCTGAAATAACACCAAAAGCCAGAGACCCCAAAACATACCTTCTCGAAAGATCCACACCCGTTACCGTTCTCCAACGAGGTAAGCCGAAACGGAAAGAGACGGCTTTGGGAGGACATTCGAGGCATTTGAAACAGGAGACGCAATCCTGCTGCCGGTATTCCTGTGGATTCGTTTCAGGAATTGCGCCCGCCGGGCACTCCTTTACACACTTCAGGCAGTGGGTACAATCCACTGTAACAAACCGTTTCAACATCCGGACACGTGAAACAATTGAAAAGAGGGTCCCCAGGGGACAGAGGTAGCGGCACCAGAATCTCTTCTTTACTACGCCCAGAGCAAGGACAATGACAAAAAAGAGAAAGATCAGGAGATTGACCTTGAATACCGGCATTGGAACGGTTGACGCGATAAAAGAGTTTTTAGGGAGAAAGCTTTGAACTTGGGGAAGGAGGTTATTAAAGACAAAGATGGCAGGAGGATAAAAGGCGATGACAAGGGTTCGAGTGATGAGGCTGATCGGATCAAGGATATACATCACCTGAAAGGCCATTAGGCCTGCCACAAGAGAAAAGATAAGAATTCCATAGCGGAGCCTTCTGAAGGGTTGATCATTAAACTCCTTAGACCTTTTTTTCTCCCTGAAGAGAATCCGGTCGAAAAAATCAATGGTTGTGCCCATGGGGCAGAACCATCCACAAAAAAAATTTCCGAAAACAAATACAACAAGGAGCACTCCGAAGGCAGGAAGCATTCTCAGGATGACCTCTTTCTTCGTCAGGATTGTAATGATCCCGACAAAAGGATCGAGTCGAAGATAGAGATCGACCGGAATCTTTATCTCCAGCGGAAAAGCGGTCTTGATGACCAGATAGAGAAGAAAGAGGAAGGAAAGGGCTTGAATCGTCCTCCTCAAGTAGGGGATCGCTTTCTTCATGTAGCAGTGACCTTCTTCATCCGGACTTTTGAGAGGTTGATCTGGCCGAGGCCTAAATCGTAAGCATTCTTAACAAACTGAATCTCCTCTGGCTTAAAAGGTTTTCCGGTCTTGGGATGTTTGAAGAAGGTGGCGGCATAGGCATCCACCGCTACGATATCTGTGGAAGTGATGACTTCACCGATGTCCTCTGTTTTTCCAGGCCCCTTTGGGCCATTGGTTGTGAGAATCCGGATGGCATCCATCACCACCAGGTCCGGTTTTCGGACTGTATTGACATCAGCGATGCATTGATGAAGCCCAATCCTGTGTAGCTGTTCCATATCCCATACGATTCCAATTAAATTTTTCAATCCCAGGGTAAGTTCGGTGGCAAAGTGTTGTTTGGGAATGGGGAAATTGATGAAGACATCTGATTCAAGCACATCTTTGAGGATTTCAACCGTCTTAAGCTTTTTGCCTTTCTGAATTTCGACCTGTTTATATACATTCCGCCCATGGCCGGAGAAGATGTCAGCCCCAGCCTTCTGGGCTGTCTCTTTTAACCCTGACCTGGAAAAACAAAACTGGTAATTATCGCAGGTATGATCCCAGACAGCGACTCGCTTCGCGCCCGCGTCATAGCACATCTTGATCAATGCCGAAAGAAGATCCGGGTTATTGGTGCATGCCTGCTCAGGTGTCCTTGCCCAGGCGATGTTCGCTTTGATCACGACCCTCTGGCCCTTCTTCACAAATCGGCCCATCCCTCCCAAAGGAACCATGGCGGCCTGCAGAAGCTGGGAAGCACTTCCATTTTTTGCAATGACCAGATCAGACTCTTCAGCGGCATGGGCCAGGGAGCCATAAAATGGAATCTTATTCGAGAGAAGAGGGAACGTCGCCGCAGCAGTTGCTCCCTTGATGAATTGTCTTCGGGTGATCTTTTTACTTGGGGAATGGTCCATGATTCCTCCTGAATTCCTAATATTTTAGATTTTAAATTTAAGATTTTTTATAACCTTCAATCTGCGATCTGAAATCTGAAATTTCGTTATTGTCCTAATATCAGCCTTGACGCTCCCTTATCTGTCCCAAACCAGATACTATTCTTGTCTTCGGCCGCACAAAATACCGTATTGCTCAGCAATCCATCAGAAACCGTCAACGACTCCCACTGCCCTGTTGGAAGATCATAAATACTTACCCCATTATCCCGACAGACAAAGACCTTCTCTTTCGTCACAGCGATGGAATT
>Ga0214474_1000876_pt1 | contig 14279 bp, 6 predicted proteins | sample RVTome_2_FD_187335 | JGI IMG/M metagenome (GOLD analysis project Ga0214474, IMG submission 187335) | Soil microbial communities from uranium-contaminated site in the Upper Colorado River Basin, Wyoming, United States - RVT95D214 HiSeq ...
AAAGCGAGTATAGAAAGCTTGAAGCTCTTGCAGAGCGGGGGGATCTACATAGAGCTAGAGGGAAGTTGGGCAGGGCTCTGAAAGATTCAACCGCTGCCCTCAAGATAGCCAAGGCGCGGAAAGACATTAGATGGGTGGCTCATCTGTGCAAGAGCATCGGTATGGTCTATGAGCAAAAGAAGGACTTCAAACGGGGAATAGTTTGTCTCAAAGAGGCGTTGAGAATATATCGGAGTTTGAAGAATCCCCAGGAAGAGGCGGATACTTTGAAAAGAGTTGGTGCTATCTATCGTATGAAACTTGAACATCGAAAGGCCCTCCATAATTATAGGAGGGCATTGCGTATAATGAACGCTATTCGTGATATCGAGGAGATGACAGGTATCCTTAACAATATAGGAGTTATATACTTAGATCAGGGGAAATATGGGAAGTGTTTAGATCATTTCAAACAATGTTTGTCTATCGCTAAAAGATTAGGGGAAGACAAGGTCATGACTAAAGCGCTGAATAACTTAGGCGTAGCTTATACTGATTTGGGCAAGTACAACTTAGCAGAAAACCACTATCTTGAGGCATTGAAATTAGATAGAAAAATCGGAGATGAAAGGTCAATCTATTATCGCCTGCATAATCTTGGGGACGTAGCCCAGAAAAAAGCGGAATTCACTAAAGCGTTGGACTATTATGTTCAAACTCTGGGCTTAACCAAGAAAAACGACCTGCCAATTGGTGGTGAACTCCGAAGCATCGGAGTAGTTAACTTAGAAATAGGAAAGTATTCTGAAGGAAAGGAATATTTGGAAAAGGCGCTGGAAGAAGCTGAGCGGACTAAAGACAGGGCTTTGCAGGCAGAAATCTTGCTAAACTTAAGCAAGCTACATAGTCTGTTGAAACAAGATGGATACAGCGAGCAGTATCTACTCAGAAGCACTAAGCTATGGAAGAAGATAGAAGACAAGGGTCTTTTGGCTTCTTTTTACTGTGATGCCGCTTTAGTAAAATTGAAAAATAGTCATCCTGAGCAAGGATTGAGTTTCCTGGACAGAGCACAAAAATTAACCAGCCACCTGGGAATAAAGGAAAGGGAAGTGCCCATAAAGATGGCTTATTGCGAATTGTATGATAAATTGGACAAAAAAGAAAAATTGGATTATTTACTAAAAGAGCTAAGGAAATTGATGAAGAAAAGGGAGGAACAGCTTTACGAACCAGAGTATCATCTATTTTCAGGCAAAAGAGAATGGGAAAAGGGGCATATAAGCAAATCTTTGGAGCATTTAGAGACAGCTTTGGACAGAGCCGAGAAGATGGGAAAACCGGAACTACTTTGGAGGATTCATCATCTTTTGGGTAAATTCAATCTCGCTTTGAACAACGTGGAGAAATCCTATTTCTTTTTTGACAAGGCAAGAGAGAAGTTGGTTTGGTTGGCCAGTCATATAAAAGATGTGTCACTTAGGGAAAGTTATCTTGAAGATGAGGACAAAGAAGGGCTTCTGGATGACATGAGACTCTTGGAAAAAACTGCAACTCACACCGCCGCCGCAGTTTAAGCCAGCGGGAACTCCCCAGCTGTTAAGGCAAGAGTGAGAGCAGTTCACTGTTTTTATGTCATTCCTGTCCCGCATTTCTGCGGGATAAGCTCCAGTCTCAAGACGCAGAATTCGCGCAGAGCTTGTCCCGTACTGGATACGGGAAATCCAGAAAAGGAAAGCAAGTATGGATCCCCGATTAAACCCTCGGGGATGACAAAACATAGTAGGGGCAATTCATGTGGCACATCCCGTTAAAAGCGGGGAATTGCCCCTACAAACAACAAGGACCACGCATGTAGAGCGTGGGTACTATGATAAAATAATATGGAAGATATTTTCTCTATTCGTTACAAATTACTAGAGAGTCTGGGAAAAGGTGGGCTGGGCGAGGTCTATCATGCATTTGACACCTGGGAGGAGCGAGATGTAGCCATAAAGTTAGCTAACCAGGAAACGTTGTCAAAAGAAGAAATAGAGAATTTCAAAGAAGAATATAGACTTCTAAAACAGCTTAAGCATCCTGGATTGGTGGAAGCATATGATTTCAATTACTCCGGCGATTGCCCTTACTTCTCTATGGAGTACGTACCAGGAAAGAGCTTAGAAGAAGCCTTCAGGGAAGGTGGACCGAAGCTGTTGAACATCTTGATGGTAGAACTGTGTGAGGTTTTAGGATTTATTCATCAAAGAGGCATAATTCATTGCGACCTGAAACCGGATAACATCAAAGTCACCTCCTCGCCTTTCAGGATAAAGCTCTTAGACTTCGGCTTAGCTGAAAAGAAAGGCTCCAAAATAAACCAAGAGCCCAAGGGAACTTTGTTCTATATGTCGCCCGAAGTTTTTCAGAAGAAACCGCTGGATGAACGTTCCGACCTGTATTCCCTGGGAGTGATACTCTATCAGGCAACCACCTTGCAGTTACCTTTTTCTTATTCTGATCCGGTGCAGGTGGTTTCAGCCCATCTGGAAGAAGAGCCAAAACCGCCCAGAGAATTGAATCCCCAACTTCCGGAAAGCTTAAATGATTTAATATTGAAACTTTTAGCCAAAGACCCAAAGCAAAGGTTTGGGAACGCTACAGAGTTAAAAGAGTTTTTAAAAGAAAAAGAGAAAATAGATACCAGTCAAAGGGGCTTCCCATCTCAAGACACATCTCAAGACCCATCTCAAGACCCAGAATTCGGGGAATTCGGGGAATTCGTGTTACAGCATCTTTTTAGCGGAGGCTTGGTTAATAGAGAAGAGCAGCTATCCAGATTGTGGAAGGGAGTTCTAACTGCTCGCCAGAGCGAGGGAAAGTTCTTTTTAATTGAAGGGGAGGCCGGAGTTGGAAAGACCGAACTTCTGGATGAGTTGAAGCTGAAATCTCAATTGGAAGGGATTGCCTTTCTCAAAGTCAGATGCTTGGAAAAGGAGAGCGAGACTTATGTTCCGATAATTGAGGCCCTTACCCATATTTTCCCATACTTAAAAACCAGATGTCCGCTTCTGATCGCCAAATATGACCAGCCCTTGAAGCTTTTGATCCCGCAGCTGAAGTTAGATGATGAATTCGTAGGGGCGGAGTTTCCTTCGACTTTGCTCAGGACGGTGAGCCTGTCGAACCGTACCTCCGCCCAAAAAAACGGGTGGAGACAAGCGGGTAGTCGCAGGTCTCCTGACCTGCGAGATTTCGGACAGGATGAATCTCAGGTGAAGGAAGAAAATGTAGGGGTCGGATTTATTGAAAATCCCCCGCCAAACGGCGGGGCGATCCGACCCGCCACGAGCGTGTCTCAAGAATGTCATTGCGAGGATCCCGCCCCAGAGGCGGGAGACGAAGCAATCTCAGAGAAGGCACTGAAAACAAAGAGATTGCCACGCTCCCCTGATAAATCGAGGTCGCTCGCAATGACAAGAGAAGGGGGCGAGGAACAGACTGCAGACGGGGATGGGTTGAACGAAGGGGTTCCGCAGCCGGGGGTGAGCTTTTCGGCGGATGACCGGGACAGCTTGATTTCCGGCTTAGCTGATTTCCTAATCGAAGCGTCAGTTGTTTTTCCCTTTGCCCTTTGTTTTGAGGATTTGCTGTGGGCTGATGCCGGCACTTTGAGTTTCCTAAAAGAACTAAGCGAACACATAAACGAGAGCAGGATATTCCTGTGCGCTTCACTCCGGTCTGAAAAACTCCAGGAGAAAAAAGAGCTAAAGCAGCTGATAAACAGTTCAGCTGGCAAGGACTGGTTTGAGGAAATCAAACTGGATAGATTTGACCTCAAAGGGACGGAACGCTTTGTAATTTCGAAATTAGCCGGCAGCCACCCCCCGGAAGAGGCAGTTAAATACCTTTTCAGCCATACTTCGGGTAATCCTTTGTTTTTGATTGAGATTCTAAAATTTCTTATACAAAAGGGGATAATAGCTTTAAGAAAAGGCCAGTGGCTCTTCGATTTAGAGAATCTGGAGAAGCAAGAAATTCCCAAGCAAATCGGAAGCATCCTTTTGGATAACCTCCTCCGCTATGATCAGAAGACAAAGAAATTTCTGGGAATTGCCAGTTTGGTCGGAGAGAGATTTGATTTGGAGAGCACGAAAATCCTTTCCGAGCTTTCGGATGACCAGATTTTTGAGATACTTTTCGTGCTCTTAAAAGACGAAGTCATCCACAAGATAACCGAACAGGCAGAATTGACTTATGAGTTTTCCAGCCAGAGCTTACAGAAATTGCTTTATGAAAAATTCCTTACAAGCCAAAGAAGAGCGCTTCATTTGAAATTAGGCGATCTTTTGGAGCAAAAGGAAAAAGAGGGAATCCCACAGCCAAAGGAAAAACTCGCTTTTCATTATGTAAACTCTTCGGACTACGAAAAAGCCCATAAATACTCCTTAGAAGCCGCAAGCGAAACCCAGAAAAGATTCGCCCACACCCAGACCTTAGCACATATAAACAACGCCATAAAATCTGCACAGAAGTTAGGCGACCAAAACAAATTCCTGGATGCTTTGATGAAAAGGGGGGATTTTTATAATTCAATTGGGGAATTGGACAAAGCGCTAAAGGATTATAAAGAAATTCTGAAAAAAGCTAAGGGAGTGAAGGATGAAAGGTTTATGGCACAGCTATACAAGAATATGAGTAATGCGTATAGACTGAAGTCCAATTACAAAAACACCTTAGTTTACTCAAACAAGGCATTGGACCTTTTCGCAGAATTGAAGGATGATTTAGAAAGAGCTAACACTCTAAACATTATTGGTGGCATTTATCTTGTCGATTCACAATATGATGAGGCGTTGAAGGTATTCAATGAGACATTGAAAATAAAAAAGGCATTTGATGACCAAAGGAGTATTGCTTTTACTTTGGTCAATATCGGGACAGCTCATTTCTTCAAAAACGACTGCAAGAGAGCAGAAGATTATTTTGGGCAGTATCTTGACTTAGTCAAAAAGTTAGGCCTGAAAGAAGAGATTACTGCAGGGTTAAACAATTTAAGCCTTGTCTATTATTCGCTAGGAGAATTCAACAGAGGCATTACTTACCTTCTGGACTCTTTGGAACTAAACAAGCAGATAGGGAATGAGAACGAGATATGTTATAACTACGAAAATCTGGGACAGAACTTTTTAGAATGTGGGGATTATGAAACATCTTTAGGCTACAGCGAAAAGGGATTGAATTTAGCCCAACAAATAGGAGCGCCTCGTTCAGGGGATATTTTGCTTAACATTGCCAGAGCTTACTTAGAGATTGGGGACTATGAAAAATCTGAACAAAGCTTTCAGGAATCATTGAGATTTGCAAAGCAGATTAGTGACAAGACTCTGATTGCTTCAATTCTCTTGAATTGGACCAAGCTTCGCATAATATTGAATGATAGGGAAAAAGAAAAAGAATTGTTAAAAGATTCCAACAAAATTGCAAAAGAGCTAAAGGATGATAAGCTCTTTTTGGAGCTTTATGAGATCTTCGGGATTATGGATTTGAAAGAAGGTAAAGCAGAAGAAAGTATCGAATATTTCAAGAAGGCAGAAGAAGTTGTTAATAAATTGAAATTAAAGAATAGGAGACTATCTTTGAATTTGAGCTTCTATGAAAACTATTCTAAATTGAATCAACCCAAAAAGGCAAAAAAGTATTTAGAAGAAGCTCGCAAGCTGGCTGAAATCACTCAAAGCAAAGCCCTAAAGGGAGAGTTTTATTTGAAGTCTGCTGGAAACGAAATGAATAATGGTAATTCAGACAAAAGCTTTTCGGATTTAAAAAAAGCGTTAGAAATTGCCCAAGCGATAGGAAAACCAGAACTTATCTGGAGAATTCATCATCTTTGGGGGAAATTACATATCCAAAACAAAGATTATGAGGCGGGGTATAAGGAGTTTGAAAAAGCTTTTGTGATTGTTAAAGATATTGCGCAGAAAATAAAAAATGAAAAATCAAGGCAGAGTTATATGAAAGACAAGAAAGAGTTGATGGAGGATTTAAAGAAAGTAGCTGGGGTTATGGTGAGGGTGGGGTAGAACAATGATTAATGTACGGGGTATTTTGAAGGCGACATTCGCGAATGTCGCCTGCGAATGAGCCGAGTCGTATAAAAAGAACCCCCTTTATCCCCCTTATCAGGGGGACTTGTCACGCACTAAAGAGACAATTGTCATTCTGAACCCATTCGTTTCGACTTTAGGACAGGCTCCGCTTCTGTCATTCCTTCGGCTTCGCTCAGGACAAGTCTGAATGGAGCGCTAGCGGAGTGAAGAATCTGGGCGGAATGGGAGGCAAGAGAGATTCTTCGGCTACGCCTCAGAATGACATTATGACATGGCCTTGAGGTGGACACGAAACGTTCCTCCCCTGATAAGGGGAGGTCAGGAGGGGTTAAGAGAGTCCGGGCGGGTGGCAAAATATTGACCCCTACAATAACGCAGGCGACCCGTACGGGTTCGCCTTCAAATCAACTAATCGGTGTGGGATAAATTCCCACACCTACGATATGTTATATTCGTAGCACAGGGAATTCATCCCTGTGCGGATTATTGTGTCTGTCGGATTCCCCCTGGCCGTTGGGTCGAGTAGGGAGAAACGGGCGGGCTGACCTGACAGAATAGCCCTGTATAACGCAGGCGACATTCCGGCCTGCCCGGCCAGGGAATGTCGCCTTCAAATAACGCGGGTCGGATGAATCCCGCCAAAGGGGGGATGAATCCGACCCCTACAAAAATAAAAAGGGGTGCACCCGTTAAGGTGCACCCCTGAAAAGGAGGTGCGGTCGAGTCTTACGCTAATCCGCCTTTGATAGAAGCGGCTAATGGTGCGATCTTTTCCTCGAGCTCCTCGACCTCCAACTTCAGGTCTTTCAGTTCCATAGCGCCTCCTGTGTTTCCCAAGGGAATTTGAAAGATATAGAATCCCCTTAGGGTTTTTTGTTTTCTATTCTGTTTTAAAACGCTTTGTAATACGAATAAAACGTGAAGATAAGCTGATGCTTACCAATGCTTCTAGACGAAGACATAATTCTTCTGTGTGTAATTTGCAAAATGCAAGGGTACTTTGTCAAGGGTTTTCTTGGTTTTTTGTAAGAAAATTCACCATAATTCCATATCTTGTTGAATTAGTTTAGATTACCACAAGATATAGAATTCCGTCTGTCATTCCCGCGAAGGCGGGAATCCAGTTTTTATTGTTTTAGGTTGGTTTTTCCTGAACCTAACCCCCTTTATCCCCCTTATCAGGGGGACTTGTCGTACGTTAAAGACACACAATTGTCATTCTGAGCAAAGCGAAGAATCTAATAGTTTCAATAAGTTACAAAATCGAGATTCTTCGGCTAACGCCTCAGAATGACATTATGACACGGCCTTGAGGTAGACATAGAATGTTCCTCCCCTGATAAGGGGAGGTTAGGAGGGGTTAAAAGAGTCCGCCGGGTCGCATAAATGCGACCCCTACAATAACGCAGGCGACATTCCGGAATGTCGCCTTCTGCCGAGTCGGGGGAGCTTGGCAGGCACAATATAGTTTTGTATTTGTAGGGGCTTGCCTGCCCGGCCAGGGATTTATTAAGCCCGCCGGGTCGCATAAATGCGACCCCTACATTTTCTTTTCCTCACCCCTTCTTAAACCCCACCACCGTTTTTCTTATCTGGTCTGGTTGGGTGATTTTGTCATTTAGGTCATACACATCGATTCTTATGATGTATTCACCAGAAGGGAACTTATCTTTGGATAAGCTTCCTTTGATATAGGGTTGGGACTTGGAGGGGTAGGATGCAACTTCTGTGAAAGGTCCTTGAAAGAGGTCAAAGTTTCCTGTTTTGTCATCTTTCTTTAAGAAGTAATAGTAGATCTTACACCTGCAGCTGTCATCTTCTCCTTCTTTAAGTTCATAGATCTCACAGTAGAAGCTGGGAGATTGATCTGAAAGATACACATTCCCAGGTCGGGGTTTAATCACCAGATTGTTCCTGATAAACTTAGTTCCATTTCTTTCTATGTAAGAGGAATCTGCTTCCCACACAGAATCAGCCATAATAAGCTGGCTTATCTTCTCACTGGCTTTAAGCTTAACATGAGATACCAATATAACCGAGGTATCCTGATAGATTCCCATTCTGTTAGAAGCGCTATCCTTTATGCTTATGGCAATGTTATAGAATCCAGGAACAAGACTATCACAGCTGTATTGGTCAACTAAGAGTAACTCCTTTCTATCCAGATACTTGGATACTTTCTTTCTAATCCACAAAGAATCAGAAGAAATCGTTTTCCTGTCTTTGTCTGATATCACTATCCTCTCCTGGAAACAAAGCCAGCCAGTATCTAAAGAAACACTAGAATCAACCATAAGTCCTAACTTCTCAATGGGAATACCAAGATTTATCCTCACATCATAATAATCCCCACTATTCCAGAACTTCCACCAGTTCCAGGGGAAGTCTAAAGGAGAGCCGAGGTCGGGGATGTATTCGACCTTAGCGAGTCCAACTTTCTCGGCTGTATTCTTCATAAATTCAGATAATGCTTCGATGGGTGTTTGGATATCACATTCTCTATAAACATTTAACTCCCAAATACCTATCTTATTCCTATCCTCAAATTGGAAAGAACAAATTCCGTAATAGTGCCAGACTTCTGTGGAAAGACGGTCTGGGATGGATCGCCCTCTGCTATCGAATTCAACATCACCCACTGGTCTGAATTTGTATTCACCTCGGTCAAAATAAACAACTGGTACTTCCTTCTCATTTGACTCCCCATATAAGATATACACATCTCCTCTATCATCCCAAGGTCGTAATTGTCCAAAAGGAACCCAATAGTTATACAGAACATATTCCACTCTTCTATCAAACTCAACCTTGAACTCATTCTCTTCAGTAGTGGGATTTGGGTCTTTTTTCTTCCAAAAGGTGTAGAGCCATGCTTCCTTTAAGGAATCTGGTAAATTAAGATATTCTTTGAATTCTCCATTTGTTAATACCAACTTAAAAGAGAAATAGAATATCCTATCTTTCTCAGTCTGCCAGAGTTTCTCTTTCTGAATTTTATTAAGCTTTCTTAGAAACCAGAATCTGTCCCATTTAGTTTTACAGGATAGATAACCAATCCTTTCCGTGGAATCTGCTAAACCTCCATAAATAACCTTCTCTTCATCGGTAAGGGATTTAATCTTATTGCTCCAAAACAGATTTACTCTATTTTGAATCTGGCTTTCTGGAGCATTGGTCTTAAGTAAAGTCACCAGTGTATCGAGTTCTGCTTGTGAGGCACCAGCCTTCTTCAATACTTTTAGAAGGTCTTTATGCTGCAAGCTTAATGCAAAAGCCATCGCAACAGAATTCAAACAAATTAAGATTACTAAAACCAACACTTTTTTCATGCTCTACACCTTTTGGATGTTTACATCTTGTCTTATAACTATCCAGAATGGTTATTGTATTGGATCAATAATAACTATTCTGGTCAAGATGATCACACACAGTAGCTCCACAATATGTGAAACAGTAACGGGTACAGATATGATCATTAGTACACGCCCAGTAACATTCTGTGCAACACTTCGATGGTAGTCCCATCGCATCTGCCGTCTGGGGATGACTAATCATAGCCAACTGAACCACAGATGTCAAAGCAAATACTATTAGAAGCACCACTAGGATCTTCTTCTTCATCTTTTCTCACCTCCTTTACGAGTTTTTTGTGGTTTTGTTTCATCTCACCCTATTAGTCGTATGAACCCTCTTAAGGTTCCCAAAAATCTTTAAAGAAATTTGCCAATTTTATGTTTTCTTAGATTTTTTGTTTGACAATAGAACCTCATTGGCTTATTAGTTAATCTGGTGCAATAAGTGAAAATATTGATGGAGGATAAGATGAAAAGGGGACTTGGCTTGTTTTCGCTTGGATTTATCTTTTTAGGATCAGTGTTGTGCTTTTCTGCCCAGGCTCAGACCTGGAAAGAGCTGCTTGATCAGGCAGATTCGCTTTTCAGGGCAGCTAGTTATGATTCTGCTATTGTGGTGGGAAAGCTGGCTTTAGAAAAAGCCAAAGAAGAATTTGGAGAGGAGGATACCACCGTCGCTTCAGTGCTGAATAGAATTGGCGCATGCTACCTGCAAAAGGCAGACTACATAGAAGCTGAGAACATCTTAAAGCAAGCGCTTACTATAAGAGAGAAGGTACTCGGACCTGAACACCCAAGTGTAGGAAAAAGCCTAAACAATCTTGCGAATATCTACTACGACCAAGCTAAATATACCGAGGCTGAACCTCTATACAAGCGAGCTTTGACTATTTGGGAGAAAACCTTGGGTCCAGAGCATCCGGATGTAGCAAGAGTTTTCCATAATCTAGCCAACATATATTCCCGCGAAGGCAAGTACGCGGAAGCAGAGTCTCTATATAAGCGAGCTTTGGCCATAAGGGAGAAAGCTTTTGGTCCTGAGCATCCCGACGTAGCGGCAAACTTAGGAAGTCTAGCAACTCTTTACGGCCGTCAAGGCAAATATGCCGAGATTGAACCCCTGTTAGAACGAGCACTCGTTATAAGTGAGAAAGCCTTGGGTCCTGGTCATCCGGACGTAGCAACATACCTGTTTAATATGGGCCTTCTGCGCAAAATTCAAGGCAAATACGCCGAAGCAGAGTCTCTATATAAACGAGCTTTGGCTATAAGGGAGAGAGCTTTTGGTCCTGAGCATCCCACCGTAGCGATGAACCTGGAGGTTTTAGCAACTGTCTATTGTTGGCAAGCCAAATATGCCGAGGCTGAACCTCTATATAGGCGTGCACTGGCTATAAACGAGAAAGCTCTGGGCCCTGAGCATCCTAATGTAGCAACAACCCTTGGCGATCTAGCGGATCTCTACTGCGGTCAAGCTAGATATGCTGAGGCTGAACCTCTATATAAACGGTCTCTGGCTATTTGGGAGAAAGTCTTGGGTCCCGATGATCCAGAGTTAGCGATAGACTTAAGAGGTCTAGGAGGTCTCTACTGTGATCAAGGCAAATATACAGAAGCAGAACCTCTTATTAAGCGAGCTCTGGCGATAGACGAGGAAGCTTTTGGTCCTGAACATCCCGCCGTAGCAGGAGACCTGGCTATGCTGGGATATCTCTATAATAGCCAGGGCAAATATGCTGAAGTCGAGCCTCTCATCAAAAGAGCCTTGGCTATGAGCGAGAAAGTCCTGGGTCCTGACCACCCTATTGTGGCTGGGGATCTGGAAAATCTTGCGTATCTTTATAGAAAAGAAGGGAAATACGCTGAAGCCGAATCTCTTTACAAAGAAGTACTATCAATTATAGAGAAGGTTTTTGGACCTGAGCACTTTAATGTAACGTCTGGTTTAGTCGGACTGGCAAATCTCTACCGTGATCAGGGTAGATATGCGGAAGCTGAGTCACTTTACGAACAGACATTAGCTATGGATGAGAAAACTTTGACTCCTTACGATCCTTATATGGCATACGATTTGAGTGATTGGGCTTTATTGTTAAGAGAGGCAGGTCGGTTCACTGATTCAGAGGCAAAAGAAAAAAGAGCCTACACTATCCGTCGCCAGAACTTCCGTGACAACTCCTCAGTCCTCTCGGAAAGAGATGCTCTAACTTACTCTAAGTTCATGCGAGATGAAGCCAATCAGTATATCTCCATACTACTTGACTCTAAGGATACATCTTTAGATTGTCAGAAGGAGATAGCTAGTGTAGTCTTCTGTACCAAAGGTCAAGTCTCAGATGGCATCTTCGCCAGACACAAGACCGAAGCTTCCTTTTCTGACACCAGCTTAAAAGCCCTGGCTGATTCTTTAAGATATGCTCGTTTTAAGTTGGCCAATCTCTATGTCAAAGGTCCGGACCAGGAGGATGTGGAAGGTTACAAGAAAAAGCTACAAGAGGCAAGCCAAAATAAGGAACGTCTGGAAGGGGAGTTAGCCCGAAGGAGTGTGGAGTTCAGAAAAGAGCTTGAACTATGGGATATAGATGTAACTAAGGCATCCAACTCTCTTCCCTCTAACTCTATTCTGGTTGAATACCTCAAGTATGACCGCCTGAAAGTAAAAGACCAAACCGAACCTCATTATCTGGTTATTGTCCTAGACAGAGAAGGCAGGGTTTACATCAGAGACCTTGGGCCCTCTCAAGGGATCGATTCCTTGGTAGCTTCTTATCGAGCCCATTTTCAGGAGATCTCTAAGCGGGGAGGATTTGTTTTCTCCAAAGACTTGGAGGATTACAAAGCTATAGCCACAAAACTATATGAAAAGATCTGGAAGCCAGTTCAGGATAAATTAGGCAACAGTGGCCTTGTCTTTGTGGCCCCAGATGGAGAGCTTAACTTGGTCTCCTTCGCTGGTCTGGTAGACAAAGATGGTAAGTACCTGATTGAAGACTATCCTTTGCAGTATCTGGCTTCAGCCCGAGACCTGGTAAGACTAATAGATAAAGTTCAGCCTAACAAAGGCCTTTTTGCCTTAGGCGACCCGGACTTTGACGCTTCTGCTCAAGTCCGTCTTTCCTCCACCCCCCTTTACGCCCAAACCCAAGACTCTACTATCTCTCTCTACACTCTGCGTAACATCCGCTCTGGATGTGAGGAGCTGAATAGTATCACAGTCCTACCTTTACCTGGAACCAAAAGAGAGCTAGAGAATATATCCTCTGCCTGGAAGAAAAAGACCAAGGAACAAGCCTTAGTCTTTCTGGGAGCCAATGCCTCTGAGGAGAACTTCAAGCTAAACGCTTCTGGAAAGAAGGTTATCCACTTAGCCACCCATGGTTATTATGCCCAAGGTTATTGCCAAAGCCAAACCCCCCAGATAAAGACCAGAACAGAATCCTTCGTAGGTGAAAATCCCCTGCTTCTCTCAGGACTCTTCTTAGCCGGAGCTAATCTGCATGGCCAGGGAGCAGATAGTCTGGGAGCTGAGGATGGAATCTTAACTGCGGAGGAGGTTACCGGAATGAATCTGGGTGGAACTAAGTGGGTGGTTCTCTCTGCCTGTGAGTCCGGTTTGGGAGAAGTCAAATCAGGCGAAGGGGTTTATGGCTTAAGGCGTGCCTTCCAGATGGCTGGAGCTGGTACCATCATAAGCGCTCTCTGGCCTATCTCGGATAAGACCACCTCTGAGATGATGTCCTATCTTTATGACTACAAGGAGAAAAACCTACCCTTAGCCATGCAGACTCTCTGCAAGAACAAACTCCAACAACTCCGTAAAAGACATCAACCTGACCATCCCTACTTCTGGGCACCTTTTGTTGCTATTGGGGATTGGAGGTAAAAACAGAAGGACTTATTTTTCTTTGATGCATCGGCATTACTCTCAAGATCTCTCGCCTTTGGCGGAGGAGATATGCCGATGCGTTCAGGCTTCGGGAATTCCTATTCCCGAAGCATCAAAGAAGCTTTTTGTTCCCCTGACAAGTGGGTTACAGGGGGTTAGGCTCTCTTCTGCTACCGGTGGGCTCGATCCTTCAACCATTCGACCCTTCGACAAGCTCAGGGTGGTGAGCAACGTCGAACCATAAACTCATGGTGCTGAGCGAAGTCGAAGCACAAGCTCAGGATGGTGAGCTAGTCGAACCATAAGTCGAAACGCAACATTCTACGTGATAACCTGCACAGGGATAAATTCCCTGTGCTACGAACATAACATGTTGCAGGTGTGGGAATTTGTCCCACCAAGCGGGGAAAGAATCTAATAGTCTCAATAAGTTAGAAAATCGAGATTCTTCCCCATATGGGTCAGAATGACATTAAAACACAGCCTCTCAAGGGAGAGGGGGTAATCTCTGCAAAAAAATAGAGCCCAGAATAATCATTCTGGGCTCTAAATCACAAAAAGAAATAATCAATACGTCATTTCTTCATGCATTTTTCAACTTTAATTTCAACTTGCTCAGGTGCACCCATCATCATTCCGGGCTTGGCCATCTTGCTCATACATTTCATCTCGCACCCTTCTTTCTTTCCTCCCATCCCGCAAGATTCCTCCTCACAGCACTCCTTCTTCATCTCTTTCCATTTAGCCAGTTGCTCTTTGGTAAGAATCTGCTGCACCGCAAATTTCGTTTTGATTTTAGCTTTGGCCATTTTGGTTCTAAGCAAGCCCAGGTTGTCAACTGCCTTCATTATCTGGTCCTGATTAGGCGTATCCGCCATCATCAGCTGCTTAAGATCCAACTGCGCCAATTCCATGTCCGCTTTTAGCCTGATCTCTTCTTTCTTGGCTTCGAGATGGATAGTTTTGATTTTG
>Ga0214474_1000877_pt1 | contig 14276 bp, 11 predicted proteins | sample RVTome_2_FD_187335 | JGI IMG/M metagenome (GOLD analysis project Ga0214474, IMG submission 187335) | Soil microbial communities from uranium-contaminated site in the Upper Colorado River Basin, Wyoming, United States - RVT95D214 HiSeq ...
ATTGTATAGGGTATTGCGACTTATTGCTATGACGTAAATCATATTATGAAAGCCCCTATGCGAGTAATGGGTTAGGGGTTAGAGAAGAAATGGGGGACTGGGGAAGGAAATTCACCACTTGATATTCTTTCTATTTAGACATCCTCTGGAGATGGCTGACCACTCACCCTACCATGCCACCATGGGCGGTGCATATCTTGTGGGTGAAACGTATATAGCCTTCTGGGGACAGTCAAGTTCACAATAGGCGCAGCACATACAATCCTCAGCATATTTAATGACAGCCTTTTTACTTTCCTCATTCATCCTTATCACATCTACAGGGCAGCTATTAACACATATCCGACAGCCATTGCATAGTTCTTGGTCAATTCGTTCAATAGACATCGTCTCAACCTCCATACATCACAGGGATTAGGTGGCTATGCAGCGTATCACCTCCGTCAGCTCATCTACCTGAGGTTGCTCACTCCCCTGGAAACCTCTTAAGATACCTTTCTTCGTATGGTCCCCTTAGGTCAGGCCACCATTCTTTGGGAATGGGCACTTTCGAAAGTTTCATTCCATCCTCGCCCTCTTCCAACTTCACCCACGCCAGCCAATCCGGGTCATCCCTTCGCGGATAATCTTCTCTGTAGTGTTGCCCCCTGCTCTCAGTTCTGAACAATGAGGCCCGCAGTATCATTTCAGCATTGAGAACCATATTCTTGGTTTCATGGGCTAACCGAAGCTCGTGACTGTCGCGGGCAGTCAACTGAGGGACGAGATGGTATTTGAGGAAATCAACGATAGTGAGCGCCGCCTCCAACCGTTTGTGGTGCTTCACAAACAGGATGAAATAAGGGATCATGGTATTTTGTAGGATCTGCGTCACCCATCTCGGGTTGAAGCCTGTTCTGCGCTCCAAGGGCAAATACATGATTTTCGCCGCATCCGCGAGTGGTTCGGCATGGGGCTCAATCTTGCCCTTGGTCAATGCATATTCTGCTGCCCCTATTCCTGCTCTGGAACCTGTAACAGCCGAACCGGTGAGGCCGAATCCAGGCGCAGGATGATAGGCACCAAGGTACCTGGTTCCGCAGCATTCACCGGCCACAAAAAGCCCGGGGATCCTGGACGCGCATTGCATGTTAACCGGCCATACGCCTCCTGTTTGTGCGTTGGGGGCTCCCGCAGCCCCGCCTCCGGCTTGAACGAACTTGCCCCGCTTGCCTGGATCAAAGCCGATTCTTTCGCTCTCTATGGCATCGGAATTCTCCATCCTTTTGCGCATTCTCTCAATATCTTCAGCGGTCGACGAATCAAGATCCCACAGGATCGGCCCCCTGCCTGCATGGACTGCAAAGTCAAGAGTCAGATCCGACTCATTCTGTCGATCGGTCTTTACCCTCTTACCTTCTCCGTCCGTATAATAACGAAAGCATGCCCGGCTCCCTCTCCCTCCCCGCCAGGCAGGATAAGGCTGCATCCCGTAGTTACCGGAATCAAGAAACTCCTTGCCCGTTAGCTCCACCCCTGCCCTGTAAGCCATCGCCTCCCCATCTCCGGTTAAGCACGCGATCTCGGCCCCAGCAGGCTTGAAGCTGTTATATCCTGTACTGAGAACCGTCGCCTTCCCTTTAAAAACGTAAAGATCGGCTGCTTCCATCGGAAAACCGACTGCGCCGATGATCTCTCCATCCTGCTTCAGCAGATCAGTAACCATGATCCGGTCCAGAATCCTCACCCCAATCCTTTCCATCTGGCGTCTAAGGAAAGGAGTTGTCTTTCTGCGCTTGATTCGGACTATGCCAAAAGGCAGGAAGTCGCTCACGTAAGGCGTCTCTTCTTCTTGGGGGAACTCAACTCCCCAGGAAACAAGGTCTTGGTACGTAGCCAACGAGTCCTGAAAGATAGTTTTAGTCCAATCGCGGTTGTTCAGATACTCCCCTTTCCGATTTATCGCATCAACACATGCCCCAAGATCGAGGCCCCACTCAGGGTTGAAGACCATGTAGCCCATGCCTGCGGCATAACCGGCCCCGGATTTGCCCGCAAATGCTTTGTCCACCACAACTACGTCGAGTCCCTGTTCTTTAGCCTTTATCGCGGCAAAACAGCCTGAAAACCCTCCTCCGATTATAAGAACATCCGTTTCAATCATCTTTTCCAGTGACATGTGTCTCAATCCTCATTATCATTTTGAACAATAGGTCTTAAACGGCACACCCCTGTTCATTCCTTCTACTTCGTTTTGCCGAGCTCCTCCATTTCCTTTCCACCCATCTGGCGTCTTTTGAAAGCCCTTTTAGAGGTGACGGGGCTATTCAAATGAGCAGACCCATCGGCCAATTACCTGGCGCTTCGATATTGCCTCAGCAACGTCGTTGATCTCATCGAGTTTGAATCTTCTGCTGATAAGCTTGTCCAGCTTGTACTCCCCTCGCATAACCATATCTACAAATACGGGGATGTCTTCTCGGGCACTGGTATTGCCATAGGTAGTTCCTTCAATGGTCTGGCAGCTGTAAGAAAGAAACAAAAGCGGCAGTTCTACACCTCCACCCAATCGATGCCCTCCGATTTGGACCAGCTTGCCTTTTGGCCCCATGGCCCAATAGGCTTGGACTGTGGCGCCCGCATCGCCAATGACTTCGAATGAGAAATTGACGCCTCCTCCGGTCATCTCCTTGATGATCGGCACAGGATCTTCCTTGCTGTTGTTGATAAAGTGCGTTACACCAAACTCTTTGGCGATGGATTCCTTGCTGCCTTCCAGATCCACACCGAAAACAGGATATGCGCCCCTCAACTTCGCACCCTGCACAACATTGAGCCCGACACCGCCCATACCCCAAATGGCCACCGAATCGCCCGGTTTCACCTGGGCAACGTTGATAACCGCACCGAATCCGGTAGGCATGGCGCAGCCAAAAAAACACGCCTGATCCAAAGGCATATCCTCTCTGATCTTAATGGCCGCCAGTTCCGGAATTACAGAATATTCGGCAAAACCTGAGACACAGCCTGCATGACGCAACATGTTACCGTACGCGTCTGTCAGCCGGGATGTCCCATCAAGAAGGGTCCCGTTAGCCATGATCGCTCTCCCTCTCCTACAGAGATACCGCCACCCTTTCACACACTCGGGGCACTGTCCGCACGCAGTCATCCAGGTGCCGACGACATGGTCTCCTTTTTTAAGCGAGGTAACACCCGGACCCACGTCCTCCACTACACCAGATGCCTCGTGACCCAATACGCCAGGGAAAGGGTATGGTTGGGTTCCGGTTACCAAAGCAAGATCCGAATGGCAAAAACCGCAGTAGCTGATTTTGACCAGGACCTCCCCCTCCTTAGCTTGCCCAAGTTCCACTTCTTCTATGCTCAATGGCTTATTGATTTCCCTCATAACCGCAGCCTTCACTCTCATAGCCTCTCCTCCTTGCCTTCTCCAGAAATCGCGAGTAGCATGGTGCGTCTCACTTGTTTGCGATCGCCCGCATATTGATCGCTCATTTCTGTTTTGGAAACGCCAGAATCTCTCGAACCAAACACCCTCTTGCTCTCGAACCTGCCCTTAGGACAGCGGCCGTGTCAGCTCCACCTCCGGCAAAACCGGTACCCGCAATGGCGAGCACTGTCTCACCCTCGGAGACAAAACCTTTGTTCACGGCCACTACCGTGACGCCCACGAGCACACGGAAACCCATACTGATGATGTTGAGAAGGGAGAGGTCGGCACCGGCATCAATGTCCAAAGGACGCAGATCGGCAGAGATAAATGGCCGCAACTTCGCCCGCACAGCCTTCCATTCGAGGTCGGACGCGCTCAATTTCGTTTCGTCGTGCATTCCCCTCGGATCTCCGATGTTAAGATAATCCCGAATGAAGGCCACCTTGATACCTGCTCTTTCGAAGGCCGCACAATCTTCATCGGAGATAGAACACTGGAAATGGCTGATGCCCTTACGCTCGTATTCCTCCTTTATTCTCTTCGATTCTTTATACTTGTCGTACATGACGGTTATATTGAGCTTGCCGCCCTCCGGATTCGTCACCGCCACAATATCAACCTTCACATCTTTCGCGATTTCCAGAAACCGTTTCACTGTCACCCCGGCCTGGGAGGCGATGACCACTTTCTGTATCCCCGATGCCTCAATCCTCCTTTTGGCAAGCTCCAGAAGTCTGTCGGTGTTGGCAGGACCCGGTTCGTCAAAATATAGAATCTCTTTTGTCTCCATATTCCCCTCAGTTCAAAGGCTCATAGCAAAAACAACGATTGGCCTATCATTTGGCGCCCCCTTCATCCGGTGCACGGGTTTTCGCCCAACTCAAATGTTCCAGGGCTTAAAATACCATTCGGGTCGAGAAGTGGTTTAATGCGTTTCAAGAGATGGAATGCACCCGGTTAATTCGTCCACGCATAATCGGGCGCCAATGGGGGCAGCTTCACTTGAATGTCAGTGTTTGCTATGTTAAAAGCTTTGCTAGATCTGAGATTACGATTTCACCTTTACGGGTCGAGCAACTGACAATCCTCTTTTTCTTGAGTTTACTAATCAACCTTATAGCAGTTTCTGAGGCACGTTAGATTGCTGCTTCACCACCATCGACAGACATGGCCAGCGCTGTGACAAATGATGCTGCGTCTGAACACAGCCAGACTACGGCCTCGGCCACCTCTTCGGGCTGCCCCACCCGTCCCATGGGGACTATGTTCTTCGCCATTTCAGCAGCCCCAGGGATAGCCTCCGCCACCTTGTCAAATAAACCCGTATAAATAGGACCGGGACATACGCAGTTGATTCTAATACCAGTCTTGGCGTATTCCAGAGCAGCAGTTTTGGTTAAACCAACACATCCAAACTTACTGCTTACATATGCCGGATCAGCAGGATGGGCCGACAATCCAGAAATTGATGCCGTATTAACGATGGACGCCTTCCCACCCTGTTTCAACATCTGTCGGATTTCATACTTCATACAGAGCCACACACCTTTCAGGTTGACGGCCAGCACGACATCCCAATCTTCCTCCTTGTAATCTGCTGTGGGGACACCTATTCCCCTGTTCATCCCTGCGTTGTTATGGGCGAAATCTAACCTACCGTAGGTGTCGACCGTTTTCTTAATGAGGAATTGAACCTCTTCGGATTTCGACACATCGGTCTTCACAAAGATGGCTTCTCCACCTGTTTCCCGAATACGGCTTACCGTCGCTTCTCCCCCCTTCACATCTACATCAACCACTACTACCTTCGCCCCCCTTGCGGCAAAGGCAAAGGCTGTGGCCCTTCCTATCCCTGACCCTGCACCAGTAACCAAAGCTACTTTACCATCAAATTCACCTGGCATTGTTTATACCTCCTTGATAAAGGCAATATTTCATGATGGAGCATTACCCACGAATCCCGCCTTTGGCGGGAGAAATCCCCCCACCTCCCTTTGGCAATGGGAGGTGGGGGGATTAAAGGATTTATTTTCAAGACAATTATTAGATTCATTCCTATAAAAATTATAAAATTTATATCTACCATTTAAATTGGTCTTGACTTTATTCTAAATCTTAACCTTAATCTCAACCTTAACCTTGGGTTATTAATGTTTTATTTTCCTATAAAGTCAAGCTGTTCTACCTTGCCATTTACAATTCTGGAAAGTGTTATCGGCCTGATGATCACATGGTCCACGTCGAAGATCTCCTTGCCACCCCATTTCCCTTTTCCCCATATCGTATCTATGCTTTTCATATTTTTAATGGTAGCCACTACCTTGTCGGTATCAAGACTCTGTGCCTTTTCGATACATTGCAACATGGGATAAAGTGCATCAAGGCCAAGCATGCTATCCATGATATACGGCTGATTCGCCTTCTCTACCAACTTGCGAAGGTCCTTTACAATAGGTAACATCTTGTCACTTAAGACGTCCGGCCCTCCATGAAAAAGATCATTGGCGTATTTTTTGTTTAGCATACTATTTACTAAATTAATGTCACCAAAAAGACCCGGAGCAAAAACAGGTCCGGTAAAACCTAATTCACGTGACTGGTTGATGATGCCAGCAGACCACGGAACGATGGAAAAGACTATATTAATGGCATCAGGTTTCTTTTCGAGTGCCTTGGTCAATATTGGATAAAAATCCTCTGTGGGTATCTTGAATTTCTCGGAGAAGACTAATTGCAATCCCCGTTTTTTGATCGCTTTCTCGTTCAATTCCAGGGCAGTGTTGCCGCCTGGATCATCTGGCATGATGATCGCTATTTTCTTTGCCTGCGGGTAAGTCTTGACAAGATAATCAAAACACGGTTCGATGCAATACAGACTCGAATCAGCATAGAAACCGTAGCGTATTTTGGGATTGACCTCCTCTGGGCCCAGGCCAAACGCCTTCAACCGCAGGATTTTGGCTTCTTCGGCAGTTGGTATAAGTGCTAAATCTGTTACCATGAACATTGGAGGTATCATGAATTTAATCCCTTGCTGCACCAGTCTATTAGCGGCAGCTATTGCGCCGGGCGGTGATGACTGATCATCTTCCGCAATAATCTTAATATTGTATTTCTGACCAGCAACCGTAACTCCACCCCTCTGATTAATCAAGTCTTCCGTCGGTTTTACTGCATCATACATAGGTTTAAATGCTGGCGCCATTGGACCTGTCACAGATGTAATTAAACCGATCTTCAAAGTTTTTACTTGAGCTGTTGCCTCTTTGGTAAAAGAACCTAAAAGAGAAAATAATGCAAGTAGAAACAACAAACACGAAACCATTAATACTAACCCTCTTTTTTTCATATCATCCTCCTTCAAAGAATTTTTGTGCGAAAAAAGCTGAATCTCGCTATGAGATCAATCCCTCCTGCAAGCAATTCTATAAAATAATCTTAATCTTTTCACTATGATCTAAATCATATAACTGAACGAATTTGTGATTATCTCTCGGGTTCATAGCCACTTGCTTTTGTTGGTGCCTCTGATTGTTTTGACATGATGACGGGTTAAACTTGGAACTGGCGTAAGGACTTAAGGTAATTACCTTTCAATTGTTATGCTGGGCTAAAGCCTGGAGTTTGGCCTGGTCTAAGATAATTATCTTCCCCCGGCGAGAAGAAATAATACCAGCAGTTTTTAGTCTGCTCAACACCCTAATCGTAGTCTCTGTCGTTGTTCCAGCCAATTCTGCAAGCTCCTCCCGGGTCAGTAATAAAGTTGTACCAAACTTTGAAAAAAGCATAAAGAGGAAATTACACAGTCGATGTTCTACCGTTTCTCCGACCAAATCTAAAATCCTTTCATACTCATTATCTAACCCCTTTCCAAGAATGGTCACGATATTCATAGCAATAAGGGGGTACTTATTTACAAGAGACATATATTCCTTTTTTCTGATGGACAAAACCTCCACTTCATCAATGGCCTGTGCGGAAACAAAATGCTTTTCTCCGAACAAGGCAGAAGCATTTAACGTATCACCAAAACTGGCAATTTTAACGATGATATGTTTACCGAAGGCGGATACCTTAAAAGTTTTAACTATCCCCTGTTGGACAACATAAAAAAAGTTGGGTAGGTCTCCCTGGTGGAAGATGAACTCACCTTTCTTGAAATGGTGAGGTGTTGCGAACACCGCTATCTCGCTCAGTTGTTTTTCGCCCAAGCCAGTGAAAGTGGGGCAAGCTTTGAAAACCTCAATCCCTGTTTTGAGATAACCTTTTAGATTATCTTTCTTGATCCCCTTCAAGATCACCCCTTATCCTCATTCCCAATGCTTCATTTTGAAAAGGTTCCCTAAGATAAACTCAGACGACCAAAGCGCTTTTAATCTTTATAACCCCAAACCCATATGGAATATATCACGCTACTTTAATTGTTGTCAATTATAAGTGACAAGTGACAGATGAGACAGACCTCATTTAACTGGTCTATTTCAAACCTTGTAGTTTTGTTTTGAATGAACCTGTTCACCCATCAGGATCCTTGGACTTGGATCAAACACCTGTTTCAAGTTGACCAGGCTCTTTATGAACCAGAGCAGTTTTGCTTTAACTTGACCCAATTCAGATAGCACTGGTCAGAAATACAGTTTTTTTTAATTTAATTTAGACAAGACTGGATAAAATTTCTTTTAATTTATATGATTTAAATCATAGTAAAGTCATTACGTAATAGTATAAGGGTATGAGTAAATATGTCGATGTGAAAGGGTCTGGTATACTGCGAAAAATCACCAAATCATGAAAGGAGACCAGGAGCATGATAAAAAGCATAGTCATTTACTATTCACAGACGGGAAACACCAAGAAGATCGCTCAGGCAATTCACGCCGGGATAAGCCAAATGGGAGAGCAATGTGATATTGCACGACTCAGGGATGTAGATCCGCGGAATCTGGCAGGCTACGATTTAATTGGTCTGGGTAGCCCTGTGATACATTCAAGAGAACTCCCCAATGTGGCCCATTTTATAAATTCCATAAAATCAGTGGATGGAAAGCATGCCTTTGTTTTTTGCACCCATGGTGCTATTCCAGGATACTATTTGGCAAGGGTAGTGCCGGCAATGATCCAGAAGGGTTTAACAGTGATTGGCTGGAAAGACTGGTTTTGTAGTGCATATCATCCTATTATTCCGAAACCTTATTTCACTGACGGGCATCCTGATGCAATTGACCTGAAGGAGGCAGAGGATTTTAGCAAAGAAATGATGGAACGCAGCCGAAAGATATCTCTCGGGGAGACTGACCTCATCCCGACTTTTCCGAGGGGAACAGAGTACGATGAGAGATATTTCCCAGTGCCCGATTCTTTTTCCTTAGCTGGCGAGGAATTTAAAAAGCTGGTAATCCGAAAGAACTTCAAGGTCAACGCTGAAAAGTGTAATTATCCCCGATGTACTCACTGTATAGACAATTGCCCTACAGGCGCAATTGACTTCTCTGTATCTCCACCCCTTTTTGATAAGGATTGCGATAATTGTTTTCTTTGTGAGCAGACTTGCCCCCGGGGTGCCATAGAATTTGACTACGAGCCATTAGACAATTCTCACAAACCGCTCAACGTATCCGTCCTCCAGAAGTCAGTGGATACATTTGAGGCCAAAGGACTTTTCAGAAGATTAGTGCCCAATGAGGACATCGGTTGGAATACGAGCTTTTGGAAGAACAAAAAACCACGTTTTAAAATTGATGATTGACCACTTAAGGTCGGAGAGTCTCTTTTTATAACCTACAGACCGTCCCTACAAATAAAAAGGATATTTTTACTGAAGAGATAATCAGCGGCCAGTGTTAGAAGACTCTTGGCATACCATAAAAATGGGAAGTTAGTCGATTACCCTTAAAAAGGCAATAAAATAATATCTAATGCGCGGAGCTTGACAGGCATGGCGCGTTCATGCGAGTCGTGTTTTTGGGGCAACTTGTAAAATAGTCATATAAAGTGCATTCCTAAATAGGGAGAAAACCCATGGAAAAAAAAGTATTTGAATTTCCTATACACTACACTGCCCTAATAGGGAAGATCGCCATTGGATGGGGGGTCCACGAGACGGTTGCCGATGAGTGCAAGGCAGTTAACATAAAAAGGGCACTGATAACGACCTCTGGTTTGAAGGGAACAGGTATTATCGACGAAATTAACCAGATTTTAAAAGCTCAGGGTGTGTCGACAGAAATATTTGATAAGGTAACTTCCAACACTAAAGACTATGAAGTGATGGAAGCTTATAAGATTTTTAAAGAGGCTGAGTGCGATGGGGTTGTTTCTGTTGGCGGGGGCAGTTCACACGATTGTGGTAAAGGGGTCCGTGCTGTAGCGGCTAATGGTGGAAAACACGTTTGTGACATGGCGGTATTTATCGATCCACCCTGGATGGAAAAAATAAAAAAGTTAAAACCGATCACCATACCGCAAGTCTCGGTTAATACAACAGCCGGTACCGGGGCAGAGTCTACACCTGCTGCTGCTGTTATTAATACCAAAGTGAGGGCCAAGCAACTGATTATGGTTCCGGGTATTTCTCCTAATGCAGCACTTATCGACCCCTTATTCGTCCGATTAATGCCCCAAAGATTTGCAGCATGGACGGGATTCGACGCTTTGGCACACGCATTCGAGTCGTTTATATGCAGGATGCGGTCTCATTACAATTCAGCAATTCAGTTGCGGGCGTTTAAACTGGTTGTAGAAAATATTAGAGAATTTACTTACAATCGGATGAACCACGAGGCGTGTGAAAATATGTGCTGGGCACAGTCAATGGCGAGTGTCGGCATCGGGTTTGGCGGTGGTGCAGGCATTGTACACGGGTTAGGACATGGACTTTCGACGTTATATAACGTTCATCATGGTCTGGCAAACGCTGTGGTGACACTCCCATTGGAAAGATATAATGAACCCGTGTGTCCTGATAAATTTACTGAAATGGTAGAAGCAATGGGGGTTGATACAAGAGGGTTGACCAAAATGCAGGCAGCCGATAAGTGGTTCGATGAGATGGAACGGCTGTTGTCGGATTTGAATATCCGGACCGGTCATTTAAATGAACAGTTCGGCCTTCAGAAAAAGGATGTGGAGCACATTGTTATCAACCAATATGCGAATGATTTTCCAAGAGAAGGAAATCCGAGGGATTTCAACTTTGAGGATTGTGTCAAATTATTGGAGGATATGTTGTAGGGTGCAAAGAACTAACGAGTGGGTAGATCGAAGTAATGTGTGATTGCACGATATGAAAGGAGACGAGGAGCATGATAAAGAGCATTGTTATTTACTATTCACAAACAGGAAATACGAAGAAGATTGCTCAGGCAATCCATGCCGGGATGAGCCAACTGGAAGAACAGTGTGATATCGCACGACTCAAGGATATAGATCCACGGAATCTGGCAGGCTACGATTTGATTGGTTTGGGTAGCCCGGTGATACATGCAAGAGAACTTCCCAATGTGACCTATTTTATAAATTTTATGAAATCAGTGGATGGAAAGCATGCCTTTGCTTTTTGCACCCATGGTGCTACCCCAGGCTACTATCTGGGAAGGGTGGTGCCGGCACTCATACAGAGAGGTTTGACAGTGATTGGCTGGAAAGACTGGTTTTGTAGCGCATACCATCCTGTTATTCCCAAACCCTATTTCACTGATGGGCATCCTGACGCAATTGACCTGAGAGAGGCAGAGGATTTTGGCAGAGAGATGGTGGATCGCAGCCGGAGGATATCCCAGGGGGAAACTAATCTTATCCCTACGCTTCCGAAGGGAACAGAGTACGATGAGAGATATTTCCCAGTGGAAGAATCTCCTGAGGAATTTAAAAAAATGGTGGTCCAAACAGAGTTCAAGGTCAATACAGAAAAATGTAATTATCCCAAATGTACTTACTGCATAGATAATTGCCCTACAGGCGCCATTGACTTATCTGTATCTCCACCCATTTTTGATAAGAGTTGCGATCTTTGCTGGCTTTGTGAGCAAACTTGCCCCAAGGGTGCTATAGAAGTCGACTACGAACCATTAGACCGTTTTCACAAACCACTTAACATTTCTGTCCTCCAGAAGTCAGTGGATACATTTGAAGCCAAAGGACTTTTCAGAAGATTAGTGCCCAATGAGAAAATCGGCTGGGATAATAGCTTTTGGAAGAACAAAAAACCACGATTTAAAATTGATGATTGACCACAAGAAAAAAAGTATTTGAATTTCCTACACACTACATTGCCGTAAAAGTAACATCGCCATTGGAAGGGAGGAGAGAGATGACAATGATCGAGAGGGAAAGAGGCCTAACGGAGAAGCTTGAAGAGGCGTCATTTGGTGGTTGCACCTTGAGGGTTAGGAAAGCAAGACAAAGAGCCCTCAGTACTGTGCCCAGTATTTGCCTTGAAAAAGCCAAAATTATGACTGAGGTCTTTATGAAGACCGAAGGTGAACCACTGGTCATAAGAAAGGCCAAGTCTTTCGGGGAACTATGTGAACGAGGGACAATTTTTATTCAGGATGGCGAACTCATTGTTGGTCACCCAGGCAGTAAAATACGTACTGCCATCCTTAGTCCAGATACCAATTATTGGATTCTCAGCGATGAGCTAGAAACCATATCAAATAGAGAACGGGATCATGTTCTCATCACAGAAGATCAAAAAAGTTTATTTAAGGAGTTCATCGAGCCATATTGGAAAGGCAAATCGTTCTGGGATGTGTGGAAGGTGACGGCCCCTGAGGAATTACGTCTACTTGATGAAGCAGTAGTAACTACTCTCGTGGATGGAAAGGATACGAGTGGCCATGGGGTGTTTCTCCCGAATTATGATTTGGTCATCAAAATCGGAACCAACGGCTTAAGAAAAAGAATAAACGAGAAATTAGCTTCCCTAGATGCCGCCATTCCCGGGCACTCCGAGAGATTAATATACTTAAATGCTTTACTTATAGTTTGTGATGGAATAAATAGATTGATGAAAAGGTATGCTCGTCTGGCAAGGGAAAAAGCTACCGAAGAAAAAAACTCTCAAAGGAAGGCTGAACTAGAGAACATAGCTGAAATCTGCCACCAGGTACCTGCCCACCCGGCCAGGACTTTTTGGGAGGCTCTGCAATCAAGGTGGTCTTACCACGTTTTTCTATTAATGGGCTATGGCTCTGGTGACTATAATCAAGGTCGGCTGGACCAGTGTCTGTATCCGTACTATAAAAAGGATATAGAGGAGGGGAGGCTTACAAAGGAACAGGCCCAAGAGTTATTAGAGTGTTTCTGGGTGAAAATATCAGAACTGAACTTCCTTGTAGAGAATTGTTACACTGTCTTTGTCCCCGGATACCCGACATTTCAACAAATAACCTGCGGTGGGATTACGGAGAGCGGACAGGATGGTGTAAATGAGCTTTCCTACATGATGATACAGGCAACTATGGACATAAGATCAACTCAACCAAACCTGTCAGTAAAATATAACAAAGGAAAAAATCCAGATTCATTTTTGAACAAGGCGGCTGAGTTGCAAGCACTCGGTATAGGACATCCGCAATTTTATAATGATGAAGTCGGCATAAAATACTTGTTGGATATGGGCATACCCTTTGAGGACGCGTATAATTGGAGCCCGGCCGGTTGCAAGGACGCCGGACTAATGGGAAAGATGGGTAACTGGCATGTCCCAACGATGATAAACCTGGCATCTATGGTTGAACTTACCCTTTTTAATGGCGTGAATAAATTAAAAAATTCTCGTTTGCCAGTGCCTCAAACGGGTGACCCCAGGAACTTTAAAACCTATGAAGAGTTGAAAGATGCTGTTAAGACGCAATTGGCATACCAAATAAAAAAGGCAGCAGAGATGGCCCTAATAGTCGAGACGATACTCCAAGAGCAAAGGCCAGACCTCCTGACTTCGTTGAGTTATGAAGAGTGCATAGAGAATGCCAAAGATATTATGGCTGGCGGAGCAAAATACAATCCAGGCCCGGAAATTGCGACAGTAGGGCACGCTGATATTTTTAACAGTCTAGCCTCTATCAAGAAATTGATATATGATGATAAAAAATTGAATTGGGACCAGCTTTTGGAAGCTCTGGACAATGATTTTGAAAGTTATGAGGAAATCCGAGAAATGTGCTTGGCTGCTCCAAAATTTGGCAATGACCTTCCCGAAGTTGATGACATAGCAAAAGAAATAACTAAGTTTGCGGCTGAAGAGATCAGGAAATATAAAGGACTGCAAGGAGGCAGGAGGGCAGCCTCGACAACTGCTGCGGTTCTACATCTCGTCAACGGTGCAGCCGTGGGAGCTCTACCCTCAGGAAGAAAAGCCTGGACGCCTTTGGCCGACGGAATATCACCGATGCAAGGGACTGATACAGAAGGTCCAACAGCAGTTTTGAATTCTATCTCAAAGTGCAGTCTTGATCTATATTGTTCACCATTGTTAAATATGAAACTTGACCCAACCCTTCTTAAGGACGAGAGGGGAATAGGAAATTTTTTGGGTCTCATGAAAAGTTGGCATGATCTTGGCCTGTACCATGTTCAATTTAATGTAGTTTCTCCAGATACGCTAAGGGAAGCTCAAAAATATCCCGAAAAACACCGCGGGTTGATGGTGAGAGTATCAGGTTATTGTGCCTATTTCGTGGACTTATATAAGGAGATCCAGGACGATATTATTGAGAGGGCTACATTTGAGACGTTGTATTAACGTTATCTAACTGCCAAGAAGGACAATCCTCCTTGTAACCTTTTATATTTTGTAATGGAGATCCTTTTCTGAAAGCGGGCGATACGTTTAAATATA
>Ga0214474_1000879_pt1 | contig 14266 bp, 11 predicted proteins | sample RVTome_2_FD_187335 | JGI IMG/M metagenome (GOLD analysis project Ga0214474, IMG submission 187335) | Soil microbial communities from uranium-contaminated site in the Upper Colorado River Basin, Wyoming, United States - RVT95D214 HiSeq ...
TGTTGAATACAAGGGCAAGACCTACTCGATTGAAAGGAAACCTACTGAAGAGGATTATGCGGACATGCTATTCGGGTGGCAGGTTGAGCAGGGGATAACCTCCAACTCGGTCATCTATGTCAAGGATGGCGTGACCGTGGGTATAGGCACCGGCGAGCAGGATAGGGTGGGTGTGGCCGAGATAGCCGTGTTCAAGGCCTACACCAAGTACGCCGATGCATTGTGTTTTAAGAGGCATGGCCTGCCATACAAGGACCTTGAACTGATGATCAGCAAGGGACAAAAGGGAAAGGGGTTGTTAGAGGAGATAGATCGGGAGACTAAAGTGGCCAGGGGGGGGCTTATCGGCTCTACTATGGTGTCGGACGCCTTCTTCCCGTTCAGGGATGGGGTGGACGTAGGTATCAAGGAAGGCGTGAAGGCCGTTGTCCAGCCGGGAGGGTCTGTGAGGGACTTCGAGGTCATCGAGGCCTGCAACGAGGCCAATCCCCAGGTGACTATGGTCTTTACCGGTCAGAGGGCATTCAAGCATTAATAAAAAGGCGCAGGGCTTAAGGTGCAAGGTTCAGGGCAGGATTATCGCCGCTACTTATTTACAGAGGAACCGTATATATAATCCGGTTTCTCTTCGCTTGAGTTCCTTCTCTTTTCCATCTCAAGCATCTGAGATGAGTGCAGCTGTCGCATTTCCAGCCAAACAGGAACCGTCATGCCGAGTACCAGCAGAAAAGTCATAAGATCCGATATGGGAAACGCCCACCAGACACCGTCCAGCCCTATAAACCTGGGAAGGACCATGATGGTTGGCAGCAGGAACATTACGGACCTGCTCACGGTTGATAAAATGGCCTGGATTGCCTTTCCGAGCGACTGAAACACAGTGGCGCCCACATGGATAAAACCTATCAGATAGGTCGCTGCAAAGACCCGTACAACGGCGTGTGACGCTAGATCGATCAATTCTTCGTCCCTGGTGAATATCCGGACAAAAATTTCAGGATTAAAGAGCACCAATAGAAATACCATGAGACCGATCATTGTTGTGGCGCAGATACAGATCTTTATACCACTTAATACCCTGTCATAGCGTTCCGCCCCGTAATTGAAGCCGACAACCGGTTGAAGCCCCTGCCCTGCTACAATTGCAGGCATTATAGCAAACATCATAACCCTGTTGACAATCCCGAAGGCCGACATTGCCATATCCCCGCCGTAGGATACAACCGTGCGGTTGATTACAATAGCGGACAGACTGCCTGCCAGTGTCATCCCCAGAGATGAAGAGCCAATGGCAAAGATTTGACCGATGATTTTCCAGTCGGGCTTTAGGTCGGTCAGTTTGAATTTAAGGTCGGGCCTATCTAATAAAAAATAGATCATAAAGCTGATTGAACGCTTAAAGGGTGATGCGGCCTCTGAAACCTCCCTTCTTGCGAGAAAGTAGTAAAGCATAAAGTAGATTACACTTATGATATTCGCTATAACAGTTGCCAAGGCTGCGCCCTTGACTCCCATGCCAAGCGGGATGATGAATATCGCATCCAGGATGATATTTAATACGGCACCGATAATCATGCCGATCATAGGCACCTTTGCGTTGCCGCTCGCCCTTATCAGGGTACTCATTGTCATGCCGAACGTCATAAAGATCATACCGATCAAAATGATAGAAAGATAATCAGAGGTATAGATCAGGGTGTTATCCGACGCCCCCAGCAGGCGACACCAAAACCGGACATTTGCCAATCCTCCAACAGTCACAACAAGAGATAATACAGCGGTAATAGTGATAGAGTTCCCGAGCGTCAACTGGGCCAGTGATATCTTTTTCGCGCCCAGCGATCTGGATACCAGTGAAGCGCCTCCCATACCAGTCATATGACCGATGCCGATTGAAAGCATCTGTATAGGGAATACAAGAGAAAGCCCCGCTATTCCCATGGGGCCGACATATAGCCCGATAAAGATGGTATCTACGATATTATATAATGTATGAACCGCCATGGCGAAGAAGGCGGGTATTGTAAATATCAATAACAAGCGACCAACATGGTCGCTATCGAGCATATTTCTATCCATTTTTTTCATAAAATAAAAAAATCCTTTCCGAAAACATTCCAGATACTTACCATGATGCCCTTAAATGGCTGTCTACAATATGTTCTCATGTCCCGAACAGATGAGAGCACATGGCTCGATATGGAGACTGTCACGCAGTACCATGCTGGAGCAATTAAAGCAATCTCTTTTGCGGCGAGAGGGAAAAACAAAAAAAGGATGATGTCATCCCCTGCATTATGGAGCCAAGTGTGTCATCAAAGTAGTACAGAAAAAACTGTGGTAGGTTGATCCAGAAGATTTATCCTGTGAAATCCCTGAAATGTTAAAATCATGCCTCCATTAACTGCATTTTTCTGTGACACCATCAAAACCGCGGTTGATCAATCCGTCAGGCGAGACCCACGCTGTGTTAGTTTGAACTGGGCTTAAAAGGTGCTGATCCCATAAACCGTGCTTTCCGATATGTGAAGGAATTTAGAAATTTCCCGCATTGCCGCCGCCGGGAGATAGTGGAACTTCTCTTGGGTCTCCTGTAAGATAGGAATAAACTCCTGCCGGTCGCCGGTATAGTGGGAAAAATTTCCTTCAATTTGTCCTGTGCGTCAGCCTTGGTCAGATTATCTTTGGATAGGGGAATCACTCCCAGTCTTTAAAAGCCTGACGAGTTTCCAGGCTATCAGCTCGCAGAGTATGGTAATGTCTTCCGTGGGGAGATAATCAGAGATAGTACTATCGAATATAATATTGCCGTCCGGGGGGAACTCTTTATCACCCCGCCAGAGGACGATAGTCAAGGGTACAAAGGGAAAGGCATCAATCGTAACGGCGATGTCGCCATAATCGGATTTACGTCCGCCTAGCCTAGTCGCTACGTCCAACAGCCTGGATGGTTCATCCTTAAAGCTGTTGACAACTGGATCAATAGCCCGCTTGAAAAAGGTGGAATAGTAGTTGATACCTGCAGATAGTTCTTTATAGGTAATAATTTTGCCGGACAGGTGCGTACCGGCGGCACGGGTGAAATAGTGAAGTATCAGTATTTTATCCCGGAGGGGCACGGAATCATCGCTATTAACGAGGGATACCTCGCCGCCGGGGATGCCGATGCGGTAGGAGCGGCTTAAATGGTCGATTGTGACGGACTTTTCCACAGGCAGATACCGGGTGCCGCTTTTACGGCACTGCTGTTCTATGTCAGTAATGCCGGAAAGCCGCTCGCAGGCAATCTTATAGGCCAGTCCGTGAGCCCATTCGCGAACAGGCTGTGCCGGCAGCGTGGCGTGCTTCCTCATCATTGGCATACCATTTAGAGGTTTTATCCTATTATATCTGAGAACGCTCTGATTTACACTTCCAGCCAGGAATGTGAATAAAGCGATTCTCCCGTCAACACCCGGACCGTCCGGGCGTAATTTTGCATCTCTTTCGGCAGGGAGGCGATATCCGGCCTTTCGCCGTCCATCATCTTGTGGACAAACTCAATGATATCGGGTCGCTGGCCGCGGGCAATAGCCATGAGGTCTTTATCGAAGGCATCGACGATAGCGGAATACAACCCGTAGCGCATCAGCATAATCATGTAGGTACGGTTGAGCCAGCAACGGAGCTCGGATGGCGCACCGTTGGAGACGTTGGAAAGCCCCACCGTGGACCTGCACCCAGGGGCGATTTCTCCCAGCATGCCCATGAACTCCACGCAGGCTTTAACCTGGTTGATTTCCACGGATACAGGACTGGCGATAGGGTCAATCCATATCCTTTCGTTAGGGATGCCGGCCGCATTGGCTTTATAGACAAAATCGACGGTATGCATCGCCCTTTCGTTGACATCGCGCGGCATGCCTTCATTACTCCACAGCAAACCGATAAGGTCGGCGTTATACTCCTGTGCCATAGCCAGTCCGCGGTCGATACGGCTGGTCTGAAGTGATACCGAGTTGATAAGCGCCCCACCCTTGCCCTGACGGGCTTTAAGACCGGCAGCCATGGCATCGAGGTTGGTGGTGTCAAGTGAGAGCATTTTATCGGTAACGGCCTGGACGATATTGACCACCCAGGCCATCAGCTCATCGCCCCCCTTGCGGGCGGGGCCAATATTAAGGTCGATAAGGTCGACGCCAGCCGCAGTCTCCGCTTTAGCCATTTCCTGAATTGGTCCTGCGTTTCTCTCCTTGAGGGCCGGGCCGAGGGTTTGCGATATGACGTTTAAATTTTCCCCGATGAGAATCATCTTACCTCCTTATGGTTTCCAGGCTTTGAGGACGGGAGCGAGATTGGCCGCATCTCTGGGGCCGACCTGAATTTCCCAACCTTTCATTTCCTCCTCGAGGCCGCCGCTCTCGGCGGCGATGTACCCCGGAATAATAAGCTTGCGGTGCTTGATTTTATCTGTGATACCGCTTTTGAGGATAGCCGGGCCGATGAGGTCTGCGGAGAATTTGCCAGCGGCCCAGGAGGTCATGACGGAAAGCCCCTCAGTGTCCTTGATATAAAGCCAGCTGGGCACCTTGCTGTTCTCGATTTCGCCGGAGACGATGAAGTAGGTGAGGGAGAAGTTGGAGGTCACCATCAGCGGCGAGTTCTCCGTGGGATTATTAATTTCGTAGATGCCTTGCTTGGTAGCCATCGGGCGCTGCGGGTCGGTATAGATATTCAGGCGCGCCACCAGCAGCGGGAATAGGCTCTCACCCTTGAAGTCGGAAAGCACGATGATGCCGGCGTACTTGGCGATAAACATCGCGGCAATCAGTGCCTCTTTCATCGGGTTGCTGGTCATTTCAGCGGGGAAGACGATGGTAGGATATCCCAGAGGGCGGAACTTTTTATTAAGGGCGGCGCTCCGGATTATAATCTGGTCTTCCAACGCCTGGCGGACAGCCCTCGACTCCGAGTCAATAACGATATTCTTGAGTCCGGCCGCGGCGAGTTTCTCGGTCAGGGCAGCCAGATCTTCCATGCTGGCGGCTTTAGCTGCCACTGGGCAGCCGGTCTCTTTAGCCAGAGCGGCTACCGCGTCCATATTATCTTTAGTGGCGGCATACAGCAGCGGTTTGCGGTCAGCGCAGGCTTTGGCGCCAGCTGCGAGAACATCAGCTTTATCGCTCATGAGGATGATATTCACGTCGCCGGAGACTTTAGCTTTACCGGCCAGGGCGGCGAACTTAGCGGCGTCACCCATCTCTGACTTGAGCGCTACCAGATTGGCGCGCAGGGTAAGGCCGACCCTTTCATAGGCGAGGTCTTTGGCTTTTTTGAGCCTGGCGTCAACCTCGGTATCAGCCATATTATCGCTGATGAGGATGGCGATACCGGGCGGATTTTCAAACCGCTTCTCGTGGCGGAACATAACCGTCTCGCCGCCGATTTTTAGGGCGGTGTCACCGGTACCGATGATGACGGGCAGGATGGGTGGTGCGGCTGCCTCCGACAGCTTGCTCTTGGCATCCTCGGAGACATCAGGACATTTACTCAATTCGGCTTTACCAGCCGCCAGAGCCATGGCGAATGCCAGGCAGGTTGGCACGCCGCATTTACTGCAGTTGGTCTTGGGCAGTAACTTGAAAATTTCTATCCCTGTTAATGCCATGTAAAAGCCTCCTTTTTATCCTAGTATCGGGTCCATGGCCAGGGCGGGATGTCCTTTCTCTTGAAGGAAGGGGAGGACGGTATCTTCGGTGACCCCCACCGTTTCATCGGCGACTTTATCGAGGAGGTCGGGCACGCCCAGTTCCTTGGCCCTGGCGTTGAAGCGGTCCTTGATTTCCTCCTTCAGTGTCTTTGGCATCCAGACCATGCGCAGTAAGCCGCCTTCAGCGGAGAGGAATTTCCTCTGGGTGGTATTATATTTGCCGTGGCCGACGAAGCCTGGCGTGCTCAAACCACCGCCGATAGTACCGGCCAGCGTGGTAAACTTCATACCGCAGGGGGTCTCCCCCGTATAGTCACGGTTGACGGTCATGACACCGTTGCACAGGGGCAGGACGGCGGCGATGGCTTCGCAGCAGCCGCAGGTAGTCATCGGGTCGTGGATGATGCTGTAGAAGTTATAGTGGTCGATTTTGCCGCGGGAAGCCTTAACGACGAAGTCGTTGACGCCTTTCCACTGCCCGAGCTTGGCATCAATGGTATCGCCTTTGGCCACCGGCTGGTTGGGGCCGGTGGGATTAATTTCATAGGCGGCTTTGCAGTCCATCCAGTTATAAGAACCGCAGAGGCCAGTCCTCTCCGGGCTGATAACACAAACATGGCTGGGGGCGAAGGACTGGCAGAGCGTGCAGGAGTAGTACGTATCCACGCTTTCATCGATCATGCCTTCGATGCGTTCATCCCTGGTCTTATAGACAGCCAGGGCTTTCTCCAGGATTTTATTCACGTCTTCTTCTTTGCTGTAGATTTTCACCTGGAGCTTATCGAAAATGCGTCCGAAGTCCTGGTGTAGCTTGGCGTGCAGGATAACGCCGATGTGCTTTAACTGGAAGCCTTTTTCGACCGCCTGTTTAGAGACGCGCAGCCAGGCGATATCCCGCTGGCCGATGTGCATAACGCCCTGGGCGTAGTTGATAAGGTGGTGAATCTGACGTTCCAGGATAGGCTCATAGTCGTCCTGCATCTGTCGACCAGCCACCTCAACGTTAATGGCGATAGGCAGACGGGAGCCGACTTTAATATCGGACAGCTCAGGACCAATGATTTCGACTTTACCGTCTTCCACTTCTTCCATGCGTTTGGAGGTAACCCACTCCACCATGTGCGTGCGGCCGCCGCCGGCCTCCAGGTAAATATCATCACCGCGCACTCTCTCGCCCTCGAAGGCGGGCCCGAAGGCAACCGGGATGGGTATTTCGGTAACGGTTACTTTCAGACCTCTGACCTCGATGGCTTTAGAAACTATTTCGTTGTGAGGGATGTTGGAGACAACGTGTTCGTAAGTGCAGACGCCGGTGGGTAGTATTTCCGGTATCGGCGTATCAGCGATAACCGGGAAGCCCCAGTTAATGGCACCGGCGCCGTTGGCGTACCATTCGTCGGTGACATCGCCCATCGTCATGGCGAAGGCGAAAACACGGTCTTTATTATAAATAAGGATTTTGCGGTAGTCGCCGGCTTCGATGCCGCCGAAGGAGATGGCAGCCCGAGTGGCGAAGCCCATAGCGAAAACTGTGGCGCTGACGTCCGGGCCAAAGGAGACCAGACGAGTGCCCCAACCTATCTGGACACCAGCCTTGACCAGCTGCTCGGAGAATCTTTCGCCTTTATGCTGGCCGGCCATGAAGACGTAGAGATTTTTCTTTTGCAGTTCCAAAGCGATATTTTTAGCGATTTCGGGGGTGGGGGCGGCACCCAGAATTGCCGCGAAGCCGGGGGCGGTGCCGTCAACGAACTCCACGCCGCGTTTCCTCATGATGACGTCGTCCGCAGCGCCGAGCCAGATATTGCTATCCGTGACGTCCTCTCCCCGGACATAGAAGTTGGGGTTTTCCAGGTATCTGATGGATTCGAGTATTTCCTCAGCCCAGAAGGTAATCATACCGGCGTCCAGGGTTGGGCCGAGGTAGGGAAGGTGGTTCTCCGCCTTGACGAGCGGCGGGAGCAGGGCTTTACATTTCTTCAGGACCTCTTCCATATCGCCCAGCTTTTCAACTTTCATGGCGGTAATGCCATAGATGATGGGAAGGTAGTAGGCGGTGTTGGGAAAACCTACCGGTTCATTGGCTCCCCACTTGTCCATCGTCTCCTGCCACTTTTTCTCCGCACGTTCGACTATTTTATGAGCGCCCCTGATGGCCGCCGATGCAATTATCTTGGACATTTTCTTTCATCCTCCTCAAATCTGGATTTAGCCTTCAAGCTCACGCCTCATAGCCATATCGTAAAGGACCCTTTCCCTGGCTTTATCGATGCCCAGGGCTTTGCGCTTGCTATCGATGTGGGCAATCATTTTATGGGCGGCCTGAATCGGGTCAGGTTCAAAGTCCCACATGCCGCCGTACTTTTCTTCCATGTCTTTGAAAAGATATTCAGTGACTTCTTTGCTTCCTTCGGTGGGCCAGGTGACGCCGAATACGGTATAGACGCCGGAGGCGACGAAGTACTGGCCGATGGAGATGGCTTTCTCACTCATCCACTCCGGGGCGGCGCCCGCTGCTGGCAGGTCGCTGATGTCATCGCCCAGGCCGCCGTCTTTGACCATCGCGGTGGCGGCAATCAAGATGCGGCTGTTGTCCACGCAGGAGCCCATGTGCAGCACCGGCGGTATCCCCACCGTCTCGCAGACCTCGGCCAGGCCTTCGCCGGCGTACTTGGCGGCGGCTTCCGGTACCATCAGTCCCGCCATGGCGCTCGCCATAGCGCTGCACCCGGTCTGGATGACAAGGACATCGTTCTTGATAAGTTCTTTGACCATGGCAACGTGTGCTTGATTGTGTTCCCAGCGGGCGTTATTACAGCCCACCACGCCTGCTACGCCCCGGATGCGCCCGTTGATGATGTTATCGTTAAGCGGCCGATATGAAGCGCGGAACAGTCCGCCCAGCAGGTAATTAATGGTCTCGTGGCTGAATCCCGCAATGAGGGTATGCTTATGCCCGGGAATGCGGATGTTCTTACCCCGGTTGGGGAAGGCTTCGATGGCGGCTCTTACCACGGCCTTAGCGCCGTTGATGGCATCGTGTTCGTTAAATTCGATGTGCATTGCCCCTTTTATTTTGGCTTTGGGGGAAGTGGTAATTATTTTCGTGTGATAGCATTGGGCGATATCCGGTAGCGATTCCATGATGCACTGGACGTCCACCACCATGGCGTCGACCACACCGGTGACCAGCGCCAGCTCCTGCTGGAGGAAAGTGCCTGCCAGAGGCACGCCGTGACGCATTAGTATCTCGTTAGCTGTGCAGCAGATGCCGCCAAGGTTGATGCCCTTGGCACCTTTGGATTTCGCCAAGGCTAACATCTCCGGGTCCCGGGATGCCGCCACAATCATCTCGGATAGCAACGGCTCGTGGCCATGGATGATGATGTTGACCTCGTCCTCTTTCAGGATGCCGAGGTTGACCTCGCTCAGCACGGGGGTTGGCGTGCCGAACAGGATATCCTGGAGCTCGGTGGCGATCATACTGCCGCCCCACCCGTCCGCCAGCGCCGCCCGGACGCCCTGTTTGAGCAGGTTCTGATATTCCTGGTCGACCCCCATGTGTGTCCGGTGCATTATTTCTACGATTTCCCTATCGATGCCCCGCGGCATCACCCCCTGTTGGCGCCATAACTTCTGCCTTTTCAGAGGTGCTCTCTTGGCGAACAAGATTTCACCTTCCTGCCGGCCGAACTCGGCGAGGCATTTTTGCCCGATTTCCAGGGCTATTTCTTCGTTACTGCGCGCGCCGATTTCCACGCCCATTTCTAGGGCGAGTGCCAGCAGCTTTTGCTCATCCCTTATCTTGTAGCCCGGGGCTGCCCCCTTGGCGACAGCCACGAAGAGCTCAGCTACTCCCCGCCCGTGGTCGGAGTGGGCGGCCGCGCCGCCGGCAATCATGCGGATAAAGTTGCGAGCGGCGATAGTCTCGGCAGTGGCGCCGCAGACACCGCGCCGCTTCTTCTTTTCCTCCTGGGTCTCCTGCTTACCTTTCGCCAGTGGTATCCGGCAGGGTCCCATGCCGCAGTTCTTGCAGCAGCTTCCCACCGATCCAATAGGGCAGGGCTTCAGGCTCTCAGCACGGTCAAAGGCGAGATTGACCGTATCAGCGCAGGCTTTGTCGATCAGTTCTAGGCTCGCCTGGTCACTGCTTTTCTTTTGTTTTTCTTCTGCCATTGCTTCCACCTTTCTTATTTAGCGGTCAGATCCGCTATCATTTCTTTTACCAGTTTGATCGCTTCGGGGTGCCTCATGATGATGACGTCAGCCCCGGCCATGAGCAATATTGTGGCGGACATTGCTTCGAGCAGAATACCCCGTTTTTTCGCATCCCCCATCTTGGGGTCGTCATTACTGGATATCTTGGCTTCCTTGGTCTTCCAGACCTCTTTGGCGAGGTTGCAGATAATGGGGAACTGGAGTTTGGCATCTTGTTGTGTCAATGCCGCCATCCTCATCCTTTCCATCACTGAGAAGCAGTATTCAATGCCGTAGCCGATACTGCTGACGGTGGGGTCCATAGCCAGGTGGGTATCCGGGATGCCGAGATTGCCCAGCAGGATGTTGAGCTGCTTGGCGAGGTTGATATCGATGGGGGTGGCGGCGACGACCGTATGCTTGTAAGCGATGGCGGCCGCGCCGATTTTCTTATGGTCGGCTTCCTCCACCGGACCCAGGATAAGGCTCTTGTCCTGGCAGAGCTCGGCGACCGCTCTGAGGACTTCGGTGTCTTTATCGTGGTTGGTGGTGCCCCAGACAATCAGGGGCACATCGATAGCATTCGCTACCTTTTTCACTATTTTGGCGGCTTCGTCCGCCGGGCTGTTCTGACCATTAGGGTCAGTGCTCAGGAGCTGGAGGCATATCATCTCCGCCCCGTAGTCCTTGATGCATTTCTGTGCCCATGCGACCGGGTCGTTGGTGACGCTGGTGAAGGGTTCCAGCGCGGCTTCCGGCCATTCCTCCGGGGGCGTGTCGTAGACTTCCATGGCAATGCGGGGAAGGTTCGGCATCTGGCCTTCAAAAAGGTAGAACGGGTAAGCCGATTCGCCGCCGACAGTTATCGTTTTGTCACCTTTGCCCAGCTTTATTTCTTTAATTTTTCCGCTGTAGGCTGTCTTGGGAACTTCGAATGCCATTTTACCTCCTTCTCTTAGGCCGGATTCTTTCTTTTTTCACTGCCAAACCAGTCGTCGCTGTACCAGTAGCGCTCGCCGTTTTTCAGGTATTTTAGTTTCTCATCACGGTTTTCCAGCTTCTGGCGCCACCGGCCAGCGTCCTCGCCTTTCGGATCGCCGGCCTCATAGGTTTCTGCGAGGATATCCACTTTACCTCGGCCGGGCGCCTCTTTCTTAACGGTCTTGTATTCCATTTTCCCCTCCTCCATTTTTAGGGTATCAAATAAAATGGTTAAATACAAATTATTTCAAGCCAGCCGCTACCTTGGCGGCTTTAATTAGTGTAGCTGTTATGCTTACCCTCTTTTTATTAAAATATTATCGGCTTTTAAAAGCCTTATCATAAGCTCATTTACCGCCGTTACCGCTTTGGACGTATCCGGCAGCTGGAATAGCGGTTTTTGTTCCAGGTCATATTTTTTCACCTCATTATCAACAGTTATAAAGGCGGCTGGTGTTATTCCCAGCCTGCTCATTTCCTCTCTTAACAGGGGGTCGATTTTATCCGGGACCATATCAATGATTATTGATTCCCGTTTTACCACCAGCTTGAGCTCTTTGATGAGGTCGCGAATGCGGGCTACCGCCCGCAGGCCTTTTACCGAGTGGTCAGATACCAGGAGCATTTCGTCGATGTTCTGAGTGGTGCGGCGGCTCAGATGCTCCATGCCGGCCTCGTTATCCATAACGACGAAGGCGTAGTTCTTCGCCCATTCATCGATGAGTTTGCGGATAACAACATTGGGATAGCAGTAGCATTCCGGGCCTTCGCCCCGTCCCATCGTAATGAGGTCAAGGCTCTTGCTCTCGGATATGGCCCCGTTAAGCTGGTACTCCAGGTAGGCTTCTTTGGTCATTCCCGCTGGTATATTGAGCTTTTCCCCCTGAAACTCGTTCAGGATGCGGCCTACCGTTTGCCTGACTTCGAAGCCTAGGCTCTCAGCCAGATTGGAGTTGGGGTCGGCATCTACAGCCAGGACGGTACCTAGTTTATTCTTGAGCAGATAGCGAATAACCAAAGAAGCGACCGAGGTCTTGCCGGTGCCTCCCTTACCAGCTACAGCAATATTGATGGTCAATAGTGTTTCCTTATTACCTCGTCATTGCGAGGTCGAAGGCTGTGGCAATCTCAATTATTGACTTAACCGATATCAGGGATTGCCACGTCGCTGCGCTCCTCGCAATGACGGCTATATTTTTATGCGCGCTATTATTTCCTACTTTTTTGCCTTTTTAGTGTCACTGGCGGCTTTGACATCAGTCGGCCGGCCGGTCGACATGAGTTTATGATAAATGTTTTCAACTTCTTTTACCGTTTGGGGGCTGGCCGTAAAAAGTGAGAGATTAGCATAGTCGGCATCGTTAATGGCGGGGTCGTAACTGATAAAATCGAGTATTTCCAGGCCGGGCAGGTTGGACTGAATAAACTCTTTATCCGCTTCGTTTCTTATTTTATTGCCGACGACGGCGATATTATGCAAGCCGAGGTCCTGTGCCAGTTGCTTGATTGTCTGGGCGGTTTCCAGACTGCGCCGGCCTGGTTCCACCACAATGATGAGCTTGTCTACAGCTTTAACGGTACCGCGGGAGAGGTGCTCGATACCAGCCTCCATATCAAGAATAACCACCTCGTCTCTCTGCAGGAGCAGGTGGCTGACGAGAGCTTGGAGCAGTGCTCCCTCTGCACAATAGCATCCGGTACCCCCTCTCTTTATCCGCCCCATAGACATTATTCTTATGCCGTCTATCTTTACAGAGTATTTCTCCGGCAGGTCGTCGACTCTTGGATTGAGTTTGAAAAACGACCCCGCTGCGCCCGGGCGTACGCCCACGCGCTCTTCGATGAGGTCGTTCAGTTCGGATATCGGTATCATTTTTTCTGGGTGGGGGTAGCCCAGCGTGGCCGCCAGGTTGGCATCGGGGTCGGCATCAATGGCAATGACGGAGTAGCCGGAGGAAGCGAATGTATGAGAAAGAAAAGCAACCAGAAGTGTTTTACCTACGCCGCCTTTACCGCTGATTGCTATCTTCATAAAGCCTGCTCCATACATAACTAAAGCCCGGGTTTCCAGGAACTGGTGTGCATGATTATAATATGTACCCCTGTTGAAGTGGGTTTGTTTATCGTATACCGATTTAAAAGTCAAGACAAAATGGTCAATCAATTATTTGCATATTGCTGTCTTTTTTTTATAATAAAGATTAAAATATCCTTTATATCAAACTACTGATAGAATAATTCATGGGCTGGATTCAATATATTAACCGATTTGATCAGGCTCGGAAGGAAGGATTTTACGGGCACCTTATCCCGCCTTCCCTCTTCAGAATGCTAAAGATCAATCCCATTAATTTCCATAATGATAAAGATGTAAAGCTTGTCCGCTTCTTTTGCCCTGAAGGAGAAAATACATGCTTCGTGGAAATCAAGATCGAGGGAATTGAAGAGCCTGTTTATTATATCGAGATTTCTGATTCCATTGACGCCACCATGATGGAATGGGATTTTTTAATAATCAATGATCCCAAGTCCCGGCAATTCCGCACGCATGTGACAGAGGAAGGGAAAGACACCCTTTTCGGATGGGCATCAAGAAATATCAAAGAAGAGGAAAAAGCCATGAAGGCGGGATATTTTCCCGGGCAGTCCAGGAAAGGGTTGCACCTTACCAGAGATGTAATACATGCCCTTGATATATTTTGTCGAATCCTTGACATAAAAAGCATCAGACTGGAGGCGCTCTTTTATCACAATGCCATCGCCTATGAAAGGTACGGCTTCAGCTATTTTACAGGTTATGATAGAATGAAAAGGATCAATGAGCTTTTTCAACCCGGTGGGATACTGTATAACAAACTCGACAACAGCACTCCCTTCCGCAGGCCGGAATTCGCCCAGAGCATAAGAGGACGAAGCTGGGCGATCCACGACGGGATCATAAAGGATGTGGCAGACGACATCCTGCAAGGCAAATGGGTTTCTCCCATCATGTACAGGATGGTTGAAAAACCTGAATCCATGCTCACTTTCCCGGACCCGAAATATTGACTCCAAATCACCCCCAGTGGAGCCCCGCCGATTGAAGTCGGCGACACAAACGCTCCAGCTTCGGCGAAACCCGCCGAAGTACCCTTTCCGCATACATCCGCCAACTGAAATCTTTGGGATGTAAAGGCCAGGCCGCTGCCCAAAGCTACAGGGCCGCCAAAGATAGCCGAATGCAGTATCGACTATTCCACCTCCGAGCTTCCCGTTTCCGATAAGCGGCTATATGTAGACGTGGAGTATTTCTCCGAGGCGTAGGCTCTCCGAGCCGGAGTCCGGAGTCATATACCGCCTGATTTCTAAAAGTATAAGTTGGGGCGAATGTATAAGTTTGCTCAGATTTCCTCTATCTTC
>Ga0214474_1000880_pt1 | contig 14264 bp, 10 predicted proteins | sample RVTome_2_FD_187335 | JGI IMG/M metagenome (GOLD analysis project Ga0214474, IMG submission 187335) | Soil microbial communities from uranium-contaminated site in the Upper Colorado River Basin, Wyoming, United States - RVT95D214 HiSeq ...
ACAGGGTGGGCGATGCACCGGTGGGTACGATGCAGAGCGGGAAGAACTTTGTGCGGACGGATAAGCGTGGATGGCTGAGCCCGGGGTTGACGTATTTTAGGAAGTTTAACGATGCGAATGATAACGGCTTGCCGCAGATAACGGCTGCGACGGGGGCGAATTACCTGGCGCCGACAATTTACAAGGTGAGCAGTTTAGTGTGGAAGGATATACACAATATTTATGTGCCGGAACATGGAGGGCAAAATATTACAGTGGCGGTGGGAACGTACCGAAAGAGCGGATTTGACGACCCGGTGACGCACAAGGATAGATTTGGAATTTGGGTGAGGCCGTATTGGGACGGATCTGTATGGCAGGAGAAATGGCGGGAGCTGACGGAGATGTTTATTTTTGAGATTGTGGAGTTGCCGGGAGGGGGGGACATTAACAAGATTGTGGTGGGGAACGGAGCAACGAATGATTTTACGGCGATAGACCCGACGGGGAAGGTATTTAACACGAGCTACTTTGAGGGGTGGACGATTGTGTACGGCGACCTTGCGGACAGTGAGAACTTTGACAGGGTAACTGACTGCGGTTTTATTTCCACAAACAAATACTTTTTAACTATAGGACACGATAATACGGATTATGCCGGAAGAGCTGTAGGGGAAATTTTGTGGGTGTACAGGAATTTTCTTTATAAGGACCTGCCGACGAGTTTGACGAGCCATATTTTTTCTCTGTTTAACGAGATACGATTGACGAGCGGGAACGGTGTGAATGATGTGAGTTTGATGTTGGGGTTTCGTTCAAAACAATACTATACGCCGGAATTTAACATCCCTGCACTGGATACTCTGCTTGTTGACACAGCAAGTTTGGATATTTGGAGGTATGGAGTAATTGTGGCAGGGCAATTACTCGGAGCCTCCCCTCCCTTTTTACCAGCAGCAACTTACTACATGAAGTATTCAGTACAAATGGACGACGATAATATTAGTGCGCTGTTTGATTTCTTTACGGGTGATTTAGGTGCACCAACGACAGTAACTACGGGAAACAGTTTTATTGCTGATGGAACGACGAGCATTCAATTGCTTATTTATTTAAGCCTTGGTGCATTGCCAAAGCGAGCGAGTGCAATAAATATTTACTATTCCACAGACAATACAAACTTTTTCTTTGCAAAGAAATGCACAATTGCAGATTTGGTGGCAATTGGCAGCGGTGGGAGTATACCTGTATTATTAACAATTGATGGAACAATAGTGCATTACTATTGTGACTATCAGGGAAACAGGTATGTAAATGATGCGGACTTAGGTGGAGAAAGTGCACAATCAAATATCGGTCGGGCAATTACCGATACTGGAATTGTTCGATGGAAAGCGGGAACGGTGGTGGGAGTTCGATCGTACATAGGGAATGTGTATGTGGGTGGGGTGGCAAAGCCGAACCGGATAATGGCGAGCACGGGAGCGGGAAGCGGAGTAATGCAATATGATGTGTTTGCGAATGATGGTGCGCATATAATTGATGTGGAGTACAGCGACGGCGATGAGATTGTGGCGTTTGCTCCGTTGGAGGAGCGGCTGCTGGTGTTGAAGAGGCGGAGTGTTGTGCTGGTAAGCCCGGCGGTGCGTGGAGGATTTGACAGGAATAGTGTAAGCCAAAATGTGGGGTGCAGCAGCCCGGCGAGCGTGGTGGTGTTTAACGAGGTGGCGTACTGGGTGGATGAGAACGGTCGACACAGCTACAGTACGCACAGGGGATTAACGACGCTGGATGATTTGTCGAATGCGGACTGGCTGTTGTTGACGACGGCACAAAAGGAGGCGGCGACGAGTGTGATCGACAGGGTGAATTTGTTTTGGATAGTGAGTGCCGGAGGGAAGCAATGGGTGTATGATTTGAACCCCCACCTAACCTCCCCCGAAGGGGGAGGAAACAGATGGATGCCGTTTACGTTTTTGGACACGCCGATTGGGATGAAGAGGGATATACCGGGGACGATGGATTTTATTACGGCGGCGGGTAAGTTGCTGACGATTAATAATGAGAGTGTGAGTGCGTGGGGTTTTGACGGGGTGAATTACACGATGGACTGGAGGAGTAATGCGATAAGGGTGCTGAGGGAGAAGGGTGGCGGGGCGTACAGCCTGTTGTTGAAGGCGATTAACATTGAGTATGAAACGGATGTGGCGATTACGCTGGAGGTGTATGCTGACGGGAGTTTGGTGCGGACGGAAACGCTCGTGACGACGAAGAAGAAGGATACGATTTACGTTCCGAACGGGACGATATGCAGGGAGTTTGATTTTAAGCTGAGCGCGACGACGGATGGTGAGGATGCGGCGCTGTTTATAAAGAGTGCGGATGCTTACGTGGATTTGAGGCGGGGGAATTAAGGCCCCCTTTGGGGGAAAGGGTAAGGAGTAGGGAGTAGGGATAAAAATTTGTCCGCGAAGGGCGCTAAGGGACGCTAAGGGATGCTAAGGAGAAATTATGGCGAGGGAGTTTAACGGGTTTAAGAATTTTAGGGCTACGGGTGATGAGCAGCGTGACGTGGAATTGTTGGCTGAAATGGTGAGCCGGGAGCTGCAGGAGTTGTACAAGGTGGTGCCGGAAATTTCGATTGGAGAGAAGGGAGCAACAATTGGGACGGTGGGAACGACGGCGTTGTATTTGAGGACGCTGACGGTGGATAATAAGACGGTGACAATGGTAACGAGTGATTAAGCCCATCCCTGACCCTTCCCAAAGGGAAGGGAAAAATGAGGAGCATGTATTATTGCTACCTCCAAAGGGATGGGAAAAATAAGGAGCATGTATTGTTACTACTTCCCAAAGGGAAGGGAAAAATAAGTGAAAGGAGCATGATATGAGTTTTTGGACGGATTTATTCAGCAGTCCCCGGGAGAAGACGGGGGCGGAATTATTGCCTGGACAGATGCAGGGGTGGGATGATATTATGAAGGAGATAGGTGGGATGAAGAGTGTGTATGAGGATCCGGGTAAGGTTGCGGGGTATGGCAAGACTGTGAACAGGATGTATACGCCGGCGCGGAGCAATTTGAATACGCAATTGAGTCGGAGCAGGGGAGCGGCGGCGGAGCGGATGAGCGGGACGAATGCGACGCCGGAGATGACGTTTGGAAATATTGAGGGGCAGTATGCCGGGGCGTTTGGCGGATTGGAAGAGGATGCGATGCGGAGCCTGCAGCAGATTTTGCAAGGGGAAAACCAGTTTGGAATGAACAAGGTAGGGATGAAGAGCGGGGCGATGAGAGGGAAGGGGGCGGCGATACAGGCATTGCTGGAGAGTTTGAGCGGTGATAGTACGTTTGATGATATTTTGGGGATGCTGGGGACTGGCGGGATGGTTGCCGGTGGATTGGGATGGAACCCGTTGGCGAAGGCGCCGGTGCCGGTGTAATTGATCCGCGAAGGGCGCTAAGGGACGCTAATAAACAGTATGGAGTAAGGAGTAACGAGTAATGAGGAACTTATGCCGAGTATAGCGGAGAGTTTGAGGAAGGGAACACCTGGGATACTGGGTGCGCTTGAAATGTTTAAGGAGAACCGGCGGCGGGAGGAGGAGGAGCAGGCGATGGAAGCGGTGCGATCGGCGGCGGAGAAAATTTACGGGAAGATGCGGCCGAGGGTGGAGAGTAGGCCGGATAACAGCCAGGATGCGGATGCGCTGGTATTACCCCCCTCTGTCGCTGGTGCGACATCTCCCCCGATGGGGGAGAGATCCAGCCGCACGCCGGGGGTTGTGAGCAGGATGCAGCCGGCGGGGATGATACCGATCGGTAAAATACCGATGGAAAATGTGACGGTACCGGGTGAAGGGGCGGGGTTTGAGGATATTATGAATTTGTTTAGTGGGGCGGGGAAGAGCGAGCAGGCGATGGGATTGGCGCAACGGGTAGCGCAGGCGGCGGAAGCGGAGCGGAGAATGAAAGCGCCGAATTACAGCATTATGAACCAGGAGGGGGGAGGGTATGATGTATTTGAGCAAGTGTTTGGGAAGGCGCCGAGGAGGGTGAGCGGAAGGGCGGGGGTGGTGAAGCCGCAGGCGGCGGCAATGACACCATACCAGGAAGAGACGTTGAAATTACGCAGGGAGGAACATGAGCAGAGTAAAAGGCGTGATAGGACGAGCAGACCAACTGCGGAGTGGGTGAAAACGAAGGAGGGAAAGATTTTGAAGCGTGTGGCGGTAGAAGGTGACAGGCCGTATAAAACGGATGGGAAAAGCGGTGCGCAGAAATTAAAACTGCTGGCTTCTTACGAGAAGAAGGAGGCAGAGAGGAACCGGCTGCAGACGGCGATTGATAACAGCTATTTGATGGATGCCAGGGGAAAGAAGGTAAAGTTGGATGAAACGGGGAAAGCGATTTTACAAAACCAGGTTGCACAGATAGATAGTGCGATTGAGGATATAAATTTGCAGTTGAGTGAAGCGGATGATGATGCGGGATCGACAACGGATAACGAGAGAATACCGGATTATGTGCCGGGCACAGGATTAGTCTACCCTGAATAAATAATGCCGAGAAAAGTAAACATACCGGGTGTTGGTGTTGTGCGTTTTCCTGATGAGATGGATGACGCGGCGATAACAAAGGCTATTGAGACGGAGATAAGCCCATCCCTAGCCCTTCCCAAAGGGAAGGGAAATAGTAATGCCTCCCCCTTCCGCCAAAAGATGGAGCAACGCGGACAAGTAATCCCCCTCAAAGAGGGGGATAATAATTTTGATGCGAGTAAGAGGGTTGATGTGCCGGTGCAGACGGGGGATAACGCTTTTAAGTTTATTAAGGGAGAGGCGCCAAGAAAACTGCTGGTTGGAACGGGTGAGAGATTATTGGCACCGGTGAAGAGGATGGGGGGAGGGTTGGCGGAGATATTTAAGTCATTGAGTGAAGGACCGGGAGGGGGACCGATACGGCCGGGACAAACAGCGGGGGGCGCACCGAGTAAAAGTGAAGTAAGACGTGGTTTAACTAATGTGGTAATGGGGGCGGGTGATGCGGCGATAACGGCATTGATGCCGGGAATAACGGCGGCAGGGGCGGCGGGAGCGGAGATGTTGGATATCCCGGATGTGAGTGTGAGTGAGCAGAGTGCGGCGGGGATTGCGGAGGGATTGAGAAAGATTTTTGAAGGAAGCACACGGTTTAAGCTGAAAACGGAAGAGGTGCGAAGGCCGCAGGCGTTAATTGCAGGCTACCCTGCAATGCCGGCAATGGAGAGTGTAGGCCCGTTGGAGATGACGGCGGGAGCGCTTGAGACTGCGATGGGTGCTATAACGCCGACGAGTAAGTTTTTGAATTTGCTGACAAAGGCGGGTCCGTTGGCGGAGGAGAGTGAGTTTGCACGGACAGCGATGGCGCCGGCGACGGAGTATTTTAAGCCGACGACGGAGGAGGGGCAGTATGCGGCGGAGATTGGTGATTTTGCTTTGCCGTTGGGGTTTGATGCAATATTGAGGAGTAGAAGGAAGAGGCCCCCTTTGCCGCGGAGGGACGCGGCATTTCCCCCAAAGGGGGAAAAAGGTGAAGGGAAGCTGAAAATTACGGAGGAAACAACGGGTGAGTTTATACCGCCGAGTTTTAGGAGGCGGATGTTGAGGGAGTTGGTGAAGCAGGGGGAGGTTTTTGAGAGGGTGCGGGAATTGGATGATGCGGGGTTGGAGAAGTTGTATACGGAGAGGGGATTGAATAAACGTGCGGCGGCGGATGAGGCGCCGGGGAGTGCGGGGCGTGGAACGGCGAACCAGGCGCAGATTGATCAGTTTATTGCGGAGGGGAGAATGGCCCCCTTTGCCGCTGAGAAGCGCGGCGTTTCCCCCGAAGGGGGAAATGAGTATGGAGTAGGGGGTAAGGAGGGGGAGAGAGAAATAAATCTGCCGGCAGTAGAGGAGATACTGGCAAGCATAGAGGGGACAAGCGGAAAGGTTACTGATCTTGACGTGGTAAAGGGGACGGGTGGGAAGAAAAAATACAGCGGTGCGGATCCGGTAAAGTACCCGTTGATAAATTTTATGGTTGGGAAAAAGATTAAGCCGGAAAACACGATCGATGTAAAGCGGGGGAGAATGGTGACGAGGGGAGAGTATTACGATACGCCGAGGGTGTTTGTTGCCAAAGGTAAGGAAGAGGGGATGACACTTTCCAGGGCGGCGGAGCAGTGGAATGAGATGCTGCCGGAGGGAGCGGAGCATTTAACAGACAGTGAATTTTTGGAGAAGCTGAATGATGAAGCGTTTAGATACGAGGGTAAAGGGTCGGGTAAAAAGTTTGGGACGGAAACAGTTTCGAAGGCGGAGAGGATTGTATTGAGCAAGCTGAGCGTTGAAGAACAGCAGCAGATTAAAGAACTTGCAGAACCGATTGCCGGAATGGTTGCACACAAGTACGGATGGGGTGAAGGGGATTTGGCGGATGCAATTACGGGGGTGCTGGAAGGGAAAGGGAGTGAGTTAAAGAAATTACCGCAGCGGTTATTGCAGGACATTAACAATGCAATAGCAATGGAGGGGATAGGATTTGAACTTGAGGGAGTGCGGCAATTTGTTTCGTTGGATGAATTGAAGAAGGAGAATGTGTACAGGGTTGGGGAAGAGACGCCTCCCCCTCCGCCAAAAGATGAAGCAAGGCGGACAAGTGGCCCCCTCAGGGAGGGGGAGACCGGACGCACAGTTGAAGCGCCGGCGTCCCGCGGAGAAGCGCGGGATGCAGATTACGCATTTGCGGTGGCGGGGGCGGTGCCGTTTTTGATGGGGACGGGGAATGAGGATGCGGATAATGTGCTGAAGGGATTAGGGACGGGGAGCGTGGCGGTGGCGCTGGCGATGCTGGGGAGGAAGAAGGGATTGAGCAAGAGTGAAATAGCTGCAAAGGAATTTTTGAAGGAGAAGTTGAAGAAGGGGTTGCCTGGGGAGGGAGAAAGTGTTAAATTTGGCGAAGTGAAAAGACCAAAAGGGGCGGGCAAAGAGCTACCTTCAGAGAAAGAACCCCTAAAGCCCGAAGGTAAAGGCAGTAAAATAACGGAGAAGGAATTTACCGACGCAAAAAGATACAATTATATTGGTATTCGCACTCTTAGTAAAGATGAAAAATATAAGGTTGGAGATAGAACACGTAAATCACGTGATGGAGCAGACGATAGTGGGAATCCAGAACTTAACGGAACAAGCGCGACAATTGTAAACAATTATAATCTTGAAAGTTTATCGGATTTATTAAATAGAATTGAAGAATCTAAAATAAAACACGCCTACGGTGAGGGTAAATTAGTTCTGATCGGTGGCGATAGGATGGAGTTAGGGCAAGATAAAGGTGAAATTGTCATAGGGAACGCAAAGGTTATTGGATATTTGAATCCAGAAAGTAACCTTGCAAAACCTAAAGTAATAAAAGAGCCAATAGCAATAAAAGAACCAATTAGTATTACGAGTTCACACCCAAACAAAAATGAATCATCAATTGTTTTTAATTTTTCAGACGGCACATCTGCCGAAATGCCAATAAATGAATTCCAAAAACTTGGATATAAAAATGCCGCAGATTTAGTATTAAGCAAAAAATCTTCCCCCGACTTAGCCGATAAATACTCAAACCCTGACCAAACCCGTGCGCCGGAGGGTGGCGCACTGACCCTCTCTGCCGCTGAAGCGGCATCTCTCCCGGAGGGAGAGAAAACTATTATACCTACCGAAAAGACTTCCCTTGAACCCCCTGAAGGAGGGGGACAATTTAACAAAAATTTATTACCGGCGATAGCGGGTGCTACTGCGTTAGGGACTGGTGCGTACTTGGCGGCCTCCCCCGAACCCCCTCCAAAGGAGGGGGACAGTGCCCCTGGCCCCTTCGGGGAGGGGGAGAATCCATTGTTGTTTGCGGCGGGGATAATGGCGGCGGGGATTAGGGGGAAAATGACGCCGAAGGGGCGGGGTGTGTTTGACAGTATGCAGCGGCATGTGCGGGGGCTGTATGAGCAGCATGAAATACGGGGGGGACAATTGGGTGAGGCGCTGCGGGCAGTGGCGAAGGAGTATGTGGAAAAAGGGGATGGGAGATTTTTGCCGGTGGAGGAGCAGAGGCAGATATTGGGGGCGAGCGGTGGATTGAATAAAGCATTACAACGAAAGATGATGACGCGGGACTATAAAGCGCAGATGGGTATTTTGGAATATGCCCGTAAATTGGAGTTGGGAAAGCAACGAGAGTTTGATGAAGCGCAGGCACGAATTTTACACTATGGCAAGGGGCAGGAGGTAAAAACACGGAAGAGACTTGAGCGGGAAGATTTGGCAAAAGAGAAAGAGGGTAAGGAGGGAGATGCAAGGACAAGTTTACTGCAGGCAAATTGGGTAACGAAGGAAATTTGGGATGGAATAAAGGATGAGGTGTTGAATGAATTAAACAGGAACAAGGAGTACGCAGGGTTGGGTGCTTTTGGAAGAGAGAAATTATTTGACACGGTGAACAAATATTATGAGGAGAGAGTAAAAAGTAGTATTGAAGCGATAACGGGTGGAGCGCATGGTTTAGGACCGGATATGTACAGTTTGAGCGGCGGCGGCGCTACTAATCCGTACTCAAGGTATAAGGATTTGACGATAGGGCAGGCAAGGAATATGGATTTGTATATGGCGACGGAGAGGGTGTTTGGCGAGGACTTTCCGATGGCGAAAAAAGGAATATTGGATCCATTGGATGATGCAAAGGGAGGATTTGCCGACGAGGTGCGGGCGCGGGTGCGCAGGATGAATAATTATGTTGTAAAGGAATTGGGAATTAAGAATGGGAGCAGGGAGAGTGCGGTGGTGCAGAATTTGGGTGAGGGGGCAAAGTTTTTTGAGTTTGACAAGCAAACGGGGAAATTGTTGAGTGATAACAGTCTGACGGGACGGATGAAGCGTGCGATAGGAATGCAGGGATCCCTCCCCCTGACCCCCTCCAAAGGAGGGGGAAATGCCTCCCCCGAACCCCCTCGGGGAGGGGGAGAGGCCGCACGCGGACAGATGCCGTTGGGGAATGTGGATCCGGGGGCGATACCGGCGTGGTTGGAGGCGAACTTGGGACCGGGAGCGAAAATAATTACGGATATGGAACGGCAGGATGGAAGGGTGGGTGAAACGATTTTGGTGAGTATGCCGTACACGTTTGCCGATGCAGTGAGGGATTTGGGGATGGAGAAGGCAAAGAAAGCGGTGCAGGCTGCGGAATATTTCCGGGATGAATACAATAACATGTTGGGAAAAATAAACCAGTCTTATTCCAGAATTTACCAGGGACAACCGGATAAGTTGGTGCGGAAGCGAAAGGATTATTTCAGACATTTTAATGAGTTGCAGAATGATCTGGGTGGCTTGCTGAATATTTTTGAAACGCCGGAGGTGATCGATTCGAGACTGGCGGGGATAAGCGCTGATACGGAGCCGAAGAGGAGATGGCAGAGTTTTGCACAGAGGCGGTTTGGTGTAATTTCTAAAGAGGATGCTGTTGGAGGTTATTTGAATTATGTGCCGAGTGCGGCGCACGCGATGCACATTGACCCGATGATACAAAGATTGAGAGGATTTGCAAAAGTGCTGGCGGAGAGTACGGTGAAGAAACCAAACCTGAACCGTTACATTGAATTGGTGAGGGATGTTGCAAACGAACTGGCGGGGAAAACGGATACGTTTGACCGTGGGTGGATGAGCAGGGTTGTTGGCAGGACGGGGATGAGATCGATAAACAGATTTAACAATCTGATTAAAGCGAACGCGGTAATGGCAAACCTGGGGAGTGCGTTGATACAGCCGGCGAACGTGGTGAATGGATATGCAAGTCTTGGTAAGGGTGCAGAAAAGCATTTGGCATTAGGTATAAGAGATGCGTTTGTGGATATGCTGCAGGGAAATAAAAAGAGCAATGCAAACAGTTTTATGAGTGAAAGATACCTTGATAAGGATTTGGATGCGTTGCTGACCGGAATAATGGGAGGGCATGTAGTGCGCAACGCGAAGAGGTTAATGAGGGTTGGCGATGAGGTGACGGCGAGAGTGTTATGGCATTCGTTTTACAATAAGGCAATGGCGGAGGGAATAGCGGATCCGGGAAGGTATGCCGGATGGCAGGTGAGGAAAAATATTGGTGGGAGGGGATTGGCAGAAGTGAGCGCTGCGGACCGGAGCAAGGTGATACGACTAATACTGCCGTTGCAAAGAGAGGTAAGAAATACATGGCTACTGATGAAGGATGCAGCGCACCGACGGGATATGATGTGGGTTGGAAGGTTTGTAGTTTCGAGTTTTGTGATGAACCAGATATACAGGCAGATTTTTGGAGAGAGCCGGACATTGGATTTGGGTGGCGCGTTGATGGATGCGTTTAAGATGCTGGATGAGAGTGACGAGAGCACACAAGTGGCGGTGGCGCAATCGCTGGGAAGGATAGGCGGTGAGTTCTTGAGCAACATTCCGGCGGGGCAATTGTTGACAGAGCAATTTATGCCGGAGGGTGTGCGAAGGAAATATTTAGGGAAGAGTGATCCGAGCAGGTTTGGAACCGGGGTAGGATTGGTGCCGAGTTTGGGATGGAGTTTCTGGAAAGGTGGAACAAACTTATTAGAGGGAGAGTATGATCGGGCTGGGAACGAAGCATTAAATATTGGAAGCAAGGTATTGCTGCCGTTTGGCGGCGGCCAGGTAAAGAAAACGCTGAAGGGATTGGCGGCACTGAAAGAGGGTGGAGTGGAGAATGATACGGGGTATGAAAGTTTTGAGGATATACTGGACCAGATGCGGGCGGTGACGTTGGGGCCGGGGCAGACGCAAGCGGCGAGAAGGCTGTATGGCAGGTGATAAAAGCCTCCCCCGGGGCCCCCTCTGAGAGGGGGAAAAGCCGCCCCCCGAACCCCCTCCAAAGGAGGGGGAGAAAGCGAACATGAAGAAGGTTGAGAAAAAATATCTTCCGCCGGAAACGACGGAGGAGCAGGATATAACGGCAGCGGGGCAGCGTGTAGTGAATTTGATTTGGGAAAACACGCAGTCTAAAATTGCGTTGACGACGGTTATTGGAGGGGGAACGACGAACACAATAGTAATTTTGGTTTTGCTCTTAGGGGGGAAAGAGGTAAGTATTAATCAATTGGCAGTAATAACTGTTTGCCTGCAATTTATAAATTTGACTGTTGGTATTGTGATTGGATTTTATTTTAGCCGGACGAACCATACAAAAGTTGGTGGTGTAGGTCCGAAACCAATAAACCAGGAAAGGTGATGCGATGGATGCAAAACAAAACCACATGGAAGTTTTGGGGTATCTGGTGGTTGGAACATTTATTATGGTTATTCTTCTTTTGATTTTTGTTCCGATACCGAAGGCGAGCGAGTCTGTGTTATTTGCCCTGCTTGGCGCTCTTACCGTTACGTTTAAGGATCTTTATTCTTATTGGTTCGGGAGTTCGAAGTCCAGTGCGGAAAAAACTGAGTTGCTGACAAAGCAAGCAGAAGCCAAGGAGCCCGCAGAATGAACGCCGAACGCCAGATGCTGAACGACACGGTGCTCGAGGTGATGAAGACCTACCCCAAGGACGGCACGCACGGCTATAATTGGGCGCCGGGGTTTGACGGTGTAACGTATGACCTGCTCTACAAGGGTGAGGTTGTGGCCAAGAGCGAGGCGCAGAAGCGGACTTATTGTTGTGGGTTGACGTTTGAAGTGTATCTTTCGGCATGCGAGCGCTGGGCGAAGCTCCAGGGGAAAGATTCTTATACGCTTGGCAACCTTGAGCCGTGGGGCGTGAAGAAGATGAAGAGCGATTGGTTTGTGGCTACCGGCAAACGTGGCGGGGCGCTTGACGCACTGGTAAGCCGCGGGCTTGGAATTACGGTGTTGCCGGAAGAGGCACAGGCCGGCGATTTTTTGCAGTTGTGGAGACCGAATGGATCAGGGCATAGCGTGATATTGCTGGAGCTGACTGCAGATAAAATCCGGTACTGGTCGACGCAGCCTGCGACAAAAGGAATAGGCGAGCGGAGTGAGAAGCGGTATTCTGAGTTGTATATTGCCAGGGCATTTGTACCGACCATATAAAAGTAGAATTGACGCTAAGTACGCGAAGGAACGCTAAGTGAAAGCCCGCTGAGAAGTGGGCTTTTGTTATTTTAAAAAGAATTAACTTGACAACACACTAAAAATAGTGTATCTTAAATTAAGATGAAACACGATATTACAGATGAAATTATAGAACTTGTACTGAGATCGTTACTTGCGGCAACAATCCTTAATAAGTTGCTTTTAATTATCATCAAATTTTATTCAAACAATTAATCGGAGGAAGTATGGCTACTTTAAAATTAGGCAATTGGATTGTATATGGAAGAGACCTTAAAAAAATTAGGTCGCTTTATAAGAAAACACAAAAGGAACTTGCTGAATTTTTTAATTACAAAAACTACCAAAGAATACAGGAGATGGAATCCCAGCCAGCCAAACCAGTCCCGAAAAGTGTTGTTTTAAAAATTCTCACAGGTTCAGCATGGATAGGGGATATAGCGGATAAAGCTAGTCTAAAATCGCTAAGCAAATTTATGGGGCCTTTTCCGCTCCACAAAACAAAAAACGGCGGAATGTTTATAAAGTAGTTCTATGACGTAAGTTTGACGTGAGTAAAGGGAAAAAGCAGGCAAAAGCGGGATAAAGTTTTGGGTGGAATGTTTGAAAGCGTTGGAAATATTAATATATTGGGGCGTTGAGAGAAACTTAAAATCCTGAGTCCCGCAAGGGACGTGCCGGTTCAAGTCCGGCTCTCGGTACGGATAAGATGAAGCGCAGTATTAATTTACTGCGCTTTTTTATTTTGAGGGGGTGAGAAGTTTACGGGCTGGATGTTGCCGTGACGTAAATTTGACGTAAGGCGTCGGTGTTCTTCGGAGTAGGCGTTGATGAATGTGCGCATGTCATTCAATTGGGTAAAAATGTAGTTATTGGCCGTGGTGGCGATGGATTTGTGGTGTGCCAGGTCTTTTAAGGTGGTGATGGGTACGCCCATTGAAGCAAGGCGGGTGGCGTACTGTTTTTTGAAGCTGTGTATGGTGATGCCTTTTCGATCGATGCCGGAGGCGGTGAGGTTTTGCTGCAGGGCGTGGTAAAGGGAGGATCGGGACCGGTACTTGAAGATGCAGGGTGCGTATGTGCGTGGCATTTCTAAAAAGAGATCCCGAAGGTACGCGGAGAGGGGAAAGAGGGTGACGGTTGACTGGCGCTTGATATTGGTGTGTTTGATAGCGTCGAGCTCAAAAAGGATATCCGGCCAGGTGAGGAGGCATGACTCGGTGGAGCGGAAGCCGGTGAGGAGGAGAAACTCCAACTGATAAAAGAGGGGGAGGTTGTGAGTGAGAATGTGTTTGTAAAAAATTTCTTTTTCGCTTTCGCTTAAAAATGCGGGGAGGCGGACGGTGGATTGTGTGCTGAGGTAGTAAGGGACGGGGGATTGTAAAATAAAATTACGGCGGAGCGCAAAGTTGAACAGGAGCTTGAGGACGCGAATGTGGCGCGCCATGGTGGATTTTGACTTGAGCGCGAGGGTGTTGTGGAATTTGACGACCATTTCTTCAGTGACGGCGGTGATGGGAAGGACGCCGGTGTGGATAGTGAAGAGATCGACGGTGGCTTTATATGATGCCTTGGTACCGGGTGATGAATCTTTGCCATCGAGCGAGAGGTAACGGGCAAGGATATCTGAAAGGGTGAGGTTGACGTGCTGGTATTTTTTTATGTGGAATGTGTTGAGCGCAATTTCGGTGTCGATTTGTTTTTTGATATCCCATGCTTCGAGGGGGTAGATGGGTTTGTTGTTTTTGTATGAGATGCGCGGGACGGAGAGCTTGAGGGATTTGCAATGGCGCCGGCGGTGCTGATCGGTGAACTCAAGATAGACGGTGAAGGTGTTGGATGTTTTGCGATAGCGTAAAGTGCTCATAGAAGCCTCCCCCTTACCCCCTCCAAAGGAGGGGGAGAAACCCCTCCCCCGAACCCCCTCGGAGAGGGGGACAGGCCTGGCACGCAGAGAGAAAATACATGACGGCGAGGGGGCCTACCCCTGACCCCTCCCAAAGGGAGGGGAATAAGAAGGACCAGAAACGGATGTGGTTACGGACGGGTTTGAATTTTAAAGGCATTATTTTTTTGTTCTTTCCAGAAGGTTGTCGAGAAAGATTTTAATTTGGTCGGCTTTGTTTAGGCGCTTGTCACCGGAGGGTTCTAATGTGAATA
>Ga0214474_1000882_pt1 | contig 14259 bp, 15 predicted proteins | sample RVTome_2_FD_187335 | JGI IMG/M metagenome (GOLD analysis project Ga0214474, IMG submission 187335) | Soil microbial communities from uranium-contaminated site in the Upper Colorado River Basin, Wyoming, United States - RVT95D214 HiSeq ...
TTGGAATTTGGTAAGATGACTAGTGGCTGTAGGAAGGTTTGATAGATTGGGGAAGCATGGGGAGAGGAATTTCTCTCCCTGCTTTCGTTAATCGAACTAAGGGCGTCTCGCCTCCCAGGAATAGGTTGCCCCCTGATAGACACACGTACCCACAATTTGATTGCCTGATAGAGTGCCAATATATCGTATATTGTAATTCGGCCTTGTGAATTGTAAACCGCCTGTGTGAGGATCAAAGAAGATATTCGTCAAAGGCTCCCATTTATGATAGGCATCGAGCCATATTCGTCCACTCCATGCGCCCTCGGCCCAATGGAATTCCAGCTTTCCTGTAACATTGGCAGCAGTGAGAAACCATAAACCTTCGATCTCGCGTTTAAACACTGTCGGTCCCTGTCTCGCTGACTCCTTCGTTGCCTCCCACGAATAGGTTATCCCCTGATAGACACACGTACCCACAATTTGTTTGCCTGATAGAGTGCCAATATATCGTATATTGTAATTCGGCCTTGTGAATTGTAAACCGCCTGTGTGAGGATCAAAGAAGATATTCGTCAAAGGCTCCCATTGCTGATAGGCATCGAGCCATATTCGTCCACTCCATGCGCCCTCGGCCCAATGGAATTCCAGCTTTCCTGTAACATTGGCAGCAGTGAGAAACCATAAACCCTGAATCCCATGAAAATCACCTGATCTTGATGATGGTTCATTGGTGTAATAGGGGGCCCTCTCGGCGGTCGCTATACAGGCCGATAGGAAAAAGACTATTGCTGAAATTACCAAGATGGGAAATGTCGGTAATAACGCTGTCAACTTTTTTTGAAAATTGTTCATCATATAATTTCACCTCCGATAGGTGCCTGTGGCCGTTTACCACGAATATCAACTTATCTGGATGGAAAATACTCTAAAATCACTAAAAAGTCAATGAATCTCTAGCCATTTCCTCAATTTCGACAAGTTGAGATATAGAGTAAAAATTGGATCTAAAAGTAAAACTTTATGTTTTAAAAGAGAGCACAAAATAATATCTAAAAAGGCAATAAATTTTTCCTTCTTTTGTAATGGATAATTTTTCACTACTTTCCAATGCTCGATTGCCAATCTGATTAGAGGTAGATAAATATATCGATCCCTCGCAGGTAGGTCAATTTCAATAAATCCATCGATTCTTTGAAAGTTGTTTTTTCTTTTAATCTTTTTGTTAAAAAGAAATAAGGGCAACTGATAAAATTCACCTAATAGACTTAATTCGGCAAGCAAAAGATTATCAGTGGCTACCGTTTTTTTGAAAAGCTCAGTCTTTCTGAGAACGCTACTTCTAATAAGACCATAGATACTTGCACATGAATTAATCCATAATATTTTGCGAAACCTTCTATTGGGGGACATCCCTATGGTATTTAAATCTTCCTTTGACTCCCTAAAATTTCCGTCTTCATTGAATAGCGTACTGCTACAGCACAATATGATGTTCGGATTCATTTCCATGATTTCTAAACATGAGCTGAGATAATTAGGCTCTCTTAGATCATCGTGGGCATGCCACATGAAATATTCACCCCGAGATAATTCGAAAATTTTATTAAAATTGTTTCTGGGTCCGAGATTCATTTCATTCCTGAAGTAACGGATCCTTTTGTCCCTCGCCGCATAATCCAAACATATCTCTTGCGTTGAATCCGTTGAATGGTTATCTGAGATGATCAATTCGAAATTCTCATAATCTTGCGTCAGCAAGGATTCCAAAGCATAACGTACGGAATCAGCACCATTGTATATGGGCAAACCAATGCTGACCAACGGTTTAGAATCTCTCATAGGTATTAAATCCTTCCTTAGTCCCCATTATGTGTTAAAAGGAAAAAAGGGGAAATCTTTCTAAAAAACTACCCTATGAATGGCGTCTATATTAGCACCTGAAAACGATGGCAACATAATCCCACTTTTGTGAATATTTTGTAATTTCTTGCTTTTTCCGCTATATATTCCGCACGTTGCTTATCGGAACCTTATCAGCACAGTCTCGCATACTTTATCTGTTCTTCTTACAATTTCTTCCTTCGCAAAAAAGCACTTTTCCAATATGTAACCCTTTCTTTTATGATTCCCTCGTTAAAAGAAAATTCCGGCTCTTCTGCGATGAATTTTTTGTTTTCTTTCAAAAACTCCTCGACTGCCTCTTTTGGATTGTTCCACGACCAGTTTTCACTGCTTCGCGGTGCACCAACAAGGTCTTCCATAATCCCATCGCAGGCGACTATATAGGAATCAATAGCCACAAACTCAGCATAGGCACGCAGCTCGGCCAGCACATGCGCTCTGGTATGATTGGAGTCCAATATCACCAAGCAGCGTTCGTTGAATTTGAGATTTGCTCGCACCCGCCCAATGATGACATCATCGATGGATGACCCTTCAATCATCGTGATGCGGTCATGCATTTCATGTGCTTCGATGGCCTTACGGTTATGCGGGCGGATTTCGATGTCTACCCCAATGACGCGTCCCTTGCCCATGGCTTTGAAGAGGCTAGCATAAAAAACCAGGCTGCCTCCGTGCGCAATGCCCGTTTCTACCAATACATCAGGCTTCACGCGGTAAATAACTTCCTGAATGCGCAGCATATCTTCAGGCAACTGAATGATGGGGCGGCCCAGCCAAGTGAAGCTGTAGACATACTTGGTGTCCCAGCCACATCTCAGCCATGCTTTTGAAATCACAGAAAAAGCTTCTTTTGTACCTATACCATAGGTTGCGTTTCCTTCCTCACCTTCCACGATTACCTGAGCATTCTTCAGGTCAATTTTTATCATTTTTAATATCCTCTCAATTTCTGCCGCCGTGGATCAGGAATGTCTAGGCTATCTATGAAGTTGTCGCTTGAAGGTAATAAGGAATGTCCCTAATTTGGTACATCATGGAAGCCATCTCCCTTTGTTAAATATAAGCCTTCCAAACCTTGACCCGGTTGCCATCTCGCATCTGAGGTCTTCCATGCAAGATCAAGAGTGAGCCTATTGGTGTCAAGTGGACGGAACAGATATGGCAATGTGTAGTGGTTGTCCAAATTATCTAGGATAAATCCTCTTTCAAACAATATGCTCTCATAGAAGCGGCTTGTGCAAAAGAAGTCAACAAAAGCCGCCTTCTCCATTAAAGATATATCAATAAGTTGATCTAGAAGTGGTCCACTACACTGCAAGGTAGATATAAATTCTAAGATATGAATTATTTTTTCCTGCGTAGCAGAAACTTTTTCAATTCGGTAGACTAATAGTCCCTTGATAAATCCTCCCTTATGAGCAGATATGTATCTATAATTGAATAATGGAATATCCTCATACCGCCACGACAGATATTGTTCTTCTCGTGCAGGCCCAATAGATATGTGGGCAAATTCATTCCAATAAAAATTATCCCATGCCAATCCCTTAATTGATATTGGCTCCTCAATCTTAACCAAGTGTTCTGCCTTACGGGTAAAATGTGGAATCGAAAAGCGGTCCAGGTAAGTAATTAATTTATTGTCATTAGCAGCAAGATGGCGACATCGCTCTTTGTCCAGCACTAAAATGTACCTAGGCCAAAGATCAATAAAGGTCCAGTTCCATTTTTTAAATACGGCTCTTGCACCATCGTTATTACCAAGCGCGAAACACACATCAAGAAGACTAACGTCCCATACACTATTTAATAGCTTGAGACCTACAGATTTTCCTCTGTGTTCTGGGTATGAATACCACTGCGCGGTATGGACACCGTAAGCCCGTTTTCCATGTTTGTTGAGCAAGAAGGGGAAATACGCAAAAAATCCTATGAGTTTATTATAGTGGTAAGCTCCCTTCACAGTCAAGCCCTTGGAGAAAAGTTTTGCATACGGATTGCGAAAACAATACCAGAGTAGCATCTCAGGGCAGCGAAAAAAAATGTGATTGCTACGCCAGTGAGTGTGGAAAAGTTCGCCGACAAGTGCAGCCTCATCCAAACGAAAATCTATAACCTCTATCTCATTTATAGTACACATCCCTATCTATGCTATCAGTTGACCAGTCCTTAGAAAAATAGCCCCTGTTATTGAAAAACATGAGCAGTAATCTCAAAACGGCTCGCTGATTCACAATATGGTCGCTTCACTCCTCACAATGACTTACACATACCCCTTCAGATTCTTTTCTTCTTCACTAGTTCCTTAATGGAACTAATGATCTCGTCCATAGTGGCGCCAGGAGTAAATATGTCGTCGTAACCGATCTCTTTCAGCCGGAATGTATCATCCGGAGGGAAGACGCCGCCGATGACAAAGACCACGCTTTCTGTCAACTGTTCCTGCCGCGCTATATCGAGTAATGGCTGACCAAGGGTGAGATGGGCACCGCCCAGAGAACTGACCCCGATCATATCTACATCTTCTTGGATGGCTGTCTGGACGATTTCCCAAGGAAGGGAGTTCCCAATGTAGACAATCTCCATACCGGCGTCTCTCAGCGCCTTGGCCACAGTGATGATTCCTCGGCTATGAACGTCCAAGCCCAGCTTTGCCAAAAGCACCTTGATTTTCTTTGCCATGGATATCTAAGTTCCTAATTTCCTGTCCCGTAAATACATTCTTTACCTAATAATACGAGCCATTCCTACCAGAAGGATGGTGTCTTCCACAACCCAAACGCTTCCTTGAAGACCTTGAACAATTCGCCTTCAGTCCAGCGCACATGTGCGCAGGTGACGCAGAAGGGAAGGATGTTTTTTCCCTTTCTGCAAGCCTCTTTGAGAGCCGCCAGGGCAGCACTCACTCTTTCTTTGTTTCTGCTGATCCGAAGCCGATGAAGTTTTTCGCGCTGCCGCTGTTCTACACCCTCGGGATATCTGAAAACGTTGAGGGGGGGCGTTACTAAATCTGATTGATATCGGTTATGAGCAATGATCTTGATGTCGCCTTTTTCGATCTCTTTCTGTTGGTTATAGAAGTAGGACGAGATTTTCCGGTGGAGTTGCCCCGATTCTATAGCGGCTATATACCCTCCCCCCCTTTCAATTTCGTCCACCTCTTCGAGGATCTTCATTTCGATGTCGTTGGTCATTGCCTCGATGTAATACGAGCCGCCCAGTGGATCAACCACGTCGATGATGCCCGTCTCCTCCTGGAGAATCTGCTGGGTCCGAAGGGACAAAAGCGCTGCTTCTTCCGTTGGGACGGAGTAAGCCTCGTCATAGGAGTCGACATGCAGCGACTGGACACCACCCAAAACAGCTGAGAGGGCGTGATAGGCTGCCCGGATGATGTTGTTTAGTGGTTCCTGTTTGACCAAGGATACACCAGAGGTCTGGGCATGGCAGCGCATCCACATGGAACGGGAAACTTTGGCTTGAAAACGGTATTTCATGATCTTGTACCAGAGACGGCGTACGGCTCGGAGCCTAGCCACTTCTTCGAAAAAATCGCTGGCTGGTGACCAGAAGAAAGTCAGGCGATCCGCAACCCAATCCACCTCGTATCCCCGTCGGATCATCTCTTCGAGGGTGGCGATTCCGTTGACCACGGCGACTGCCATTTCCGTTACGCCTGACGTGCCGAATTCCCTCAGATTATAGCCGTTTAGGGTGATGAAATTCCATTGGGGAACATTTTTCCTTATGAATTCAATATTGTCGCACTGTATCCGGAAACAGTCCCGCGGCGCAATAAACTCTGCTCCGCTGCGGATCACCTCCTCCATGGTTATATCATTCTGTACACTGCCCCGCAGTTTATCCCAAGGAATGCCCTTCTCTTCAGCTAGGGTCAAGAACATGGAGAAAAGAATCGCCGTGTTGGATGGATAATGGGTAACGATGGAAATCGTGACCTCATCAAGGCGAATGTCTTTGAAGAGCAGTTCCATGTCCTCTACTGAATCGATGCAGACGCCAGATAGGCCAACCTGACCCTGAGAGAGGGGATCGTCGGAATCATACATCTGAATAGTGGGGATATCGAAAACTATATTCAACCCGGTCGCTCCGTGGTCCAGCATGAATTTCATCCGCTTGTTCGTATCCTCGGGAGACCCGAAACCCGTAAGCTGTCTCATGGTGAATTCCCGGCCACGGTACATGTTGGCATGGATCCCCCTCGTGACTGGTGCCTCGCCCGAGTTGCCAAGATCTTCCAGGTAGTCGAAATCAGGACAAGATAGCGGCGTGTAGAGCATCTCCCTGGGTATATTCGATCCCAAAATCGTCTGAGGAGTCTTCAGCCAATCCTGACGATCCTTTTCTCGCACTGTTGATTGCATCCAACCATCAAACTGCCGGCGTATGATTTCAAGGGCGGCAGGATTATACAGGGGCGTCCGCTCTCGCGTGACAATCTTTTCGGTCAGAATCTCCTTGGTCGTCTTTTCATTCTTCTGCATGGGTAATGTGCACCTCGTAAAGCGCTCAGGTGGTCGGGTTTATTTGGACAGAAAACAGAAATGTTTATAGGCATCCAAAGAACTCTCGTATGACCTTTGTCACTTGCTCAATCACCTCTTCTTGCATGAATGACCACAATGGTAAGGTCATTATTTCATCACCAACCTTTTCTGTAACTGGTATATTGTCAGCACCACGGCAGTTCTTCAACCATGTGAAGTGATTTCCCGGAAGCCAATGGATGCCAGTATCTATCCCCTTCTCCTTAAGATAGTCTGCCAGTGTGCTGCGAAGTCCATTCTGGACACGAATCACATAGTTAAAAACACTGACTTCATCGAAGTCTGATAGAGGAGTAATTATGCAGGGTACACCATTAAGAAGGCTATTGTAAAGCCGGCAATATTTGCGCCTGTTCGCGATAAATTCCGGTAACTTCTTAAGCTGACTCAGCCCGATACTGGCATGCAGATTCGCCAAGTGGTAACGAAAGCCCTGACCAAAGACATCGAAGTTATAGGCACGGCTATTGCTATAAAGACGCTCGTTGCTCTGTGTCATACCCAGCAACCGTGCTGGATACAGCATTTCGGATTCGTCTGCGGAAGGTACAATAATCGCGCCGCCGTCGATACAGGTAAGCGTTTTAATGGCATCAAAACTGAAACACGTAATATCTCCATAACTGCCCACCATCCTGCCCTGCCAGCGTGTGCCCACGGCATGTGCAGCATCTTCGATCACGCGCAATCCGTATTTGTGAGCCACATCGAACACACTTTTTATTCGGCAAGGCAGGCCAGTATAATGCAGCGCAATAATCGCCTTTACATTTGGCCCCAGCATCGGCTCAATCAATTCTGGATTAATACCAAGGTCATCGTTACAAATATCTATGAACACCGGACGTGCACCGCACATGCCAATAGCCTGAAAGTCGCCGATATTATTCAGTGCTGGCGTGATTACCTCGTCACCCGGTCCCACACCGGCGGTCAATAACGCAAGATGAAGCGCCGAGGTGCAGGTATTTACGGCAACAAGTCGGTATTGTTCCGGTAATTCAAGATACTGTGCCAGTTTCTCTTCGAAGTCTTTAACATAGCTTCCCATACCCAACCAGCCAAGTTCAAGTGCGTCTACCGCTGCCTTAATTGTGTCGATTCCTATATATGGCCTGAAAACTGGAATCAACTTACGAACCTCTCTTTCCAGATCTTTAGGTCTTCCGCTTTGAGGAACGCGTTGGATGGTGGGGCAAAGCCGAGGTCGAGGAAGACATGTTCCAATGGGGTGTGGCAATGGCGGCAATTCATATTTCGATCCCTTTGAAGTTATTGTCAATTAGTGGATAACTCTGATCTTTGGCAGAAATAGCACCTGCAGGTAATGGCCAATTAATCGCCAATGTGGGATCATCAAATCTCAATCCACGCTCATATTCCGGGCTGTAAAATGCGGAATGATAATAAATTAATTCGGCATTATCCATAAGGGTCTGAAACCCGTGTGCAAACCCTTCGGGAATATAGACCATTCGGCGATTCTCCTGTGTCAATTCAACCGCTATCCATTGTTTGAAAGTAGGGAAATCCGGTCTTAAGTCGACGATCACGTCATAGACCGCCCCCCTGGTGCAACGTACCAGCTTTGCTTCCTCGTAGGGGGCAACCTGATAGTGCATGCCGCGCAACGCTCCTTTTTTTTCATTGTAAGAAATATTGCACTGGGCTATATGGGGATTTAAGCCGTGTTTCTTGAATTCTTCCTCGCAGAAGCTGCGAGCAAAAAAGCCTCTTTTATCCTCAATCGGCTCTATTTCTATAATATAGGCCCCTTTCAGTTTCGTTTCTTTAAAAATCATCTTAAATCACTTCTATCTTTGGAATGGGAACAACAAACTTGCCTCCCCACTGCCTGATAAAAGCCATCTGTTCCATGACTTCGTCTTTGAGATTCCATGGCAGGATCAATACATAATCCGGTTTTGTTTCTTTGAACTTATTGGGCGCTTCAATAGGAATATGGCTTCCTGGTAGAAAGTGTCCCTGTTTATATGGATTTCTATCCACTGTGTAATCAATGAAATCTGTCCGAATCCCACAGTAATTCAGCAGAGTATTCCCCTTTGCGGGTGCCCCATAGCCAACCACCCTTTTACCTTCTTCTTTGGTTTGAATCAGAAACTTCAGAATATCCTTCTTGATCCCTTCCACTTTCTCCTGGAAACCAAGGTAATGATGGATATCTGTATAGCCGGCATTCATTTCTTTTTGCTTCAACTGACCAACTCGCTCAGTAATCGGTTTGGTCGTATCTTCAGTGTGGCGTGCATAAATCCGGAGAGAACCGCCATGGGTGGACAATTCCTCCACATCAAAGAGGGTAAGACCATGGGAATGAAAAATCCTCTCGACCGTTAGGAAAGAAAAGTAGGAGAAATGTTCATGATAAATTGTATCAAACTGCGTCTCTTCCATCATCCTCATCAGGTGAGGAAATTCCATCGTGATAACACCTCGAGGTTTTAAAAGTATCTTCAATCCTTTAACAAAGTCATTCAGGCTGGGAACGTGTGCTAATACATTGTTTCCCAATAAAAGATCGGCATGCTTACCTTTAGAGGCTAACTGTTTAGCTGTTTCTGATCCAAAGAATATGCCTTCCGTAGGGATTCCCTTATTTCTTGCCACCTCTGCCACATTACGAGCAGGTTCTATTCCCAGCACAGGGATTCCTCTCTCAGCAAAATACTGAAGTAAATAGCCATCATTACTGGCAATCTCAACCACAAAAGAATTTCTATCAAATCGAAAAAGGCGGACCATGTCCTCTGAATATTTTTTAGCATGTTTTAGCCAGGTATCCGAATAAGAAGAAAAATAGGAATAATCACCAAAAATATTTTCTGGGGTTTCATACTCTTGTAATTGGACCAAAAAACAGGAGTTACAGACATAAACCTCTAATGGATAAAACACTTCTCTTTGATACAATTGTTCTCTTGTAAGAAAAGAATTTGAAAGAGGGAAGGAGCCGAGAGATAGAAAGAGATTCGTGAGAGGTTTGTTACAAAATCGACACTCCATCTCGGTTAACCTTTCCTTTTAATCCTATCTTCATATTGCTCAATTTGGCGGACGGTTATCGGTAAGATATCTTCATGATGGCCGTAGGCCTTATACCAATCAACCGTCAACCTTAATGCGGTTTCCAGATCCCATTGTGGATGCCACCCAAGTTTCAATTTCGCTTTAGAGCAGTCTAATTTGAGGGTGTGCGCTTCGTAAGGGTGAAAACCCTGATCAATTTCCCAACAGGCCTTCCCTCCCCAATCTTCAACTATTCTCTCAACAATCCACCTCACGGGTTTTGCACTGCTATCCTCAGGGCCAAAATTCCACGCACCCCCAAAGGTCGGTCCCTTTTGATAAAGCAGTTGAGCGAGCAAAATATAACCAAAAAGCGGTTCGAGAACGTGCTGCCACGGGCGAACAGCCTCAGGATAACGAACCAAAATGGGTCTTTTCTCCATGAGGGCCTTGATGCAGTCAGGGATGAGCCTATCTTCAGCCCAGTCTCCACCACCAATGACATTGCCCGACCGGACGGAGGCAATAGACACTCCGTGTTTCTCATAATGTTCAGGGTTGAAATAAGAGTGAAGATAAGCTGTTGTTACCAGTTCAGCACATCCCTTGCTTGAACTGTAGGGGTCCCGGCCACCCATTGGATCATTTTCACTGTATCCCCGCACGGACTCACGGTTTTCATAACATTTATCGCTTGTTACATTGATGATGACCTTTACTCCCCCAATTTGACGAATCGCATCAAGGAGATAAAGGGTCCCCATAACATTGGTCGAATAGGTTTCGAGAGGCTCATAATAGGAGCGTCTTACAAGTGATTGGGCGGCCAAATGAAAAATGATTTCAGGTTTATGTTTTTGAATAACACTCTTGAGATGATCAAAGTCACGCACATCTCCCTCGATAGAGGTTATCTTTGTATTGAGGGCACACAATTCAAAGAGGCTTGGCTGAGTCGGAGGTTTTAGGGCATAACCGATAACGTTTGATCCTAAATGATTCAACCACAGGGATAGCCAAGTCCCCTTAAAACCTGTATGGCCTGTAATGAGGACGGTACGATTACGATAAGTATGTTCAAACACGTTACCAAACCTTCCATGGAGGTTTTCCGCTCTGCCAGAGGCCCTCTAATAATCTTACATCCCGGAGCGTATCCATGCATTGCCAGAAGCCCTCGTGACGATAGGCAGCCAGTTGGCGGTCAACCGCCAAACGTTCCAACGCGTCAGCCTCCAAACTGCTTTGATCTCCATCCAAATAGTTAAAAATGGCAGGTTCAAAAACCAAAAAGCCTCCGTTGATCCATCCCTCGCCAATCTGGGGCTTTTCTGTAAATTGGGTCACCAGATCGCCTTCAAAAATCAGTCCACCGAACCGAGCGGGTGGACGAACTGCCGTTACTGTTGCCAGGCGACCATGAGAACGATGGAACTGCAGCAACTTGTGCAGGTCAATGTTACTCACGCCATCACCGTAAGTGACCATGAATGTCTCATCTTTCAAGCAAGGCTCCAAGCGCTTTACACGGCCGCCAGTGAGTGCATTTATACCCGTGTCAATGAGATTCACCATCCAGTCTTCGCATGCTTCATTGCGAACTTCCACTTTACCATTGGGCAGATGAACGGTGAGATTTCCATTTAATGTGTGGTAGTCCAGAAAGTAGCGTTTGATGATGTCGCCTTTGTAGCCCACCGCAATGAAGAATTTCTTAAAACCATAGTGGGCATAGTGTTTCATGATGTGCCAGAGGATTGGCCGTCCACCGATCTCCACCATTGGCTTAGGTTTAACTTCTGTCTCTTCGGCCAGACGTGAGCCAAAACCACCAGCGAGAATGGCAACTTTCATGGGATGTCCTTTTATTTGTTAGCACTAATTTAACGCTTTTCTGCTGAGGAATCAATAACTTTTAAATGGAAGAGTGGTTCCCTTCATATTTTTTGTTGCATGTCTAAGGCAGCAAGGGCAGGATTTCAGGGGCAACGATCGACAAAATCCTTGAGTGTTTTGATCAAAGTTTCTCTCTCGGAAAACGTCTTTCCCCTACCGACTTTTTTCCCTCTTTCCAGCATCTCTTTTACCGCTGATTCGAGGTCCTCTATCTCAAGAACAACTTCGATCAACTCATTCCCCACCAACCGCTGCGCAAGCTCCACTTGATGGTCGTCAGTGTGCTCCCCGTAACGATGTCTCCTGGGGACCACAACAATGGGTACATGAAATCTCAGGGCATTCAAGATCGTCCCTGTCCCACTGTGCCCAATCACCAATGAGGCTCTTTGAAAATAGGAGAGATTCTCTTGATAAGAGGTGTAACGGAAATATTTAGCATGTTGTGGTTCATAGGGGACGGTTCCAATTTGCATAACCATTTCTTCATCGATCTTCCCTGCAATTTCGTCCATCTTTTTGATCAGTCGTGTGAATTCGATTCCTTTAACAGCAGATCCAACCGTCACGAAGATCAAATCAATCTCCCCCCGTAAACCGCCTTAGGTCTCTTTTCGCTTAAAAGTTCCGGCCATTGGACAAGAAAAAGGTCAACAATGGGATAAAGTACTTTTCCTGCATAGGATAGGTCTTTCACCCGGGTCAATGTTTCTAAAAAGATTAACCGCGTCCGGAAAAATATTTTCCCTATATAAAATGCTGGAACGGCAATTTCTGCCCCTGTTGAAAAAAGAATGGTTGGTTTTTCCTTCCAGAAGATCCGGATGAACTGAAACAGGTTAATAATGGCTGTGAGAAATACAGCGAACAAGGATGAATATCCTAAAAGAATCCTTAACCGATAAATCCGTTTGACTTCCTCCAATTGAATTTCCCTGAGACTGGGAAAGCTATGCACAACTAAAAAAACATCATGTCCCTTAAATGCCTCTATGAGGCTCAAAGCCTGGGTCAGGTGACCTCCACTTCCAGTAACAATACCTATCTTCTTCATTACCTATGGCCTCTCTGATTACACATCCTTTCTTTAAACTTCTCCCCGTTTCTTAATTACTTTAGCTGGAACACCTGCTGCAACACTATAAGGGGGTATACTTCTATTTACAACAGACCCCGCCCCGATCACAGCCCCCCTCGAGATGGCGACCCCTTTGGTAACAACACAATGGGAGGCGATCCAGACATCTTCCTCAATCGAGACCTCTTTGAATGAGAGGTCTTGCCTGTTCATCGGGACACTCAGGTTCTGATAACTGTGATCAGAATCCACGATCACATTTTGAGGTCCAATGATGACATCGCTTCCGATTTTAATTGAAAGGCCACTGAAGATGATCGTACCCTCCCCAATGTGAACACGATCACCGATCATTATCCTTCCTCTTGGAGTTGTGCTGATCGTCGTGTTTCTCAGGATACGTACATCATCTCCGATGGAAATTGCTCTCCGGCTATTTCCAACAATTCTTACGCCTCCGTAGATTTTCACACGCCTACCCATCTTTCCACCGCTTGAATGGATCAGGATCTTCCAGAACCAGTATCTCAACCAAAAACCGATATTAAAATAAAGAAATTTGACAAGCCAGCTTAACATACCGACTTCCCCACATAAGTAGTCATAAGTGCTCCATTGCCAATCAAGCTCTCTAATTGGGTGATGGGGGCAGCAAGTAAAGTACACAGGACCCACGAAGCTCTTAGAAAAAAAGAGCTTCTCCCCTTAACCTCTTCTCCCCAGGCCTTTTGGGGATCGAGACCTGGGAAAAGGGAGATCACCAGTGTGGGTGGATGCCACCAATTCATGAAATGGTCGATTTTTATTACTCTCAAACCAATCTTTTCTAATAATGAATGGAGTGTCTCAGTTTTAAAATAATAAAGATCCCTTGGGACATCGAAGGCCGCCCATCTCTTTTTAAAAATTTTGTATTGGAAAGAATCCTTGTTCGGGACCTGAATGACCAAAAAACCGTCATCCTTCAAAATCCTATGAATTTCGTCACAAACCCCCACGGGATGATGAGTATGTTCTAAGACATTGTATAAAGTCACGATATCGAAGAAACGATCTTGAAATTGAGGCGAAAACAGATCTCCTTTGAAAACGTTCAGGTTAAGATGCTTTGCTGCATAGTCTGCAGAATCAGAGGTCTCGACACCGTAAGTTTCAAAGCCTTTGCTTCTAAAAACATCAAGTCGGTCACCCGTCCCACACCCTACATCTAAGACCCTACCAGAACTCCTACCTGTAAATTTTACCACTTTAGAAACCTCGTCCCGGAGGAGATGATACCGGTAGCCCTTTTCCAACCTCCTCACCCATTTGGCAAAAAATGAGTCTGCCTCCAGTGTCTCCTTCCAAGAATAGGTTTCTGGATAGAACTTTCCTATCTCCGCCTCAGTAGGTCTTGGGTTGATATAGAGAAGACCGCACCCCCTGCACTCCACCACCTGGAATTCATCATCTGTGATACTGAGCTTGTCTCTCTTTCGAAAAAGAACCCGTGTATCATCCAGCCCACAAAGGTTGCAGCTCACAGGCTCCATCAAAACTCCCTCTTTCCAAACTCCTTGATCTCACGGATAATGAAATCGACTTCCTCATCCTTCAAATCGGGAAAAAGAGGGAGGGTCAACAACTTTTTCCAGACGGTATCAGAAACAGGTGTCTGGCCCCGAAAGGCACGATACATCTCATAATGATTATTGGGGATATAGTGGACCCCTGTAGAAATCCCTTTCTCCTGGAGATAGATATTGAGTTGATCCCTCTTCTCAACCTTAATAACATAATTGTGATGGGAAGGTTCTG
>Ga0214474_1000884_pt1 | contig 14248 bp, 11 predicted proteins | sample RVTome_2_FD_187335 | JGI IMG/M metagenome (GOLD analysis project Ga0214474, IMG submission 187335) | Soil microbial communities from uranium-contaminated site in the Upper Colorado River Basin, Wyoming, United States - RVT95D214 HiSeq ...
TTACACAATTGATCATTTCCACCTTTAGGGTTCGATAAATCGAACCCCTACGTTATGATTTTCAACAATAAGAAATGAAAAATCGCTCAATTTAGGTAATATTTACTATATTAACTGCCGCTTTGTCAAGTCTAACTCCATCCACAATAGGATAAACGAATTTGACATTTCCTCTGAAATTGTGGTATGAGATAGAAAAAATTGATCCGTATTTAGGTGACTGATCGTCTAAAGGGGAACCCCGTGAGAATCGGGGACGGCCACGCCGCTGTAATCGGGGACGAAACTTGCCGGAGCCACTATCTCCCGTAAGCGCGGGGGTGGGAAGGGGCAAGGAGGCCTGGGGTCATGAGAAGACTTCGAGCCGTGGTAGGATGATCCGTAAGTCAGAACACCCGCCTAAATGCGCTTCACGAACGGTCTTCGATGGAAGGCAGTGAAGGTTAAAGGGAGAAATCCCGGTCTTTCTATTGAAGGCCGGGATTTTTTATTTTGACGACCATGAGAACTGAAACTCTTCATAGGATAAGAGCAAATCCGAGAATCTTTCTCTTAATTTCATTTTGTATCCATCTCTTTCTTCTCTCCATTGCCACCCTCCTCCCCACAAATTTAAGGGTTAACCGACTGCCGTCCTTTAATATTGAAATTTCTCTTCTTCCTCACCCTCTTCCGGTAATGGCTCAAGAAAAAAAGGAGAAGTCTCAGATTAAAAAAGCAGAAGAACTCCAATCTGCACTTCCTGTCCAAGCTGAGGTTAAAGTGACTCAGATAAGTGATCCTCTACCACATCCATCTCAGATTGATGAAGAAAAAATGATCAACCCTTCGACCCTTTGGCCCGAAGGTCAGGGCTTGCTCAGGGTTGACCCTGAGCGGCGCTTCTTTACCCCGCCTTCACAAGCGGGGTTTGGCGCCACTGAATGGGTCAAAGACCTTTCCATCACGGAGATGAGCTTTACCTCTCCTTCAGATACAGAACTAACTTTAAAAAGAGAGGAGAATCAGCTCACCCTAAAAGAACCCTTTACAAAAAATGAGAATTCCCCTATCTCTTTCTCCCATTTCCACCCAAAGGAATCACAAGGAACTCCTTCCACTCAACCCGACTCCTCTGAAGCGTCTAAAATGGCAATGAACAATCCATCCTTTTCTGATAGAGAGGACCGTTGGGTTCAGGGCAATTATTCTGAAAAGCCGAAACCTCATTATCCAAATGAAGCCCGAAAAAAAGGATATCAAGGGAAAGTCGTCCTAAGGGTGGAGGTGCTTTCCAATGGCCTGGTAGGAAAGGTTGAAGTGAAAAGTTCATCCGGCTATGAGGTCCTGGATCGTGCTGCCCTCGCCGATGTGAAACAGCGTAAATTTAACCCAGCGAAAGTGGGAGGGAAATCTGTTTCCTCCTGGATGGACATCCCGATCAAGTTCCAACTTCAATGAAGATAGTTACGGCCAAAAAGGTTATCCTCCTCTCAACCCTTCTTGGGATCTTTCTCATTCTCATCATCCTTTTCTCCATCACGGTGGGAAGTGTAAAGGTTCCGCTACTCCATTCGATCACCATCCTTCTCCAGTCCATCCTGGGCGTGAAGGGAGAAGGAACTGAAATCGAACAAGCGATTATCCTCTCCCTCCGTTTTCCGAGGGCCATTCTGGCGGGTTTGGTGGGTGCAGGTCTTTCGGTTTCAGGCGCCATCTTCCAGGCCCTTCTGAGAAATCCCTTGGCCGATCCCTATATTCTTGGGGTTTCAGGTGGGGCAGCCGTAGGAGCGGTCATCGCCATTCTGTTGGGTTTGAGCACCCTCTCCCTTGGCCTCCCTTTAGCCTCATTCCTTGGAGCTCTGGTGACAGTAACGGTCGTGTTCTATTTCGGAAGACAGGATGAAAAGATCCATCCCAATACCCTCTTGCTGGCAGGCGTGATCACCAGCTCTTTTCTCTCCGCCTTAATCATGTTCTTTATCTCGATCTCTCAAAAGGAGGAGCTTCATACGATCATCTTCTGGTTGATGGGAGACTTTAGTTTTTCCAGTGCGGAGGCGATCTACATGATTCTCCCTTATATTCTCCTCGGCATCCTCCTTCTCTACTTCAACGCTCGCCAGTTAAACCTGATCCTGTCGGGTGAAGAGAATGCCCTCCAATTGGGAGTGGATGTGGAGAGGTTGAGACTGACCTCCTACCTCGCCGCCTCTTTGATCACGGCTGCTTCTGTCTCCGTGTGTGGTCTGGTCGGCTTCGTAGGCCTGATCGTTCCCCATTCGGTTCGGCTAGTCTTTGGGCCCGACCACCGTCTCCTTATTCCCGCCTCGGCTTTGATAGGCGCCTCTTTTCTCATCGCCTCTGATACGTTCGCCAGAATTCTCCTTGCTCCCATTGAGTTACCCGTGGGCGTGATCACAGCCGCCTTTGGAGGCCCCTTCTTCATCTACCTCTTAAAAACGAGAAAGGGGATCAAAACATTATGATTGAGGTCAATTCGATCTCCTTCCGCTATCATAAAGACTGGGTGCTTCGAGACGTCTCTTTTAGCGTAGAAAAAGGGGAGTTCATTGGAATGATTGGGCCCAATGGATCTGGAAAGTCGACCCTATTGAAAATCCTTTGCCGTCTTCTCTCTCCGCAGCAAGGAGAGATCTTCTTCGAGTCTGCTCCCTTGAAGAAAATGAATCGAACGGATATTGCCAAGAAGGTTGCTTTGGTACCACAAGAGGCCCACCTCCTCTTTCCATTTCGTGTAATGGAAATCGTCCTGATGGGAAGGTCTCCATATCTCGGACATCTGATGTTTGAAAGGGAGAGGGATCTGGAGATTGCAACAAAGGCGATGGAGTGGACAAAGATCCTCCCCTTCTCTGAAAGGCCTATGGATGAGCTCTCTGGTGGAGAAAGGAAGAGGGTCTTTATTGCCAGGGCCTTGGCTCAGGAACCAGAAGTCATTCTTTTGGATGAACCCACTGCCAATTTGGACATCCATCACCAGATCGACTTTTTAAATCTCATTCTTACCTTGAACCGTGAGAGGGGGCTGACGATTGTCATGGCCTCTCACGATATGAACATCGCTTCTGAATTCTCTGATCGACTTATCCTTTTCCAACAAGGCAGGATCTGGAAAATGGGGACTCCTGGTGAAGTCATCACTCCGGAAAATATCGAAAGAGTGTACGGCTGCGAGGCATGGGTGGACCAACATCCTGTTTCAGGGAGGCCTCGGATTAGTCTGTTAAAGAAGGAGGTTCTTTAGGCGGGGTTTACAAATCCTCTGTTTAAGTGTAGGATAAGTCAGGGAGAAGAAAGTAGAAGGATCCTCGAACAGGAAAGGGGAAAAGAATGAACGAAGGGGAGCACACGCTGGCGGTCTTTGTCGACTTCGAGAATCTTGCCCTTGGATTCAAAGGTAAGAAAGATAAGCGGTTCGAGATTCAGAAGGTCTTAGAACGTTTAGTCGAAAAAGGAAAGGTCATTGTGAAGAAGGCTTATGCAGACTGGATCGACTATGCAGAGTATAAAAGACCTCTCCATGAGGCTGCCATTGAGCTGATCGAAATCCCGAAACGTTCGATGAGTGGAAAGAACTCAGCCGACATTAGGCTCTGTGTGGATGCTCTCGATCTCTGTTACTCCAAAGAGCACATCGATACCTTTGTCATCGTCTCTGGCGACAGCGACTTCTCCCCTCTCGTTTCCAAACTGAAGGAGAATGGGAAACGAGTGATAGGCCTTGGAATGAAGGAGTCAAGCTCCAACCTCTTGGTCAACAATTGCGATGAATTCATCTATTATGAAGACTTAGAACGACCCATCGGAACTCCCCCTAAAATCGAACAGGATCTGCCTGAAAAGAAGAGAGAGGCATTTCAACTTTTAGTGGACTCTGTGGTTGCCTTGGTTCGCGAGAACAAAGAGGTACTATGGTCTTCTCTCGTCAAGGAGACGATGAAGCGGAAAAAACCCTCTTTCAACGAATCCTATCACGGCTATCGAACCTTTAGTGATCTTCTCGAAGATGCTGAAAAAGAAGGGATCATCCGACTGCAAACCGATATCCGAAGCGGCACCTATGTGATCGTTGGGTTTGGCAAGGAGGAGAAAAAGGAGGTAGAGGAGAAGAAGAAGGAGCGGAAACCACAGAAGCCGCGCTGGCGTTCACGGCCAAGGAAACCCAAACCCCAGGCTCCCCAACCCATACCCGATGCCGCGGAACCAAAGACTCCAGAATCGGAGCCGATCGTCTAATTTGCGGATTTATCCGAAACTCCTTTTTACCCTCTGGCCGGGGTCAAAAAAAATGCTTGACTTCTAAGAATGAATTTAGCATAATTTGGCCAGGTAAGTTGTAAGGAGTAGTTGTTTGGATCAAGAAAGAGGCCACAAAAGTGTTCAAAAAACTTGGTGGCCTTTTTTAGTTGGGACCAAAGGCTATTACAACTTACGTAATTTCATACAGGAGAGGAGGTGAGTTGTAGTGGCCAAAGGTCGTGTCAAATGGTTTAACGAGAAGAAGGGCTATGGGTTCATTTCCAGAGACGACGGGAGTGATGTTTTCGTTCATTTCTCCGCCATTAAGAAAGATGGTTTCAAGGTCCTGTATGAGGGCGACGAAGTAGAGTTCGAGATCTCCCAGGGGCCGAAAGGTCCGCAGGCAACGGATGTTACGGTGCTGGGCTGAAATCGGAGCTCATTAGGCTCAAGGAAAGAGAAACCTCAGGTTCATCCTGGGATTTCTCTTTCCAGGGACTTAAACCACAAGGTTGAGGTTCAGGCTGAAGTTAAGAAAGGAATAAAACCCAACCCAATCTCAAACAATGTTTGGTTATTGGGCTAAGTGTCAAGGACTTTTTACTATGGGAGAGATCAAATCAACCTTAGAATTGGCAATGGAAAGAACCAAAAGGTTCGCAATCTCCAATGAAGAGAAGGCAGAGATCAAACGAAAAGAGATCATGCAGAAGGCTACCAGTCTTTTTAACCGGTATTTGGAGGGTTATCTCCCATTGAATGAAATTCTGAAGGAGATCGAAAGAATGGAGGAGAAGACGGCGAAAGCGGTTAAGGAGTCTCTCCTCTCCCAATGGATTGATGCCCTTTCTCTGAACGGGAAATGTGAGAGGATTATTAAAGGGATTGAATCGCTGAAGCAACAAAGTATCGATGAGAGCAAACAGGAGTTCTACCGTCTGCTTTCCCAATATCAAAAAGAAAAGGAAAAGTTCGAAGAGGAGGTGAGGATTAAGGTCACAGCGGCCTTAAGAAAAGAGAGCATTTACGGGGACGCAGTGGAACCTAAACTCGAAGGGGGCGAACTTTGGAAAAAAGAAAAAGGGGAATTGGATCACTCCTATAGGATGAAATTAGAGGAGATCAAAGAACAATTGAGGGTATTATAAATAGGCATAAAAATTCTGTCTTATGAACTCGAAGTTTTGAAGAACCATTTCCCGCCCCATCACCATCTCTCCATGGCCTGGAAGCAAGGTTTCAACATCCAACCGGGACATCCTCTCAATACTCTCCAAAAGTAATTTGGAATCACCTTCAAGAAAGTCTGTTCTTCCAACCCCACCGTAAAAAATGAGGTCTCCGGTGAAAAGGACCTTCTTTTCCGGCCAATAGATCGAAAGGGAGCCAGGGGAATGACCCGGAGTCTGGAAGATATGGAAAATCTCCTTGCCTAAATGGAGATCTCCTTCCTTCAGGTAAAAATCAATTCGAAATTCCGGCAAGGGTTGTCTCATCATATCAAAGAGGAGTTTCCCGCTCTCCAGCAGATAGCGTTCCTCCTCCCGACTCATCCCTGCCTTGACAGGTTTGTCAAGAAACGCCTCGAGGCCTTCAAAATGGTCTGGGTGGGAGTGAGTGATGATGACGATATCAATCTTTTCGGGGGGAATCCCATCCTCTTCCATCTGATGGAAAACTTTAGGCAGATGACGGGAATGGCCTGGATCGATGAGAATAGTCTTGCTCTCGTCGATCACAAAGGTGTTACAATTGTTTTCATATTGGTTTTGCCAAAGATAGGTATAGAGGCCCTTTTCAATCTTCATAAGATCAATCTCCTATCTCAAGTCATTACTACAACCTTCTTCTCATTAAATGAAAATACGGCTGCTTGTCAAATGCTGTGATTTAGACATTAGACTGAATATCCCCTATCGTAAGACGTCAGGCGTGGGGGGTAAGGGGTTACCCCTTGCGCTCTCGCCCCTTACGGTTTCACTGGGGAAGAAGCGCCCTCACGGAAAAAAGTCTGGCGTCTGAGGTCTGAATTGCAGTGTCAAATAATAAAAAGTTGAAGTTTAAGAGTGCATGGATTATAGTAAAAAATCAATTAAGACGGGGGACTAAACAAATGATTGTTAAGCAATACGAGGTCGGAAATTTTGCGGTATTCTGTTACCTGGTTGGAGATGAGGGGACAAAAGAAGGATTGTTCATCGATCCCGCGGATGAGACAGATAGGCTCATTTCAGAAGCCAAATCTCATGGTTTAGATAAGATTAAATATATCGTCAACACCCATTCCCATGTGGATCATGTCATGGGGAATGCGGCAATGGTGAAGAAGACGGGCGCTAAAATTATCATCCACGAAGAGGATGCAAGAGATCTTTTACGAACCCCTTCCTATCTATTGGACATGTTCAATGCCACGCCCTCTCCCTCCGCTGACATCCTCGTTAAAGATGGGGATGTGATTCAGATTGGCCAAGTCAAACTCCAAGTGATCCACACTCCCGGTCACTCTCCAGGAGGGATGGCGCTCTACACGGATGGGATGGTCTTTACGGGCGATAGTCTTTTTGTGGAGGCAGTGGGAAGGACGGATTTCCCTGGAAGTTCGTGGAAAGGACTGGAAACATCCATTCTGAATAAGCTCTACACACTGCCCGGAGAAACGATTGTCTTCCCAGGACATAACTATGGTCCTGCACCTTCTTCGACCATTCAACATGAAAAGCGGCACAACCCCTTTGTTAGAGGTTGAGAGGACGAGACTCACAAGAATGGTCAAACATAGGGTCAAACCCAGGCATTTCAAATGGCTCTTGTTTATATTGGTTTTTATTTCTCTTCCACTTTCCCTCTACCTTTTTTCAATACCTGATGTTTCAAAACTGAAAAAGGCATCTCCTAAAAAAACTCCTTTGATGGAATATAGGGAAAAGGAATATAAAGAGAAGGGGAAAAAGCTCACGATCTACCAGATTTGGGTGCCTCTTTCGAAAATCTCACCCTATCTCATCAAAGCCGTGTTAATAGCGGAGGATGATAAATTTTGGAGGCATGAAGGGTTCGATTATGAGGCGATCCAGAAGGCGATAGAAAAGGACATGAAAGCGGGGAGATTCAGATATGGGGGTAGCACCATCACCCAGCAGCTTGCGAGGAATCTTTATCTCTCTCCTGTAAAAAACCTCTCAAGGAAAGGTAGGGAGGCCATCATCACATGGAGAATGGAAAAGGTCCTCTCCAAGAAACGGATTTTGGAACTCTATCTCAATGTGGTAGAGTGGGGTGAAGGGATATTCGGGGTGGAGGCCGCATCAAGACATTTTTTTGGAAAACCTTCATCCGAATTGTCTCCGGAAGAGTCGGCAAGACTAGCCGCTGTCCTTCCGAACCCGAGAAAATATAATCCTGCTGGAAACCAGCAATATGTCATGAACCGTTCAAATCTTATTTACAGCATCATGATCCAGAGGGAGATCGTTCCTCCTGAATATGAAGAGGCAGCAGAAGGAAATAAATTCTGATCGAACCATCATGATATTTTAGTCGCAACTCTATTTCAGGTATGTAATAATTGATTTTGGGAAATAAGCATTTTAAACTTCCTCATAGAAAGATGGGGGTAAATATGCTTAAAGATTCTAGCTACTTCAAATACCTCGAAGACCGTTTCCGCTACTTGGACTTTAAGGGTATGGGCGTCTACGATCGGGTGCCCATCCGCTTGCCACTACTAGAGATGTATGTCCCCCTTAAGGCACGTATTGAGTTACCAAAAGGGGAAACATGGACTCGCCAAATGTCTGTCGCTGGACGTAAAATCGGCGCTAAGGAAGCCGAAATTATTGATCAACGCTTAAGCGAACCCGTTCCAGTCCTTGACCTTTTAAAGCAGCATGACGGCCTTATCATATTGGGGGATCCTGGAGCTGGCAAGACAACTTTATTAAAATATATCGCTCTTCGTTTAGCCTTTGGTGAAGGAGAGGCATTAGGCCTGGGTTCACGCTTGCCTGTCCTACTGCCCCTTTCCGCTTATGCAAACGCACCTTCCATACAAAATGTCCCATTGGACGATTTCATTGCTGATTATTACCGTGATCGTGGAATAGACTTCTCCACTGATTTAGTATTGAATCAAGAACTCGCCCAGGGCGGAGTCTTGTTCCTCCTAGACGGCCTGGACGAAGTTCGAGATCTCGCTCAACGCCACTTAGTGGTCAACCGGGTGGTTGACTTCTTCACAGAACAGCGGCAGAAAGGCAACAAATTCATCCTCACGAGCCGCATTGTGGGCTACCGAGAAGTTCGTCCATCGGTGGATGGATTGGTGGAGTGCACGCTGGTGGATCTTGAAGGTGAAGAGATTTCCCGATTTGTCGAGAAATGGACCTCCTCGCTCGAACGTGCATCACGGGGCGATACCGCCTCAGCAAATGAGGAAGCCACTCGCCAGCGAGTGGAATTATTGGCTGCCGTGGACCGAAATCCCGGGGTACGGCGACTCGCAGCGAATCCGCTACTCCTAACGATTCTCGCTTTGATGAAGCGTCAAGGAATCGTGTTGCCAGAACGGCGAGTAGAGCTTTATCAAAAATATGTCGAGACACTGCTTAAATATTGGAATCTGGAGCGCGGATTAGATCGTCCTCCCCGTCGCGACTTGGACGTAGTGGAAACCGTGAGGGTATTGGCGCCTTTAGCATTATGGATGCACGAGACCAGCAAGGGAATAGGGGTAGTTAAAAGGGAGGAGATGAAGAGAAGGCTGGAAGAAATCTATGTCAGCCGAGAGATCCCTGACCCGGAAAAGGCTGCTAACCAATTATTAGCTGATGTCCACGAATATGCAAGTTTATTGCTGGAGCGCGGGCCGGGAGAATATGGTTTTATCCATCTTACCTTACAGGAGTATTTAGCGGCAGTGGCGATTACCCAACGAGGCCAGCGCGATGTGAGACCCGTGATTGATATACTGACACCACATATTGGAGACGATAGCTGGCACGAGGTAGCTCTCCTGACGGTTGGCTACATCGGCATCGTACAGCAGCGCGACGAGGTAGCCGCCGAAATTATCTTAGAGCTGATTAAGAAGCCATGGGGAGAGCCAGGGCAAGCATCCGTTTTAGCTGGTGAGGCGGTTGTTGACGCCTGGCCGGGCGGTGTGACAGCTGAATGCAAAGGAGCCGTGATACAAGCTCTTCAAGAATCGGTGGTAAACGATCCAAAGGTCAAGCCAATGTTGCGCGCCGCAGCCGGCCGTGCTTTGGCTAAATTGGACGATCCACGGGAGGCGGTGACCAAAATTGAGAAAATGGAATTCTGCTTCGTCCCCGCGGGGCCGTTCTGGATGGGTGAAGGTGCTGATGAACACTTGAATGACTCCCTTGGCTATCATTACTGGATTGCTCGCTACCCCATTACCAATGCTCAATTTTTAGCTTTTGTTAAAGCGGGCGGATACCGTGAGCAGCGCTATTGGACAGAAGCACAAGATGCCGAAGTCTGGGATGTCACCCATCAGCAGGTGAAAGGAAGAACCGATGAAGAATTTCGAAGTGGGCCTTATCATTTCGGCGAGCCATTCAACCTTCCCAATCATCCTGTCGTTGGCGTTACCTGGTATGAGGCGATAGCCTTTACACATTGGCTGACAGAACAACTTTCGGGGATCATCCCAAAAGGATACGAGGTGCGGCTTCCAAGCGAAGTCGAGTGGGAGAAGGGAGCGCGGGGGGGTGAATATGTTCCATCTGAGTCAATCATCACTCATGTCAATCTTCAACCCAGCAACCCACCCTTAACAGAAAACCCCCAACCAAAACGTCTCTACCCGTGGCGGGGCGACAGTCCAGATCCGAACTATGCAAACTATTATGAGGCCCGCATCGGTACGACAAGCGCAGTGGGCTGTTTCCCGAGTGGGGCCAGCCCATATGGGGCTCAGGATTTGGCTGGGAATGTCTGGGAGTGGACTCGGAGTCTGTGGGGAAAGGATTGGGAGAAGCCTGATTTCATATATCCCTCCAGCGCAAAAGATCCAGAGAATTATTGTGAGAATCTCGGCGCCGGCAAAGATGTCCTCCGGGTATTGCGGGGCGGCTCGTTCGACTACAGTGGGAAGAACCTCCGCTGCGCTAACCGCTACAGGTATGATCCCGACGACAGGTTCAGGATCATCGGTTTCCGTATCGTGGTCTCTCCTTCAAAACCCTGAATCCTTAAAATGTCAAAACCCTGGCGGTATGTCACAAGAGGCACAAATTCTCCTCTATCCACTTAGTGATGGTCTCGTAAAAAGTCCGAAATACGTCACTCCGGCGAAAGCCGGAGTCCAGAACCCATTGAAATAACTGGATTCCTGCTTACGCAGGAATGACAAACTGGAAAAATATTGACTTTTTACGAGACCACCCCTTAGTAATTATAGTGTTGGAGGGCGTGAGAAGTTATCCTCTCCACTTCGAAGATGTCGAGGGGTTTCCTCAGGTAATCGATGACCCCTAAGGATTTGGCTTCCTCTTCTATCCCTTCCTGACAACTAGCAGTGATGACCACCACGCCCACCTGTTTTTGATTCTCATGAAGCTTTTTCAAGATATCAATGCCATTTAGACCGGGCATTTTGATATCCAAAAACATCAGCTGCGGCGGGTCAGCCTCAAGGATTCGGAGTGCCTCATAGCCATTTTCGGCCTTGATGAGATCATAACGGTCACCCAGAAGAACTTCGAAGGAGTCCAAGATGCCTTGATCATCATCCACCACTAAAATGCGTTTGGAAATATTCTCCATACCATTCCTCCAGAATAGAATTTTTATTACTTACACCTAAATTGAGCGATTTTTCATTTCTTATTGTTGAAAATCATAATGTAGGGGTTCGATTTATCGAACCCGAAAGGTGAAAACGATCAATTGTGTAAGGGCTTGATAAATCAAGCCCCTACAATGAAATTTGAAAATAAATCGCTCAATTTAGGTTACAATGAATTCGTATAAGTTCGATTTGACTCATTATCGTCATTCCCGTGCTTGCGCGCCGTAGCGTTTCAGCGCGCAGGCGTGAAAACGGGAATCCAGTGTTTTTAAATGGTTCCCTGCTTTCGCAGGGACTTCGTCTGGACTCCAGCTGGAGTTTATCCCGATGAAAATCGGGGCCGGAGTGACGGTTTTTAGTCTTTACAAGTTCATCATGGATTATCAGCTATCCCCCATGGGAGGAAAGACCTTAAAAGATGTCAGTATTATTAGCAAATAGAATGCCAAATCCATTCGATTTTTTAGAAAAAATAGAATTTATTTGATTTCAAAGACTTATGATTTTGAAGATAGAGGAGATACTTTTAGGAAGAAGGCTTCGACTGCCTACAATAATAGGCAATTCTAAAATTTTACAACAGGTAGTCCTACAACAATGGTGGTTCCCTTCTCTTCCTCACTCATGGCCTCCATCGTCCCCTGGTGGTCCTCAACGATCTTATGGGTGAGGGCCATTCCAAGCCCGGCTCCTTTGTCTTTGGTGGTAAAGAATGGATTGAAGAGGTTCTTTAATATCTCCTTATCCATTCCGATTCCCGTATCCTTGAAGGCGATCTTGACCATCGTGGAAGGACGATCGAACCCTGAGGATATGGTCAGTTTTCCACCATTGGGCATTGCTTGTGTGGAATTGATTATCACATTTGAGAAGGCGCGATAAAGTGTCTCTGGATCACCAAGGATGGGGGGGAGGGTCCTATCTAAGTAATCTTCAACGATGATCTGTTTTTTCTTCATCTCTTCTCCGTGAAGATCCATGACCTGAATGATCACGAGGTTGACATCCAGGGTGACAAATGGTCGAACCCTTCTTCGGGTCAACGTCAATAGATCCTCTACTAAACAATTGATCCGGTCGATCTCTCGTGGAACTGTAATGTTAAACTTCTCCATAAAAGGTGGATTCGCTCCCTTTTGGGGAAGAAGTTGGACGAAGGTCTTAATGGCGGAAAGAGGATTTTTTATCTCGTGAGCCAGCCCTGCGGAGAAGGTTCCCAGGGCAGCGAGCCGATCCGCTTGCCGGAGTCTCTCCTCAAGGGCTTTGATCTCGGTGATATCCTGAAAAATCGCCAGGACGCCAATCTTCTCCCCTTCTCCATCGGTCAGTAAGGAGGTGCTTGTAGCCAACCAAACGGCTGCCTCCTCTTTCTTCAACTCCAGTTCCGAACGGTATACTCCTTCTTCATGAGATAATGTCTCAACCATTACCTCGGAAAGGGGGTGGTGGTTATTAAATGCCTGCTTTAATGAGAGGCCCTTGATCTCCTCTCTCTTTTTCCCCAAGATTCTCTCAGCCATCTCATTGAGGGTAATGATCCTCTTTTCCAAATCGATGGTGATCAGCCCATTGGTCATCGAAGATAGAATATTGTCGTTATAGGCCTTAAGGGAGGTAATCTCCCGAAGACGGTTTTCCAGCTCTTCTCGGCCGAGACGGATCTGTAAGATCATATGGTTGAAATCTCTTGTAAGCTCCTCAATCTCATCTCCGGTACGAATGTCAATTGTCTGTTCAAGGTCTCCTTTGGCTGCGGAGATGGTTCTTTCAACCAATTTGGAAAGGGGTCGGGTAATGCGTCTGGCGAAGATAATTGATCCGAGAGATCCAAAGACAATGGCCAAAAAACCCAAGAGAAGGAGATTAAGTCGTGTCTTTAAAATCTGGCCGGCCATTCTCTCTAAAGAGAGACCGATCCTGATGGTCCCCCACTTCTCCGGAGACTCTTTGATATAAACAGGGATCGAGATATCTAATATCCGGGCTTTCTTTTCTTCGTTGAAGGCCGATTGGATGAAAGGTTCATTAGCCATCACGGCGGTTTGGCTTACCTCATCGGTTAGGACCATACCCTGTTTTTCATCGTTTTGGCTGTAGGCAGCCACCTTGTTCTCTTTGTCGTGGATAATGACATAGGCGATGTCTTCTTCAAGGGCCACTCTCTCTGCATTCTGCTCAAGAACAATATAATTGTAGGTGAGAAAAGCATTCGTGCTCACCGCAGCCAAATTCTTGGCAATGGCTAATCCTCGTTTTTTAGCCTCGTCCTGAATGATTTCGGACTGCCTCTTCTCTACAAAAAAGATGACAAGAACCATAAGAAGAGTGATGAGAAGGGTCGAGTAGAGGATGAGTCTGGTTTGAAGACGAATAGACTTGGGTTTTTTAGAATCCATTGGAATCTGAAGGTCAGAAGATCATTAATTCCTCTTTAGCCAGATCTTTTTCATCGGAATATAAGGCCCGCCAAGGGCATTCACCTCAATGCCCCTGACATAAGGCTGATATGCCATTTGGAATAGATTGTTGACCATAGGAACAATAGGCGCATCTTCTAAAACAATGCCCTCGATTTTTCGATACATCTCCATCCGTTTTAAATAATCCCTTTCTGTCTTTGCCTTATCGAGCAGACGATCCACTTCCGGATTATTGTAATTCATATAATTGTATTTGGATTTGGAGTGGAAGAGGACTCCTAAGAAGTTATCCGGATCGGGGAAATCGGCATACCAAGCACGCAAAAATATGGGGGCTTTATTAGTTGTCAACAATGACACAAAATTGGGCCAATTCGTTTCAAAATGAATAGTCGACTGAATCCCTACTTTATTCAATTGAGACTTGATTTCATTCAATTCCCTCTCTGCTGCTTCAGATTTTGATCCACTCCAAATCTCCAATGGTTGAAGACCTTTTCCTTTGGGAAAACCTGCTTCTGATAGAAGTTTTGTAGCCTGTCTTTCATTATATGGATAAGGATTTTTCATTGGGTCATAACCAGGCATTCCCGGAGGAAGAATTCCTTTGGCTAAATTAAACTGGTTTTTATGGATTTCGGAAATGATTGACCTCTTATCAATTGCAAAATTGATGGCTTTTCTAACTTTCTTGTTGTCCAAGGGCTTTGATAACAAATTGAATCCATAGAGTCTTAACGAGAGGGTGGGTTTCTGTAGGAAGATATAT
>Ga0214474_1000885_pt1 | contig 14225 bp, 12 predicted proteins | sample RVTome_2_FD_187335 | JGI IMG/M metagenome (GOLD analysis project Ga0214474, IMG submission 187335) | Soil microbial communities from uranium-contaminated site in the Upper Colorado River Basin, Wyoming, United States - RVT95D214 HiSeq ...
CTGGGAGGCCGAGGACTATCTCGATGACTGGCCGTTCGTGTGGGTCAGCCTGAGCTTTGCCAACTGGTACCAGCTGCCAGTTCTGGCTGATATGCTCAACGCACAGCCAAGCACAGGGGGCAACGCCACGGCATATGTGACCTACATTGGGGGATATGGAGCTGAGCACGGCCAGGAATATCTTCAGGAAGCCAAGAATTCATTCGGTGAAAGCAATATCGTGGCCCAGGTTGAGCTTAACCCTGTGGGCTTCGGCCAGGTCCAGGCACAAGCGGTAGTGACGGCTGCTAAAGCCGCTCTGGGTGACCCGAGCAATCCGAACTATGACGTCTTTTGCTGCTTCGCCTATCCCGCCCTGGTGGAGCCCATTACTCAAGCAGCGATAGACTTGAACTTCAACCCACCGGCTATGGTATTCGGACCGGGTGCCAACTTCGGGTATTATCCATATGTGTTCTCAGACGCGGAACAGGGTATCTCCACGCCGCCCGGTGATGGAAAACTGGCGGACGGAATACTTGCCTTCGCGGTTGCCACTCCAGAGACGACGGTGGCTGTCGGGACTCCGACGATGTCCATGGCTGACCTGTTTACTGCTATGGCGGCACAGTTGGATGAAGACGTGGCGAACGGCGATTGTCTGATCCCGCTGCCCGGCTTTCTGTTGCTGGATTACTGGGGCCATCCTTGCTACCTTGCATCCCTGGAAGTGTGGCAGTATGCTGTTGAGCAAGTTGGAGAGCTTGACTCGACCGCGATAAGAGCTGTCATTGCCGCGTATGACTCTGAGGATGCCGCTACAACGGTCTTCGGGGACACGTGGTACGAAGTGTACGGAGGGGGCTTGGGTGGCGGAGTTCTGGACTATGAGTCCCACACCGGGGAAATTGGTCAGTGGCAAATCGATGTGGGGTTAAACACGTCGGTGATGGAAATCGTAGGCTATACTGGAATTACGACTTCCTTACCGAACTACTGTGTGACCGGAACCTTCCAGTTCCCTATGACTGACCAGTGGTACTGGATCAAGAACGATTAGCGTAGTAGGACTCTAGATAGGCAGGGAGTCTGAAATAAAAGGCAGGCTGTCGAGAAGGATGATGGGGGGAGTTCCCCGGAATGTCTTTCTGGGCAGCCTGTCCTTGTGTCACCCAAAGAGCACAACAACAAGTTAGCATTATGATTGAGAGAGTTCCACAGTTAATCGTGACTGGTATCTTGCAGGGCGGCATATATGGCTTGCTGGCTATGGGCTTAACTTTGCAGTATGGTGTTTGCCGGGTGCTAAACATCACTCATGGCGAATTTGTTATGCTGGGGGGTGTGCTCACCTATACGCTCGGTATAAACCTTGGGATTAATCCACTGGTGTCAGCGGCTATTACCGGTCCTATCATGTTTGTCATCGGTTTTCTGCTTCACATAACTCTGTTCAGAGCTCTCAAAGCCCGGTCGCCGGCCCAGCCTGTCTTCGAGGGGAGCGCTCTGTTGGTCGCCTTTGGTATCATGTACGTCATCTTGTACATAGCCCAGATAGGATGGGGTGGGTTACGACTACCGACTACCTGGCTGGCCGTAAAAGTGGTATTTGGGGGAATGACACTTTTCCTTAACCAGATTGTGGCTTTTGCGGTCTGTGTGGTTTTGGGCGTGGCTGTTTACCTCTTTTTGAGTCGCTCCCGCCTGGGAAGGGCGATAAGGGCCACGGCTGAAGACCCAGCGACGGCCGGACTGATGGGAGTCAACATCAACATAATCCTGGCTTTTTGTTTTGGGCTGGGCGCGCTACTGGCGGGGGTTGCCGGCCCGCTGTCAGCCATGATTACCAACCCCAGCACAAGCATAGGTTTTCAGAATACCGTAATCGCCCTCATTGTGGTTACCCTGGGAGGACTGGGCAGCGTCCCGGGCAGCTTTGTTGCGGGAATCATAATTGGCATTGTTTCCATGCTGGTTATTGGCTTGTGGCAGCCTATCCTTACCGTGCCTGTTTATTATGGAATCCTCATGATTTTGTTGCTGGTGAGACCGACAGGTCTTCTTGGCAAGAGATGAAGAAAATGGGTTTAATCCAATTGTTCAGAAGAAATAGAAAGTTGCTGTGGGCGGGATTTCTCGCCCTGATCTTAATCTTCGTAATCACCTTTCCGCTGTATGGCGGGCCATATAATGTCACCGTATTGACCTACGTTCTTTTGTATGTTGTCCTGGCGGTGAGCTGGGCCATGTTTTCCGGCACTACCGGTTACATGTCACTGGCACCGGCAGCGTTTGTCGGACTCGGCATATATTCTATGGCCATCTTGCAGAGGCAACTGCCCTTCCCTGTCATCATAGTCGTTGGGGGTCTCGTGTCCTTTGCATTTGCTCTTTTGATTGGCCTGGTAACCTTGAGGCTGAGGGGCATATATTTTGCTATTTTCACGTTCGGGCTGGTCATCTTCCTGTCCGAACTCATTCAATACCTGGAGACCACCATAAGAGGTGCGCATGGTTGGGCTATCATCCCGATGAGTTACACAATGCTTCTTTACACGGCGCTCGGCCTGGCAGTAGTAACAGTTCTGGCGATTTACTTTCTCAGGCGCTCCAGATACGGTCTCGCCATGCTGAGCATCGGTGGGAACGAGGAAGCAGCAGCACACATGGGCATCAATACTACTATGGTGAAAGTTCTCGGTTTTGCCATCAGCTCCATGTTCATGGGGATAGCCGGCGTGCTCCTGGCGCCCGAGTTGATATATATCAACACTAATATCGCCTTCAGCACAATCTATTCTTTCATGCCAATCCTGATGGCTGTCTTCGGCGGCATGGGGACGCTCTATGGTCCAGTAGTGGGTGCCGTTGTTTTTGCCTATCTAGAAACAATGATAAGGAACGAATTCCCTCGTTATTTCTTGCCCGGTTTTGGCATTACACTGGTGGTGGTTATTTTGTTCCTGCCCACGGGAATAGCGGGGCTGATGCCAGTGTTGCGGGAGAGGCTAGGAAGGTTGAGGGCGAAGCTATGGAAAGGAGGCCAAGCAGAGCAACATGCCAATACTTGAAGGACAGGGAGTAACCAAGTATTTTGGGGGGTTGGCGGCGGTGTCTAATGTTGACTTCCATGTTGACCAGGGCGAAATCGTGGGTCTGATTGGACCTAACGGGGCTGGCAAGACAACGCTGTTTAACCTAATATCGGCTGCCCTGCCTGTTAACTCGGGGGAAATCAAATTCAAAGGCGAGCGGCTCAACGGCTTGAAGCCCCATCAAATTTGCAGGATGGGAGTGAGCAGGACATTTCAAGAAACGAAAGTCTTCAGCAATATGTCGGTCCTTCAGAATGTGCTGGTGGGGGCATTTTTCGGGACGCCAACCCGTGTATCAGGGGCGGCTGCTGCCAGCGAAGCCACCCAGGCATTAGGGTTCGTGGGGCTGTCGGCAATGAGCGCGACTCCAATTAAAGACTTGACCCTTGTCAACCAGAAGCGGGTTGAAGTGGCTAGAGCGCTAGCCACGAAACCTGAGCTTTTGTTGCTAGATGAACTGATGGCTGGTCTGAACCCCGCAGAGGTAAGCGAGGCTATGGAGCTGGTAACCAGGATTCGGGACAAAGGGATTACCATCTTGATGGTTGAACATGTCATGAGGGCAATCATGGGCATTTGCGGGCGGATTATAGTCCTCCATCATGGGGAAAAGATTGCTGAAGGAACATGCAACGAGATAAGCTGCAATAAGACAGTGATTGATATATACCTGGGGGAGGAGACTCGTGCTGGAAGTTAGCAACCTGAATGTTTTCTATGGCAAGTCTCAAGCCTTACGGGACGTTTCGTTAACAGTCAACGAAGGAGAGATAGTGGCTTTGGTGGGCGCTAATGGCGCCGGTAAAACGACACTGCTTAATTCCGTATCCGGTCTGCTACGTCCGTCCTCAGGTAGTGTGGAGTTTCTCGGCAAGAGAATAGACAGGTTGGCACCCCACAAAGTGATGAAACTCGGTATCTGCCAGATTCCGGAGGGCAGAAAGCTTTTCAGTGACATGACGGTGGGGGAAAACCTGGAGATGGGAGCGTATTCCTCTGAAGCCTGGAAGCGGAGGAAAGAGACGCTGGAGCAGGTTTATCAAATCTTTCCGGTGCTGAAAGAAAGACGAAAGCAATCGGCCAGCAAATTGAGTGGGGGTGAACGGCAGATGGTAGCCATCGGGCGAGGCCTGATGTCCAATCCCAAACTGTGCATGTTTGATGAGCCGTCAAATGGTCTGGCACCGAAATTATTCTCAGAAGTCCTGGAGGTCATAAGGCGGCTACGCGAACGGGGAATCACCGTCTTCCTGGTTGAACAAAATGTTCGACAGACCCTCGAGACAGCCGACCGGGCATACGTGCTGGAAAACGGGCGGATTGTCTTAGAGGGAAAAGGCAAAGACCTTTTGCAGAACGACCTGGTCAAGAAAGCCTATCTGGGACTGTAGTTTGACGGGTGTGAGGCGCCGCCTCTAAACAACGACAAATGACAAAGCTCAAATGCCAAATAAAGCCCAAAACCCAAATGACAAAAAGAGGTAGTTTTGGCATTCAAGCATTTGTGTTTCACGAAGTTTTTTCAATATTACCCCTCTTAAGATAAGAGGGGTAAGGGGAGTTATGAAATGGAAGTAACCCCCTTTAATCCCCCTTACTCTAAGGGGGATTAAAGGGAAGGAACAGTTTTGGCATTTAGGCATTTGGATTTGAATTGGTCTTTGGATTTTGACATTTGGGCTTGTCTGGGATTTGGTGCCCGGGGCTCTGAGATTCTGAGATAGGCTGCTTGAGAAAAAGGAGGTAAGATATGGCACGAGGTTATATGGGGAAAACGCTGTTTGTTGACCTTTCCAAAAATAAGCTAAAGGACGAGGCGCTCGACGAAAATCTTTGTCGCCAGTTCATCGGAGGCTATGGCATCGGCGCCAGAGTGCTTTTCAGCCGACAGAAAGCCGGTGTTGATGCATTGGGACCGGATAATATCCTGGGCATCCTTAGCGGGCCATTTACCGGTACCCCGGCGCTTGCGGGTACAAAGCACACTGTAGTGGGAAAATCACCGTTGACCGGGGGCTGGGGTGATGCCAACTCCGGCGGTTACTTCGGTGCCTTCCTGAAGTACGCTGGCTACGATGGGGTGTTCTTTAATGGCATATCGGCAAAGCCGGTATATCTCTTTGTTAACAATGGCAAAGCTGAGTTGAGAGATGCTGCCCACATATGGGGCAAAGACACTCGGCAGACCGAAGAAATACTCAAATCGGAACTGGGCAAGGATGTGGAGGTCGCCTGTATTGGTCCGTCAGGTGAAAATCACTCGCTCATCGCAGCAGTGTTTAACAGGAACCGAACTGCGGCTCGCTCCGGTCTGGGCGCCGTTATGGGCTCCAAGAAGCTCAAGGCGGTGGCTGTGAAGGGCAACATGAAGGTTCCCATTGCGGATGAAAAAAGAACCAAGGAGCTGAGAAAGAAATACACGGCCGAACTGGGTGGCCATATCGCCTGGTTGAAGCCGTTCGGCACGCCTTTCCTCGTTGATATCGGCGTTCTGAGTGGTGATTCACCGGTCAAAAACTGGGCAGGGGTAGGGGTTATTGACTTCCCGGACTTTCAACCTATAGCCAAAGAGGCTGTGATTGCCCGTATGACGAAAAAGTTTGCCTGTTACCAGTGCCCCATCGGATGCGGGGGGTGCATGAAGGCGGGAACCGGAGAGTATAAATATGAAGCGGGTTCACGAAGACCGGAATATGAAACGATTGCCATGTTTGGCACCAATTGTCTCAATAACAACCTGGAATCGATACTCAAGGCCAGTGATATTTGCGACCGCTATGGAATTGACACCATCTCAGCCGGGGCAGCTATTGCCCTCGCCATCGAATGCTATGAGAAGGGGCTTATTACCAAGAAAGACACCGATGGCATCGAAATGACCTGGGGCAATCACAAATCTATCGTGGCCATGACCGACAAATTGGCTAAAAGGGAAGGTTTCGGTGCAGTGTTAGCCGATGGAGTGAGGGCGGCAGCGGAGAAGATTGGGAGAGGCGCCGACCAATACGCCATACACGTTGGAGGGCAGGAATTACCGGCACACGACCCCAAGCATTCCTTTCACTATGCCACCAGCTATAAGATGGACCCTACCCCCGGTCGTCATTTTGTGGGCTCGGAGCTTTCGGACGCCCCCGGACATCCTGCCGGACTGCTGCCCAAGTTTGACTTCAAGTCCTTTTCTGGCCGGGGGGGAGTGCGCAGGATAGGCAACTGCTTCCACCAAACTGTGGTTTGTACAGGGATGTGCCTGTTTGTGTACTGGGCCTTTCCCAGCACTGACCCTATCGCTGAGTTTATGAGGGCGGTCACCGGCTGGGACGTGACTAATGAAGAATTATTGAAGACAGGGGAGAGAATTGCCAATATCCGGCAGGCCTTCAATATCCGCGAGGGGTTGAATCCGCTGGAGTTCAAGGTACCCGACAGGGTACTGGGAAAGCCGCCACTGAAGGAGGGCCCCGTGGCTGGAGTAACGATTGATGAGGACACCATGATCAAGGAGTACCTGACAGCCATGGATTGGGACCTCAAGACAGCCAAGCCCAGTAAGAAGAAACTGCTGGAACTGGGGCTGGCAGACGTGGTTCAGGAACTCTGGCCTTAGACGGGACAACCCACGGCACACACCCGTGCGGCAACAGTGAGAGCCTGAACTAGAACAGAGGGGCGCTTCCGTTGCCTATATCATCACTGTTCCGCCATCAACATAGATAATCTGCCCCGAGATCATGTCCGAGGCAGCTGAGGCTAAGAACAAGACTGCCCCCGCCGGGTCTGTCGGCTGTAAACGCTGGCGAATTGATTGTTCCCCGGTGGCAATCTCGAATATTTTATCGCTATTCGTTTGGCCTAGACTGGCTTCGGTAGCCACGTATCCGGGGGCAACTGCGTTGACATTAATACCTGAGGGACCCAGAGCTCTAGCCAGGGCGTGAGTCATTATGTAAACCGCTCCCTTGGTACAGGCATATGGCAAAAAGAGCTGGGCCGCGGGGACTCTGGCAACATTAGATGCGATATTGATAATCTTACCCTTTTTCTGCTTTATCATCAGCGGAGCTATGGCCTTGCAGACTATCCATGTTCCTCTTACATTCACCACAAACATCTGATCCCATTGCTCTACGGTCCAGGCATCCCAGGGCTGGGCATTGATTCCGTACCATATAGCAGCATTGTTGACGAGGATATCGACCCTGCCATACTGCTGCATAACCTTCTCCGCTATCTTCTTGCCAGCGTCTTCGTGGGAAATATCAGCCTCCATGATTGCTACGTCCCCACCCTTAGCCTTTACCTCTTTAACCGTGCCCTTAGCCCTTTCCAGATTAGTGGTTGTCAACAGCAATTTGGCCCCTTCCTCAGCAAATTTCAAGGCGAAGGTTTTCCCCATACCGCGGCTGGCTCCGGTTATGATAGCTACTTTGTCCTTTAGTACTCCTGACATATCTCCCTCCTTTAGCTTTTCAATAAAATGCTTTGCAATGGAGCGTATTCTATGGTGTGGGGCTGCAAAGCTCAAGCTTTACTACGCGGGCCACCTACATAACCTTTGACATTCCCCTTTTCGAATTCATCCAGGATAATTTCAGTTGTCCATTTTGCAGTCTGCATGATAGTGCACCCGCGGGTCAATCCCCTGAACTCTCGATCCATCTCCTTATTTGTGAGATCCCAGGCTTTCCCGAAGAATTTCCTCTGCACATCTTTGCAGAGTATAGAGCCATACTCTCGGTAGTACTTATCCAGAATGGTATTGCGAACGGTGGCACAAGCCGTACCCAAGAGTTCGACATCCTGTCCCTCCCGCGGAATCCCCAGTGCCAGGCCAATCGCCAAAGCGCTACTGGCAACAGCACCACACGTACCATCTCCGCTCAAGCCAACGCCAGCGGTCAGAACGCATATTCCAGAAAAAAACTTGTCTTCCATATCCTTTGGGATTATCTCCAACCCTCCCCACCTCAGAGCGTCGATTATGGCCAGAAAGGTACACTGGCCGCAGCCCTTGTATTTCGCTTCATATTCTATACCCAGTTCATTGGCTTTCCGGATAATCTCGTCCTTCGTCTTTGTGAGCCTGACCATTGTTGTCTTGCCTCCCTTTCCGCCTTAGGTTGTCGGCATTGTACCATAGACAAGCGGCTTCCTGTCAATGAATCGTTTTTCTCACAAATAGCTAGCAAATTCTCTCCGCCCTTGCTATAATGCTTCTCCAAATAGCAGCGACCCAAGCGGATTATGTAGTCCGATCAAGGAGGGAATGAAGCATGACTAAAGACCTGGTGAAGACATTGGCTGATTTGAAGGAACAAGAGGTTATTAGGATCGTTGAAGATAGGTTGAAAGCCAAGGAAGACCCGCTCAAAATTCTGGAAGATGCCAGGAAAGGCATGGAAATCGTGGGCAAGCGTTTTGCCAGCAGCGAATACTTTATACCTGATCTGGTGTATTCCGGTGAGATATTGAAGGCTGTAACCGAGATGGTCAAGCCCAAGTTGAGCAAGGCCGGGGAAATTAAGCGCGTGGGCAAAGTTGTTTTCGGCACCGTCGCCGGGGATATACATGACATCGGCAAGGACATCGTGGTCTTTATGCTCGATGTCAACGGCTTCGAAGTATACGACCTCGGTGTGGATGTCCCGGCGCAGAAGTTTGTGGACAAGGTAAAGGAAACCGGTGCCCCTATTGTGGGCTTGAGTGGGTTTCTGACACTGGCCTTTGATTCCATGAAGCAAACTGTGGACGCCATGAACGCTGCCGGCTTACGAGACAAGGTGAAGGTCATGATTGGGGGCGGCCAGATTACTGAAGAGGTAAGGCAGTATACGGGCGCTGATGCCTATGGCAAGGATGCTATGGAGGGAGTCAGCCTGGCCAGGAAATGGGCAGGGGCGAAATAATAGTGCATGAGCAGTAATGCAGGAGGCAGTAGATATGGAAAAGAGATGGGAAGACATGTCATCGGATGAAAAACAGGAGGAGCTGTTTGCCAGATGGATGTCGCCGAAAGATCCTCAAGGGAATGACCTCAAATTCCAAAGCCCTCAGGCTGAGAAAGCTTACAAGGAGAGAATAACCAGGATAAAAGATGCCATTCAGATGAGGAAGTTGCCTGACCGGGTACCGGTCTTTGTAATTCCTAGCTTCTTCCCAGTTTATAATGCCGGCTTTACCCCTCGAGAGGCCCTGTACGACTACGAAAAATGCTGCATGGCATTCAAGAAACTCGTAACGGACTTTGAGCCGGACGCGCACATTGGAGCGGTCGCGCCCGGCCCGGGGAGAGTATATGACATCCTTGACTACAAACTGTATTCCTGGCCAGGTCACGGGGTCCCGCCTGAGCAATCATATCAAGCCAATGAAGGTGAATACATGAAGGCGGATGAATATGATGCCTTGATTGATGACCCGTCGAATTTCTTCAGCAACACTTATCTGCCGCGTGTATTCGGCGCCTTGGAGGGTCTTAACATGCTGCCCACTCTCACCGGCATACTCGAAATATACGGGGTTGCCTTTAATTTTATTCCCTTTGGCCTTCCCCCCGTTCAAGCTACCTATAAGGCTCTTTTTGAGGCTGGCGCTGAAGCCATGAAATGGGCAGGTGCTGTGGGTGCCTCCAATATGGAGATTAGCGCTGCCGGATTTCCAGGCCTCTGGGCGGGATTTACCAAGGCACCCTTTGATGTAATTGGAGACACCCTTAGAGGAACCAGAGGAATAATGCTGGATATGTACCGCCAGCCAGATAAGCTCATCGAAGCCATGGAAAAGCTGACCCCGATCATGATTAAGATGGGCGTAGGCGCGGCAAAGATGAACGGACAACCTTTAGTATTCATGCCTCTGCACAAGGGGGCTGACGGCTTTATGTCTGACGAGCAGTTTAAGAAATTCTACTGGCCCACCTTCCGAAAAGTCATGATGGGCTTGATTGCTGAGGGAGCGGTACCAAATCCTGCGGCTGAGGGGAAATGGACTACGCGCCTGGAGGTTATTCAGGACCTACCCAAGGGTAAGACCTTATGGATGATAGACCAGAGCGATATAGCTAAAGCCAAGAACACTCTAGGCAAGGTTGCCTGCATGTACGGCAATGTGCCCTCTGCCTTATTGGCTTTAGGCACGCCACAAAAAGTTAAGAATTATGTGAAGCACTGCATAGATGTTGCCGCCAAGGGTGGTGGCTATATAGTGAGCAATGGCGCATTCTTTGACCAGGCAGAGGCGGAAAACGTCAAGGCTATGGTCGATTTCGCCAAGGAATACGGCGTATACAAATAGATATCTACCGGATCGGAGTGGTAACATAGAAACGGAGGAAAGGCTGAGCTGTGCCCGTAGTCGGTGATATCCCCTTGAGCCTGAGGATCAGTGAAGTGCTTCGGCGCCAGGGATTGGGAGGAGGAGCCAAGGTCAGGCCTGAGATAAGACTCTTGATTCGGGAACTGCTCGCCAGTCTCAGCAAGTCTCACCTGCTGGAGCCAGCAGTGGCTTACGAACACTACACAGTGAAGAATATGAACGATAGCCAGATATCTCTGGACGGCGATAAGGGGATACACGGTCCGTTGCTACCGGCAATCTTCCCCGAAGCGAGGGAGCTAGCCGTTATGCTGTGCACCATCGGTTCCAAACTGGAAGAACAGGTGACAGAATACAGTAGTAACGGCGAAACTCTGCGGGGGATGATTCTGGATGGTATTGGCAGCTCGGCTGTGGATAAGCTGGTTGCGGAAGTCCTCGGGCTTATTGCTACCGAGGCCTCATTGCGAGGCTGCGAGATAAGCAGCCCGGTTAACCCCGGTATGCCGGGTTTTCCCCTGACCGAACAGCGAAACCTGTTGGGACTGACCAGAGCGGATGAAATCGGGGTGAGTCTGACGGCTGCGGGGGTACTGGTCCCCCGCAAATCAACTTCCATGGTCATAGGCATAGGTCCGCATATGACAAGGTGGACACAGGCTGAAGTGTGTGCCCGCTGCAGCCTCAGGGAAACCTGCCTCTATAAAGTAAAATAATGAGAAGAGAATGACTGCTTTCACTATTAATTTTGAGCCGGTAGGTCGAAGAGGGGAGTGTCAAGAGAGTGAGTCTCTTCTAGCTTGTGCTCGCCGTCTCGGCGTGGGTATCAACAGCATATGCGGGGGCGAGGGAATATGCCACTCATGCAAGGTACAAGTGCTGAGCGGCGCTGTCTCCAAACCAACGCGCAACGAACGTGAAGCATTTAACTCACGAGAACTAGAGGAGGGGTGGCGACTGGCCTGTCAGACTTATCCCACCGGCGACTGCAAAATCGCTGTGCCCGCCGAGTCCATGACCACCCCGCAGCGAGTCCAGGTGGAGGGACAGGAAGTGAAAGTCTCCCCCGAGCCATCAGTTCGAGTTTACCGCCTGCAGTTAGCTGCCCCTTCACTAAAAGCCCCCCAGGCTGATGCCGACCGCTTGCTTAAGGCACTAAACAGGCAGCACAAGCTGCACTGCACCAAGATTGATATTGGTGCCCTGCGCACCATCTCTGACCAGCTGCGGTCCTGGAGGTGGAAAAGTCAGGCAGTAGTCCGTAACGGCGAGGTGATAGCCCTTCTCCCCCCGAAAAGCCGCCAACTGGGGCTAGCTATAGACCTGGGTACCACCAAGGTTGCCGGCTACCTGGTTGACCTCAGCGACGGCCGGACTTTAGCCGCCAAGGGGATAATGAATCCCCAAATTAGCTATGGAGAAGACATCATCAGCCGTATTAGCACGGCCATAAAGTCACCAGATAAGGCACTGAAGTTACACAAGCTCGCGGTTGGCGCCATCAACGAGCTTTGCATTGACCTATGTGCTGAGGCCGGTGCCAAACCTGAAGAAATTTTGGAGGCAGTAGTCGTGGGCAATACCGCCATGCACCACCTTTTCCTCCGTCTGCCGGTAAGACAACTTGTGCGCTCTCCCTTCGTGCCTGCCGTCAGCCGGGCGTTGGAGGTCAAGGCTGGCGAATTGGGGTTGAATATTCCTCCTGGAGTGTATGTATACCTGCTGCCCAATATCGCCGGCTTTGTTGGCGCCGACCATGTCTCCATGTTGTTGGCAACAGATGCCTGGCGAGCAAAAGAGACGACGCTGGCTCTGGACATCGGGACTAACACCGAGGTCTCTTTAATCCACAAGGCGAAGATAGCCACTACCTCCTGTGCCTCCGGGCCTGCCTTCGAAGGCGGCCATATCAAGTACGGCATGCGGGCAGCCACGGGAGCTATTGAACGCCTGCGCATCGACGGCGACAAAGTCCAGTACCAGACCATCGACGGGGCGCCGCCAGTCGGCATCTGTGGCTCGGGGATACTTGACGCACTGGCTCAGCTTCACCTGGCCAAAATCATTGATGAGGGTGGCAGGATAATAGACGAGCGACCTCGCGTCCGTGTTTACAAAAGACAGCGCGAGTTTGTATTAGTCAGCAAGGAGGAGCGGAATGGAAAGCCAGCTATCACCATCACCCAGCATGACATCAGAGAATTGCAGCTGGCTAAAGCAGCCATTCGCACCGGCATCCAGGTGCTTCTGGAAACGAGCGGCTGCGCTGAAGACGATATAAGCCAGGTGATAATCGCTGGGGCCTTTGGCAGCTACATTGATATATTCAGTGCCGTGGCAATCGGCATGCTGCCGTCGCTGCCACTAAATCGGTTCCGGCAGGTGGGCAATGCCGCTGGCATGGGAGCCAAGCTGGCTCTGATTTCCCTTAAGTCTCGGGCCCAAGCAAAGGTTATAGCCTCCAGTGCTGGCTATATTGAACTGGCCAGCAGCCCTGGGTTTCAGTCAACATTTATGCAGGCAAATTACCTGGGAAAGTACCGGATCATAGATGGCAAGAGAGAGGAAATAGACTGATGGAGACCAAAGTGTCAAGCTCGAGGAAGGAAGTAATCATTGGCGATGACCGGCCTACAGTGCTAATCGGCGAGCGTATCAATCCCACGGGCAAGAAAAAGCTAGCCGAGGCCCTCAAGGCCGGTGACCTTGAGATTGTGCGCAAAGAAGCGCTGGCTCAAGTACAAGCCGGGGCAGATATCGTTGACGTCAACGTGGGAGCGTTCGGCGTAGACGAGGTGACCCTGCTTCCCAAGGCGGTCCAGATGGTGATGGACACAGTGGATGTCCCCCTATGCCTTGATAGTTCTAACCCCGACGCCCTCGAGGCGGCACTCAAGGTGTATAAGGGCAAGCCGCTGGTTAATTCGGTTACCGGTGAAGAGCGCTCCCTGAAAAGGGTCCTGCCTCTGATCAAGAAATACGGGGCTGCGGTCATCGGTCTCGTGCAGGATGACGATGGTATTCCCAAAGACACTGAGGGAAGGGTGCGGGTTGCCCATAAGATAGGGGAAAGAATCGAGGCAGCAGGCATACCCCGTGAGGATGTGGTCATTGATTGCCTGGCTTTCGCGGTGGGAGCTGAACCTAGCTCTGGGGTGGCAATCATAGAAGCCATCCGGCGGATTAAGGCCGAACTGGGGGTGAACATGACAATGGGTGCCAGCAATGTATCTTTCGGCTTGCCTGACCGCGAACTGCTCAATAACGCCTTCGTTGCCATGGCTGTCGCCGCCGGTGCTACATGCCTTATTGTGGATGTGGCCAAGGTCCGACCAATTATCCTGGCCGCCGACCTTGTGCTCGGACGTGACAAGCGAGCCCGACGCTATATTGAAGCGTATCGGCAGGGTCCGAAGCAAGAGAAACAATAAGAAGTAAATGACAGGGAGGAAAGTATGAAAAATAGAAAGACGCTCCTGCCAGCCCTGCTCGCCATTGTTTTGGTCTTCGGCTTGATTCTTCCGGCTTCGGCAGCGGCAGCTTCAGCAACGGTGTATTTGTCAGGTCAGTGTGCAATCCCTCGTTCGTCGGCAGATAGCCCCAGCCCTGCTTCCGCAATAGCCCTGAACACACCTGAAGGGCAAGTGTCGCCCATGGTCGCCGCAGGCTTTTATCACACAGTGGGGCTAAAAGCTGACGGTACCGTAGTCGCCGTGGGAGAGAACTACTTTGGGCAGTGTAATGTGGGCAACTGGACAAACATCATCCAAGTGGCGGCAGGTGGCCAGCACACGGTGGGGCTTAAGACCGATAACACCGTAGTGGCCGTAGGAGCTA
>Ga0214474_1000886_pt1 | contig 14224 bp, 13 predicted proteins | sample RVTome_2_FD_187335 | JGI IMG/M metagenome (GOLD analysis project Ga0214474, IMG submission 187335) | Soil microbial communities from uranium-contaminated site in the Upper Colorado River Basin, Wyoming, United States - RVT95D214 HiSeq ...
GATGACTCCCCTGGCCTTCTGTATCTCCCTCGTCAGGAGCCAGTAGACGGTCGCGAGCGCGCGCCTGCCCTTGTTGTTGGAAGGCACCACGAGGTCCACGAACCTAGTCTCGTTATTGGCGTCGCAGATGCCGACGATCGGTATGCCGACGTTCAGGGCTTCCTTGAGCGCCTGCTCGTCCGCCGCGGGATCCGTAACGAACAACACCTCGGGCTCGACAAAGTTCGGCAGTATGGGGTTCGTGAGAGAACCGGGGACGAATCTGCCGGCAGTGACGCGCGCCCCGATGGTCTTTGCAAACACCTTCGCGGGCTTCTGGCCGTACTGCCTGGCGGATACGACTAGAATGGATGCGGGGTCGAACCTGGAAAGGAACTTCGACGCGACTCTTATCCTCTCGTCGGTCTTCTTGACATCCAGAACATACAGGCCGTCCGTACGGACCTTGAAGATGAACTCCTTCATGTCCGCGCTCTTCTGCTGCGTACCGATGTGCACCCCGGAGGTCAGGTAGACATCCTCTGGGATCAGCAGGCGGGATTCCGGCTCTGTGGTCGTTTCGACGGTCTCAGTTCCCTCGTCCATCAACATTCCTCAGCTCAGTCCCGCTTGACCGTCATCGGTATTACTCCGCGCTCGTACTCTTGGATGGCGATCGTGATGGGGTCCATCAGAGGGTCGTCCGTGTCCACCAGCACGGGCGAGCCCATGCTTATCTGAAGGGCCCGTGCCCCGATTATCCGAGCCCTCTCAAACCTGGTGTACTTCAAGATAGGAACCTCTCTACGGGGCTATCCCCTAAAATGTGGGTCCTTTATATACGTTTGGGGTCGCCCTCAAGGCGTGTGGCCGCCCTGAGCGCATGTTCTGACTCGAGCGCGCACGTGGGTGGGCGTGCACACATGCGAGTATAGGGCCGATCGCTCGCCTTCCGGGAAACAGCGGTGAATCTCATCCGGTTATCGTATCCAAGTGTTCGAATTCAGGTACTTTCTGCCCGAGATTTTCATGTAAAGGCATAACCGATTTATCAAGCGTTCGCTTACGGTAGCGCAAAGAGGCGTTTTGCCATGGCAAAGGTCCCGAACATCAAGGTTGTGCCTCCGGGCCCGGAGGCAAAGAAGGCCGTCGCGAAGGACGATGAGTACATCGTGAAGGCTACGAAGACCGCCCCGCTCGTCTTCAAGAAGGCGGAGGGCTCAGTCATCGAGGACATCGATGGGAACAGCTACATAGACTTCTATGCTGGCGTCGGTGTCCTGAACGTCGGCGCGAGACACCCCAAGGTCGTCGCTGCGGTGAAGGACCAGCTCGACAAGTACACGCACGTCGCGGGCACGGACTTCTACTGCAAGCTACAGAACGAAGTTGCAGAGAGGCTTGCAAAATCCGCCCCTGGCAAGAACAAGAAGATGGTCTTCTTCTCCAACACGGGCGCGGAGTCCGTCGAGTCGGCGATCAAGATTGCGAAGAGGGGCACGGGCAAGCAGGTCATCCTGGACTTCCTGGGCGCGTTCCACGGAAGGACAACGGGCGCGATGACCCTGACTGCGAGCAAGTGGGTCCAGAGGGAGGGCTACACAGCCACCCTGATGCCGGGCGTGTTCCATGTGCCGTACGCGTACTGTTACAGGTGCATCTACAAGATGGAATACCCGAGCTGCGGCATGTGGTGCGCGAAGGTCATCGAGGACGTCTACTTCGAGAACCAGATACCGCCGAACGACCTCGCGGCGATCTGTATGGAAGTCATCCAAGGCGAGGGCGGATATGTCGTCCCGCCGAAGGAGTTCGTCAAGATGGTCTACGACCTCACACGGAAGTACAAGTGCCTGTTCATCGACGACGAAGTACAGTCGGGCATGGGCAGGACGGGCAAGATGTGGGCCGTTGAACACTTCGATGTCGTCCCGGACATCATCTGCAGCGCCAAGTCATTGGGAGGAGGCCTCCCGCTGGGCGCCACGATCGTCGACGCGAAGCTCAACTTCGACAGGTACGGGAGACACTCCAACACATTCGGGGGAGGCTCCCTGTCCCACGCAGCCGCTCTCGCGGTCCTTGATGTGATCGAGCAGGAGAAGCTCCTGGACAGGGCAACCAAGCTCGGCGTGGAGATGAAGAAGCGCTTGGTCGAGATGCAGGGGAAGTACGAGATCATCGGCGACACGAGAGGCATCGGCATGATGCTCGCTCACGAGTTCGTCCAAGACAGGAAGACCAAGAAGCACGCGGCGAAGAGCAGAGACGCGATCTCGGACATGGCCTTCAAGAAGGGGCTCGTACTGCTGCCGTGCGGCAAGTCCAACATCCGGTACATCCCGCCCCTGAACATACCGAAGGAGCAGGTCGACACCGGCATGGACATACTCGAAGAGTGCATCAAGCAGGTCAACAAGAACAGGGCGGACTGAGCGCAGAAACCATTTCTTCCAATCCTTTAGCCCCGTGGGATCCGGGGCTCCTAGGTTTTCTTTATTATCGCGTTGGGCGATTCTCATCTGCAAGGTAGGACCACAATGCCTGGTGACGATGAGAGGAGCGAATACGACAGACAATCCCTCGAGGACGCCAAGCTCGCCACGATGTTCAGGGTCGATGTTGACAGGCTGAAGACCATACGGCGTGTTGTCTCGGGCGTTGCTAGATGTCCCAACTGCGACAAGGTCAATCCCGCGGAGAACAGGTTCTGCCAGTATTGCGGCGCAAAGCTCTATCCCGCCGAGGAAGAGGAGGAGAAGCTTTGGAAGATCAGGCGGGACGATGACTCTGAGAAGCTATGAACCAGGCTCACAACAGCATCAGATGTGAGTGATCTCTTCCTTGATCTCGAGATTCTTCTCACCAAGACGCCTGATGAAGCTCTCGGACGGCAGCTGCTCAGGAGTGAACAGACCCTTTTCCTTGACCTCCCCGTCGATCAGCATCTCGGTCGGGATAGCCCCTCCGGTCCCAACGAGATAACCAGTCCCGTTCGACTTGAATCGATCGTACGCCCACTCGTGCGAAACAAATGTCCAGACCCTGACCTTCGTCTTCTTGCCATCTTTCTTGCCGATGATCTCGACAACCGTTCCGCCGCATCCCTTGATCTTGCCTGCGATGTCCACGGGCCTAGGCATCATCGCGGCGACGACATCCAAAGGCCGTACCTTGACGCCTTTGACGTCCACCGGTTCTTTGCTGTGGAGTCCGAGCTTGCGTATCATCTTGGCGGCTGCTGCGAAGTTGTCGTCGATGCCGATCCGGAAATCAGCGTTCTTTATCCCGCGTATGTTCCTCGGAAGAAGAAAGGTCTCATCATGGACCGTCTTGTAGACAGGCATCGGACCCAGGGGCTGAGGGAAGTCGTAGATCTCTCTTTCGTGCAGAGGCGGGATGTATTCGATCTTCCCGTTTCGATAGACCGCGGCTGGGATGGTCGTCTCTTCCATCCAGTCGTACGGGGACCATGTGGATGCGAACCAGTGGCCATCGATGACGCCGTTGTCCCCGTCGATGATGTGCAACTCCTCGGCCGTGTCTAGCTTGTTTGCAGCATAACGGGCGAGCGCATTCGATATGCCCGGCTCCAACCCTGTTGCTGTGATCGCGGTGATCCCTGCGTCCCTGCACATCTTCGCGACCGGCTCGAAGTCATTAAGCGCCTCGACGGTCAAACAGAAGTCCACATAGTTCGTGCCTGTCTCAGCGGCAATCCTCTGGACCTCACCCATGAACTCCCATGGGACCGAATTCACCACCACGTCAGCGCCTTTCAGCAACCGCTTGACCTTCTTGCGATCGCTCGCGTCGACCTTCTCAATAGACACCTTGTCCATGCGAAGCCTAGAAGCAAGGGATTCCGCACCGTCTGTTCTTGCGTCAGCAAGCACGATCTCAGTCACATTGGGGTTGTGCGCAACGTGCTCAGCGCACACAAGCCCGGTTATCCCGCAGCCGAGTTGAACGACCTTCATGGAGCACACCGGCCAACGGGAGGTCCGATTTCATACTTGTTCCTTTGGTTCCTCAGGCGACATGGACAAGTAGACGCGCCGATTGAGGAGAACGCCCAGTCCCTTCACCACGATTCATGTCTGTGGATTCCTGCGAATCATGATAATGACAAATGCAAGACCCACCAACAGCAGAGGCAAGGCCGCCAGCCGAGCATGTAGTTCAAGATACAAGTAGCCAGTAACCAAGAACGCAACGACGAATATGATTGAAAGCGATCGATTGGCGACCGTCCATGGATGGGACACACGCCGGATGGTCAAGGTCAACAGCCTGTCAGAGACATCAGGCTTAGCGCTATTCCGAGGCAATCCTACTGGCCATGCAATCGCTGCAATCATGAGTGCGACAGAAATCCATGCAATTGAGTATGCATAGAACGGCACTATGCCAGCATCATTCTCCTGCGCGTAGCTAAGCACCCACAGCAGCACACCTGCCTGACCGATTCCCGCCAATGGTGTGATGACTGCAAACGGATATGTGAACAGAAGGAACAAGGCGTAATCGCTCTGAATGGACCAATCGTTACCGCTCTCTATGACGCGCCAACCCGTTGAGAACGACACGAACGCGAGGAACGCACCTGAAATAGCCAGTACATTGACCCTCGTCCTGAATCCACCTTGACGTGATTGCATGTAGCCAAAGGCGAACAATGAGATCCAAATCAGCAACGGTATCGATGCTTCAACTATCCATTCCAGCGGATACGAGTGAACCACCAGCCACTCTGCGGTGTCGATTCGTACCTGAGCATAAGAGTATTTCGGTCCCATCACCAGATCGCATCACGTTCAGATTGCTGGTCCCTTCTAGTCCCTCTTCTTGAAGGAACAATGGCTGGCCCGGTGGGAATCGCACCATCAATCGGCCAGCAAGTCGTGATTAGCGTTCAATCAGCGGGGATTGAGAACGGACCTGAACCTTTTCTGTTCTTTTCCTGCATTCTCTTCTCATGGAGTGGGCTCAACCGGGCTCGAATGGTACACATGCCAGAGGATAGAACCCAGATTTCAATTCATGCGGAATAGCGTAAGGCCAGGCCTACAGGCCTTCTTCCGTTCTTGTTCTCAGGCACTTTCAGCCATCGGGTTATTCCAATACTCAGGCAACTTTGCCTCGCACTGCGACATTCACCGCAGTATCTTCTCCACTTCGTTCTTGTCTGCGTCCATCACATATGTGATTCCTGAGATTCTCGCGGCCTCAGGAGTCAGAGCAACTATGTCGTCTCGACTAAGGTATCGGAGCGCAAATTTCCTCGCACCGCACATCAGTTGTTTCAGTCCCTGATCCAATCTCCGATAATAGGTGTATATGCCCATCGCGCCCGTTGGCAGATCGTCAAATCTTTTCCCGAGCCTGTTCTTCAACGCCGGAGCTTCGATGAATATTTCTTCCAGAGAGCTTCCGAATCTCCCGTAGTAGACCGGAAGATCACGTTCACGGACCCTCTGACCTACATTCTTTGCCACCATCGCAGCGGTAATGGGAGATCTAGCCATGCCGATGGCCTTGACATACGGAGCCCCAAGCGCCAATGCCTTGAAAACCTGGTCCTCCATAGTTATTCCGCCGGCAAAGGCAATGTCAGGCACATAATCTCCCCTCTTTGCAAGCATGTCAGTATATCGATGGGTCAACGACCATATTTCTACGCAGGGCAGACCCCATTCATTCATCATCCGCCAAGGGCTCATGCCTGTTCCACCACCTGCGCCGTCGACAGTAAGCAAGTCGATCCCTGCCAAAGAACTGAATTTCACAGCCCTGGCCAAATCAGATGGGCGATATGCTCCTGTCTTAAGGAAGACATGTTTGGCACCGAAGCTTCTCAGCTCCTTCGCTCTGCTGAGGAAACTCTCCTCCGTGACCATGCCCACGCGAGAATGTCTCTCGAATTCCTTGAAACTGCCTTTCTTGAAGGCCTTGATGATATCAGGATCCTCAGGATCTGGCAGGACGATGTATCCGCGCTTCTTCAATAACTGGGCCTTGTTCAGATCGCCAATCTTGACCTCTCCCCCTATGTCCTTGGCACCCTGTCCCCACTTGAGCTCGACCGTGTCCACTCCCAACTCTGAGATAGCGTACTCGAGAACCCCGAGTCTCGTATCTTCTACGTTCGACTGAACGACGATAGCACCATAGCCATCCTCTTGCCAGTTCTGGTATGTCTTCACTCTCCATTCAAGGTCTGGGGAGCGGACCACCTTTCCATTCTTGATCTCCGAGTCGACATCCATGCCGCAGACGTTCTCTCCAATGACCTGCATGCTCCCGGATATCGCTGCGCCTATCGCAAGCTCATTCCAGTTGGTCTTGGCAATGTTTGTTGATCCCAGCCCGCAGGTGAACCACGGGACCCTCAGCTTGATGCCCTTCCCCTGGCCTATTTTCGTCTCAACGTTAACTTGCGGGAAAATAGCCTTGTCACTGTCCGCTTCGATTCCAACCGCCCCCACGGCGGTTCCCATTATGTTGAAATGAGAGAGATCAACCGGGTAATCTTTCTGAGAACCGGTCGTTATTATCCCGAATGGCTGTGGGTAAATTACCTCGGACCCTCTTATGGCGGATTTGCCCACTTCGCATGGTCCCGGGCATCCATCCACGCAAGTCACGCACAGTCCGCTGATCGGACAGTGTTCTGTTCTGTTTCTAGTGAGAGTCGCTGCGCTCGCATTCACCTTAGAGTGTGTCATATCACTTTCCTCCTTTTCCTATCCTGTCTTTTTGTGTACATCCGCCACATGATTCCACATAGCACATGACCTGATCGTATTTCTCCAAACACTGCGGGGAGATAACAAGGCATGAATTGCACAGATCCCCGGATGATACGATTCCGCGGCATTGCAGCTCCATTGCAGGACAGATGTACATGCAAGCGCCACAACCGCGACAGACTTCGCTCTTCTCACGGAAGGGTGTGACGACCTCTCTTGTGTCTCCTCTGCCAATGAAGCCCAGCGCCCCGCTTCTCATCTGCTCCGCGCACATCCTCACGCACAGCCCGCAGAGAATGCAGTCATCATTCTCCGGCTTGAACCTGAGTCTCTGCAACCCCATCTTGGACGCCATATCCTGTAGTATCTTGGAGTTCGAACATCTCGCGAGCAACAATTCCAGTATCATTTTTCGGCCATTGACTATTCTGGCAGTATGAGTCCTCACTCTCAACCCCTCTTTGACAGGGTAAAGGCAGGAGGCAACCAGTCTTTTCCTTCCCTTTTCTTCGACCTCAACAGTGCAAAGACGGCAGGCCCCATACGGGCTCAGATCTTCGTGGTAGCACAGAGCTGGAATGTCAATTCCGTAGAACCTCGCTACCTCAAGGATGGTGGAGTCTTCTTCTGCTTGGACCTTCACCCCGTCGATGATCAGATTGACCAAAGCATCCACTCCTACGTGATGGCCACTGCCTCAAACTTGCAGATCTCGCGGCAGATGCCACACTTGATACATTTCTCACTAACGATAGCATGCGGCTTCTTCGGCTCGCCAATAATCGCGTTCTCTGGGCAATTCTTACGGCACAGACCACATCCATTGCATTTGTCCTCATGGATGAAATACTCAATCAATGCCTTGCATACTCCCGCTGGGCACTTCCCGTCCAGATGGGCCTCGTACTCGTCTCTGAAATACTGGACCGTTGACAAGACTGGATTTGATGCAGTCTGACCCAACCCGCAAAGAGAGAAATCCTTGACTACAGTGGCCAACTCCTCGAGCAGTTTCAGGTCCTCTGATTCTCCGCGACCCGAGGATATGTTGTCCGATATCTCCAGCATTCTCTTGATCCCTTCGCGACAGGGTGTGCATTTCCCGCAGGATTCCTCTAATAGGAACTTGAGAAAATACTTGGCCACATCAACCATGCAGGTGTTCTCGTCCATCACGATCATCCCGCCGGATCCCATCATCGAGCCCACTTCCGTCAGTCTCTCGAAGTCTACAGGAAGGTTGAGCAACTTCTCGGGAATGCAGCCGCCCGAAGGCCCTCCGGTTTGTACAGCTTTGAACTTCTTCCCGTCGGGGATGCCCCCGCCGATATCGTAGATGATTTCCCTCAGAGTGATACCCATGGGAACCTCGACCAAGCCAGTATTGTTGATCTTGCCCACAAGCGAGAATATCTTGGTTCCCTTACTCTTCTCTGTTCCGATGTTCGAGAACCAGTTCGCACCTTTCAATATGATGAGGGGGACATTCGCCCAAGTCTCAACGTTGTTCAGATTACTCGGCCTGTTCCATAGTCCTTTCTCGGCTGTGTGGACGTATTTCGATCGCGGCTCACCGACCTTGCCTTCTATCGATGCCATCAGAGCGGTTGATTCTCCGCAGACAAAAGCCCCGCCCCCTCTCCTGATCTCGATGTCGAAGCTGAAACCTGACCCCAAGATATCCTTGCCAAGGAAGCCGTGTTCTCTTGCCTGGCCAAGTGCGGTGGTCAGGTTCTTCACAGCGAGAGGATATTCGTAACGGACATAGACGTAGCCTTCATTCGACCCTATCGCATATGCTCCTATGATCATGCCTTCGATAATGCTATGAGGATTCCCCTCGAGTAGGCTTCTGTTCATGTAGGCGCCTGGGTCTCCCTCATCGGCGTTGCAGATAACGTATTTCACATCTCCATTGGCCTTCCTGCACATTTCCCATTTGTCACCAGTTGGGAAACCCGCTCCACCTCTTCCGCGGAGACCAGATTGCTTGATAACATCGATCACCTGCTCAGGTTTCATCTCAAAAAGAGCTTTCTCAAGGGCGGAATACCCGTCGATTGCAATGTAGTCCTCAATCTTGGTGGCATCAACATATGCATTGTGCCCCAAGAGAATCCGCATCTGTTTGTTATAGAAAGGAACATCTTTTTCGAAAACGAATTTCTGTCCAGTGCTGGGGTCGACATAGAGCAGCCGATCGACGATTCTCTTGTTCATGATCGTCTCCGAAACGATTTCCTTCGCATCCTCGCTTTTCACTCTCTGATAGAAGATACCCTCGGGATAGACTACCGTTATGGGTCCTCTTTGACAGAATCCGCGGCAGCCAGTCCTTCTTATGTCGGTTTTTCCTTTCATTTTCTGCTTTTCAATCTCGGAAGTGAACGCCTCAACAACCTTCTCGCATTCATACGCTTGGCAACCGGTTCCTGCGCATATTGCTATGCAGGTCCTCTTTGGATCTCTCCCTTCGACAATCGTTCTCCTCAGTTTCTCTAGGTCATCCCGGTTCTTGATTCGCTTCATTCGATTACCCTTTGCTCTTCTTTGCGTATTTCTTGATAAGAGGGGCGACCTTCGTCGCCTTCATCTGTCCGACATACTCATCGCCAACGACGGCAACTGGCCCCAAAGCACAGCAACCAAGGCAATTGACTGTCTCAAGGGTGAACAAACCATCATCCGTGGTTCCCCCTGCTTTCACTTTCAATCTTCTTTCGGTCTCCTCTAAAACGCTGGGCGCTCCTCTCACATGGCACGCGGTTCCAAGACAAACACGGACGAGAAATCGTCCTTTTGGAGTCAGGCGGAAAGCTCTGAAGAAAGTGGCAACGCCAAATACCTGAATCAGAGGAATACCAAGGTTTGTTGCGACACGCCTCATTACCTCTTGTGGGAGATAACCATACTCCGCTTGCGCGTCCTGCAGTATCGCGATCAATGACGATTTGTCAGAGCCATAATTGTTGATGATTGCGTCGACCTTGCCGAGTTCGACTATGCCCAGGGTCTCACTGTTCTTGTCTCTAGTCTCATTCATCAATTCACACGTCCCAAGTCAACTGAGATTCCGATCGCCAGATTCCACTGTCCATCCGTCCTGATAGCATCCTTATCCTGTTGTCCGAAGTTCGACCAAGACATCATCGCTTCCGTGAATCATTCGTCATGCAGACCAGGCTCTCTGTGCGAACGACTCCGTCCAAGCTTTGAACCTCTTCTGTAAGGAACTGCGAAAAGCTATCAAGATCGGGCAACTCGACAATTGCTAGAATATCGCAATGCCCGGTGACGACGCATACCTGTTGCACGACTTTGACCTTCCTTCTGAGTTCGGCCAGAACATTTTTCACTCTTCCTGCTGCGACGTTTATCTCTACAAATGCTTTAACTGTCACACCCCCAACATCATGGGACCCCGTATTCCGACTGAGTGATAATGGATTTTATGGATTTGTTTTATGTATACCTTCTATCTGTATCAACAAGAGATGCTGATTTTGTTGATTATTCATGCAGATTAGCTTAGTGTATTGACAAATCTGCACAATTTGCATCAAGAAGCCATAAATACTTCGATTTGAGAGCTGATCGATTCGCTCAGTGGATTTGTCCATTGTTTCTACGGAGTAGTGGTCATTTGAACATCCTTGTCAAGTGGAATTGGAATGGGTTCAGGTTACTGCCGTCTTTGATGTTGGAGAAGGAATGGATAGAACGGAATGAGTTTGGCTTGATGGGTCAGAGACGAGGCTTCTCCTCTTGCCCTGGAGAGGAGCAAGACGAGTCTCGAAACAAAGAATTGCACAGATCGTTCAGGAAGATGTCGTCGTTATCGTGACTGCTTCCTTTTCTTGACTATCCTCGACACGTTTAGTGAGCACTTAAACATGCATTCAGCAATGTCCCTGCCACTTTTGGATAGACAGATGTATTCCTTGACATTCGGGACTTCGCCATCAGCAGGAATCGTATCAATCAAACCGTATTCCTTCAAGAAGCCAACGCCCCGTTTGATTGTGGGCATTGACACCCTCAGCTCGTGCTCGAGCTCTCTTTGATAACTCTTCTTCAGTTCGCGTAGCCTCAATAGAATCGGCACACTCGCGTCAAGCCTAACTAGCTCTTGAATCGTGAGATTCGTAGCCTCAATCATGTGGTCAGAAAGCTTTCGAGAACCTGTGTATGAAATGTCTCTACCCATCCTATTCATCTCCTGAACTCGACCAGCAAATCACTCTGCAGACTTCTTCTACAAATCGTGCTTCATTTGCGCACTTCGATCCGCAATTCCCACATCCTCTCGCCTTCGACCGGTACTCCCGACGGATTTCTGATTTCATTCGTCTCCCGTGGCCTTATGAGCATGTCCTACATTGTTTATGATTGTTGTCCGACTACTAACGAGAATTTCGGACATTGTAAGACAGACTGAGCTAAATCTAAATATTATGTCCGAAATATGGAGACTTGTCTCGGCCTTGCTCGATATCGCACGATCCCGAGGAGAAAACAATCTAGTCTGATAGCTTCAGGTGAGTTTTCCTCGAATGAGAGAATGAGAGTATGCCTAACCAAGCGAACATCGATGAGATTGATGTCAGAATCATTAGGGCTCTGCAAAAAGATGCTCGTACCAGTTTCTCGGATATTGCTGAAGATTGCGGGGTATCAATAGACACAATCAGCAAACGATTCAAGAGAATGAAGAGAAACGGCGTCGCAAGGGGGACGACGGTATTGTTGAATCCCAAGAGCTTTGGTTACGACTGTGTTTCGAGCTTTGGAATCCGAGTCGATCATCTTCATGTGGAGGAAGTCGTTGATTTTGTGGAAGGATTACCAGAGGTGATCTTTTGCACTCCATCCATGGGCAGACACAATATATTCGCCGTGGCAGTCTTGAAAGATGTTGGCAGGCTGGAGCAGGTGAAGGAGCACATCAAAAGGCATCCTAAGGTGAGAGAGGCAATGGCGAGCATCTGGGTTGATGAGATACGGCTATGCCCAGAGAATTTTGAATTCAAACACGTTAGAAAGAAGTGACAAAGATGGATGAGACAGACCTGTCTATAGTTGATAGATTAGCCGAAGACGCCCGCAAGTCTTTCAGGCGAATCGCAAAAGAACTTGGTATCTCACCTGACACGGTGATAAACAGGTATACCGCCCTGCGAGAACAGGGTGCGATTCGAGGCTCCACAGTTGTGATTGACCCGAAGAGAATTGGGTATCAGGCTATGGCTGCATTCATGATCGACACCGCACCCGCACATACCGCAGCAAGCGAATCTACTTCCCCCGATCTGTCGCTAATCTTGGAGAAGCTGATTCGGATGCCAAACATAATCATGGCTACAAAAACTATCGGAGACCACGACATATTGGCTCTCATTGTGGCCAGAGACTTTGAGCATTTGATCAGCCTCAGGGACAGTATCATGAGAATACCTGGTATCAAAGATCTGCAGGCATCCTTCTGGGTTAAGAAAACAGAAATCTGCCCAAAGTACCTCGTGGTCTAGATCTAGTAAATGTGGTTGAATCGTGACTCTCGGCAGTTGACTAGCTCCAAGCAAATGATCACTCCTTTCGCGGCTGGAAAATTGCGCTTGACTGGTCGACTGGCTGAAGGTCAAAATGAGATTACTGGCGAATTGGTCACGCTCAACATAACATCCGGTGAGTCTATTAATTGACCAACAGTCTGAGCGATGAGGAACCCCTTCGTGCACTATCACCTGGATGACAGATGTTGGGATAGTACGGGCAAAATCGCAGTCGCGTTCCACTTTCAAACAGGCTTGAGAGTCTCTGAGCCTAGACTCGGCAAGGTCGGTACCTGGTCCTGGGTCATGTGGCGACAGCTTGAGAAGCAGATAGAACTTACGACGGGCGTTAGGTTCCGATGGAAGGATATGCGCCCGACTTTCGCCCAAGAAGCGAAGGATGCAGGAAGCCCGATTGAAGTCGTCTCGAAAGCCCTGAGGCATACCGACACACGCACCACGGAAGAATACTATGCGAGGATCCGAAGGGAAACCGCGTTCTCTCAGTTGCGGTAGGCATGGGAAGCCGGTGCCGTCTCGAAATCTAAAATGCGACAGCAATATTTTGGCCAGTCGGAAAAAAGCGGGCCCGGTGGGAACTGTACCGTCAGCCAGCCAGCAAGTCAGAAGGGATGTTCAATCAGAGAGGAAATGCGCTCGGGCTCAAACCCCTTCTTCGATGAGCATCTCCGTCGACTCCTGCTCCGGTGATCGACCGACCTTCATGCCAAATCCTAAATCCCCATAGTTGCTCCACGAAGCCATTGTTGGGAGGTAATCCCTGGGATGATCGAGGTCAGCGGAGCGCCAAGGATTGACGGACTTGCCTTCAGGCGATTCAAAGACAAATCAGACTTCTCGGTGATGTCGTCAGTGGGTATGGTAAGCTGGAAAGCCGACGGGGTCGACAACATCCAGACTGAGGAGGAACTCGCAAACGAATACGATAGTCTGTCCAGTCGAGACCCGTCTTCAGAGATAGTCATCGCGGAGGTGAAGGGGAGACCTGTCGGGTACGGACAAGCCTGGCCTGAACTCGACCGCGACGGAGAGAGAGTGTTCTGGCACATCGCTCACACAATCCCTGAATTGCGCACGACGAACCTGCGTCTAGCGATGTTCCGCCTCAACGAGACACGGATCCGTTCAATGGCGAAGGCGCGGGAATGGGTCGGGAAGACGTCGTTCGGGGCTTGGGCCTTGGACGAATCCAATGATTGGAGGGATATGCTACTCGCGGAAGGGTATGCACCCGTCATGCATTTCTATGAGATGATTCGCCAGGATCTCAATGGCATACCAGACCATCCTCTTCCCGCCGGACTTGAGATACGAGCAGCTAGACCGGAGGAATATCTGAAGGTATGGAACGCTCGCAAGGAAGCCCTGCGAGACAAACCTTTCTTCCTCGAGAGTAGGTATGACAAACAACACTATGAGCTCTGGGTGAACGAGCCCACTTTCACTCCTGGTTTCTGGCAAGTCGCATGGGATGGCGACCGCGTCGCCGGAATGGCCGAGAACCACGTTCCAGTCGAGGATAGACTCTTGGGCCGCAAGAGAGGGCACTCTCAGATGCTGTTCGTGATGCCCGGATGGAGGAGGAGAGGGTTGGCTAGAGCTCTGCTTTCGCGTAGTCTCATGATGATGCGAGAGATGGGGTTGAAGGAAGCAAGCCTGGATGTTGAGACCCAGAATACTTCCGGGGAGATACAGCTCTACGAAGGCATGGGCTACAGCATCGCCAAGAAGTACGCAGATTACAAGAAGCCCCTTGATTGAACCTGGAGCGCATCACGATGGCGATGAGCTGGAGCGGGCCCGGTGGGATTTGAACCCACGTCGTCGGCTCCGAAGGCCAAAAGGATATCCGAACTACCCCACGGGCCCAGAGGAGTCATTCCCCTGACGTATTATATCCTTTGTATCGCGGTTCAGAGC
>Ga0214474_1000887_pt1 | contig 14218 bp, 9 predicted proteins | sample RVTome_2_FD_187335 | JGI IMG/M metagenome (GOLD analysis project Ga0214474, IMG submission 187335) | Soil microbial communities from uranium-contaminated site in the Upper Colorado River Basin, Wyoming, United States - RVT95D214 HiSeq ...
GTTAACTCTTCGGAGGTCAATGTCATCGCCATCGGCTCTGACGGTATGACTTTTTATGCTGTTGATATACCTAATGGGAATTTGCATAAATCAATGGATGGTGGTGTCACCTGGATGGTTGAATTAAGTGGCTATCTAACCGCAGCCGGCGCTAGTCTGCCGGTGTGGAATTTAGCCGTAGCTCCGGATGATTTAAACTTCCTGATTGCCGTCACTGATGCTACCGGAGCTCCTGGCGGACCGCGGATGGTGTTTGCCTCCTCTGATGGCGGCGCAAGCTGGGAGGATACTAATATCACTCTCGGCGGTGCTGGAGAATACATAAGCTGCATTGACATCTCTGTGAGCTATGGCAGCAACAGGCGCGATATTGCCGTTGGCACCAGGGATGGGGCTGGGGGTGGCAGGGTATATGTGCTGAAATATCCGGGACTTGGCGGGCAGTGGAACCCGCAGGATACTACAGGTTTGCCGGCATCGACAAACTGGGCTCTCGGGGATGTTTTAGCGCTCAGGTTCTCGCCTTCGTACCCCAGTGATTCAGCACTGGTGGCTATCTCGTCTTCGGCTGCCGACACGCGTCTGCAGCTTGGCTCTAGAGATACGGCAAACAACTATACTAGTTGGAATATTATTCCCGGTTATCCGGTGCTGATGCTTGACACTGTCTTTGCAGGAACTTCACCTACAGTTACCGAGATTATAACTGCTGACCTGGAGCTGCCTTCTGACTTTTCAGGGCAGGATGTGATAACCCCCCATCGCCGGTTTTATGTGAGCACCTGTGTCACCGCTGCAGGTGTCCAGCATGGTGTTTATCGTGTTGATAATGCCATACCTCATTTTATAAATCCACCTATAACCGGAGCTGCCAGGATTTCCAGCATTGCCTACTGGGGAACCTATGATGGAGGAATACTTCTGGCGGGGGAAGTTACTGCTGCAGAACTTGCTCCTAGTCCTTCTTCTTATGGGGTTTATGTCTGGCGGACTTCAAATCCTAACTTGACTGTAGGTACGCCTACATGGCTACCTTCGGATGCTCGCAGGTCTCCGACTGGCGGTGCTGCTGGTTCTGACCTGGCCAACGCCCAGGTGGTCTGGAGTCCTGATGGCTCGAGGGCTTACTGCGGTACCAGCTCAGCCTGTCTGGGTGTGTTTAACGTCCCTAATGGTTCTATTACCTGTACTATTATTCCTCCGGGTCCGGAGTGGCCTGATGGCTACCTTAATACAGTTGCCCTTGATGAATCTGCCTTCTCGGTTAGTCCTTATACGCCGGCTTATGGGCAACTCCTCGTTAACTACAATAAGGCGCAAGGCACTAGCATCGGCAACATCTGGAACCAGCTTAGCCTCATAGACACCGAGATAAGTTTCCTTTCTGATATGGCTGCTCTTGAAGCTCCTGAGATTGGTGACGCAGCCTATCAAGATTACGATGTGCTCTATCTATTTTCCATCAATGATAATGCGGTCCCCATGAGCTTTGATAGCTTGTGGCGGAGCACCAGTGACCCGCTGGGCAGGACCTGGGAGAGAGTACTGTGCATTGCCACCAGTGGCACGGGCGCGATCCTCCGTGTTAAACAAACGACTTACGAAGAAGCGACAAGAAGCGAAGCCATTGTTTTTGCTGACCTTGGCACAGATGTAATAGGTTATTCTGGAGACGAGGGACAGGAATGGAATGTGCGTTCTTTAACTAACGTGACAGATTTAGCTCTGGCCAACGATGATACTATTTACATTCTGAACGATACAATTGTATACAGGTACACAAGGGAGGGTACTGGCTGGGTACAGTCACATAAAGAAGATACCGAGCTTGATTCCGGGCATACCATAGCCGTGCCGCTGAAAAATCCGAGTAAGGAAGGTGAAGGGACTGCAGATTGGGTAATAGTAGGCGAGGCTGGTCCGCCTGGTGGCTTTTCCAATGTGGCGTGGGCTGATTTCTCTGAGGATCTAGTGGATTTCGGTCCGCCTATATCCGAGCGAGTGGAACCACCTATACAAGGGGATGCGCATGTTATTGCTGATGATAAATTCGAGCAGAATAAGATAATATACAATGCCGTCAATGATGCTGCAGGTATCAGCGGCAAAATATATCGGTGGGTTATTGATAAAAGCACCGCGTGGGATGAGCTGGAGCCGCCGAACAGCGCTTTCTACGGGTTAGCCCAGCGAAATGATGTTTTGTATGGGGTGTGGGATGTTGCCACGGCTATTCCCCCTACTCCTAATCCTCCTGGTGCTGACCGCACTCTGTATCCCAGAGCCAATGTGCCGCCGCCTCCGGAATGGGATGAACTGACTGAGGGGCTGCCAGCGCCGCCAGTAGCTTTTACCCGTGAGCCCAGCTCACTGAAGATATCAAGCAATGCGGACAACAGCCTGTGGGCGATTGATGACCGGGGCTATGATTGGACAAATAAGGTTGGTTGTCTCTGGAGTTATGTTGACACTGTGGCTAAAGTAGGACCATGGACAACCTCGCCGGCAAGCGGTGATTTCATTCTTGTTGACCCGGTGTCAGGCAGGGCTGTTGAGGTAGATTTCAAGTGGCGTCAGCTTCAATATATTTCTGAGTATGAGCTGCAGTTAGCCAAGGACAGTGATTTCAGCATGAGAGTGCTGGTTAATGACAGTATTACTCCGGTTGACCCGCTGGCGCCGGAATGTTATTTCCCAGCAGGCGGTTTGGTGCCCACTCCTGCATCCGGGATTGCCAGCTTTGGGAATCTTGAAGCCGGTCACACCTATTATTGGAGGGTCAGGGCCAGGACTACTGTTACCGGTGAAGCTACACGAAGCCCATGGTCGGCGACGATGTATTTTACGGTAGGGGAAGGTTTTCCGGTGATGGCGGAATATCCCACTGTCACATTGTTCAGTCCCCCTTATGGTGCCAGAGGGGTCTCCCGCTCTCCAGCTTTTTCCTGGTCTCCGATGCCCAGAACCACTAAATATGAGTTTGTGCTGGCTAAAGATACTGCCTTGCAAAAGGTGGTAGTTAAAACCAATGTACCACTGACAGCTTATCTGTATGATGGCGAGCTTGATTATAATACCCTCTATTTTTGGCAGGTGAGGGCATTTGAACCTATAGTAAGTGACCCAAGTGCTATAGGCAGCTTCACGGTGTTAGCTGAAGAAAAGCCTGTAGTGACGACTCCGGAAAAGCCGGCGCCGATACCCTCCTGGGTGTGGTGGGTGATTGCCTTATATGCTGTTCTGGTTGCCGCCATGATTGCTTTTGCCATGGTGAAACCCAGCTATATTAGACCAAGAAGAGCTGATAATTTGGTTAAGCTGGAGCCTATCGTTGAAAAGCCTCAGAATCCTATCTCCAAGATGTGGAGTGCTATAACTATGCGTGTTAGGCGATCTCGCTATTTGAGAAAACGTGAAAAAGATACCAGTTCTCTCGACAAGCTGGGATGAACGAAATAAGCTTCTCTTTTATGTTGCAGGCGGTGGCGACTCTTAAGCGTCGCCGCTTAATCTTTTAGCCTGCTGTGTTTGTTATTTGCAGGTAAAGAAACCTGATGAATTTAGGGAGGGGGTACACAACCCCTTGACAAGTAATGTGAGAAAATGATAGATTTTTCCAGTAATTACCGAACGAGCGGTCAGTCGAGATATGGGCATTCATCTAATTTTGTTGGCACATACACAATACTAAAAATAAAGGGAGGTCGCTAATTATGTATAAGTATGGTACACAGGGATGGTTCGATGTTTACATGGAGGAGATCAATAAAAGCAAGGCATACGAGGAAGCGGCTAGGACGTGGGAAGGAGATTTTTACTTTATCGTAGAAAAGAGCGGCCCGGTCAAAGAGCCAATTTACGGGTATGTAGACCTTTATCATGGCAAATGCCGGGCGGCAGAAGTCGTTACCGACCCCAAGAAGTATAACCCTGAATTCATAATTCAGGCTCCTTATCCTATCTGGAAGAGGATATGTTTGAAACAACTCGATTCCACTCAGGCGCTTATTACCAAGCAATCCAAGCTCATGACGGGCAGCAAGGGCACCATGGCAAAAATCATGCGCTATACCAAGGCGGCTAATGAGCTTACCAACATCACCTCAAAAATACCCACGGAGTGGCTGGACTAAGCAGGTTTAAGCGTTACAAAAATCCTGGATTAGCATATAATATTGCTAATAAGAATGGAGGTTTTGTGATGGCTAAGTTCTTTACTCAAGAGTGGGGCGATTTATACAAAGAGGCGATCAATAGCAACAAGGCATACGAGGAGGCGGCAAAGACCTGGGAGGGTGACTTTTACTTTATTATGGAGGCAGGCGGCCCGGTTAAAGAGACAGCTTACACGTACATAGACCTTTACCATGGAAAATGCCGGAAAATAGAAGTTGTAACCGACCCCAATAAATACAAACCTGAATTCACCATGTCAGCTTCCTATCCTGTCTGGAAGAGAATAGCCACAAAGGAGCTCGATCCCATAAAGTCCATGATTACCAGGCAAGCCAAGCTCTCAGGCAACATGGCCAAAATCATGCGCTACGTCAAGGCGGCTAACGAGCTGACAACCAGCACCACACAAGTGCCGACTGAATGGCTGGACTAATCTGAGTTAATCATTTACATAAAAATTAGAGGAGGTTAGCATGTGGACTTTTTCATGCCCGTTTATTGCCTATGGTGACAATGCTCTTGAGTACATAGCACAGATTCAAGGCAAAAAAGCTTTCATTGTCACAGATAAAAACATCGTAAAACTCGGGCTGGCAAAGCTGGTTACCGACCAACTGGACGCAGTAAACATCAAATGGGAAATATTCGATGAAGTAGAACCCGAGCCTTCGCTTAACACCATTAAAAAGGGAGGTGTGGCAGTAGGAAAATACCAGCCCGACTGGGTCGTCGGAGTAGGTGGTGGTTCATGTATGGACGCTGCCAAGGCTATCATCATCCTGCTGGTGAAACCGGACCTGGAACCTGATTGCATCATTGCCTCCGATACTTACAATTTCAGAGACAAAGCAAGGCTTATGGCTATTCCGACCACCAGCGGCACGGGTTCTGAGGCTACCTGGGCAATAATACTAACCGACACAAACGAAAACCGTAAACTCGGTCTGGGGACTACCGAATGTATGCCGGATGTGGCTATACTAGACCCTGTTATGGTTGCCGGCATGCCTCCGCTAATCACAGCCGACACCGGCATGGATGTTATAACTCACGCTATAGAGGGATATGTGTCAACCTGGGGTACCAGCATCACCGAGGGGCCAGGATTGATTGCCACAAGAAAAGCTTTCGAATATTTGCCTAAAGCTTATAAAAACGGGGATGACATCGAGGCGCGTAAGGAGATGCAGAACGCCGCCATGCTTGGCGGTATGTCATTCGGCAATTCCATGGCAGGACTGGGCCATAGCACCGGGCACGCTCTTGGTGCAATTTACCATGTTCCTCACGGACGTGCCGTGGGCCTCTTTCTGCCCTATACCATGGAATACCTTATCAACGGCTCCGAGGAGACAACAGCCAAGTATGCCGAGATAGCCCGCTATTGTCGCATTGCATCCGGCTCTGACAAGGAATGTGCTAAAGCATTGGCAGCCAGAGTCCGCGCACTGGCAAAGGAAATTGGCCAACCGCTGTCGGTCAAAGACTGCGGTATCGATAAGGCAAAATATGAGGAATCAATTCCCGGACTTATAGACAGGGCTTTGAATGAGGTCATGACCATGACCGTCACCCGAGTTCCCGGCGAAGAGGACCTGGGCAAGATATTCAGATATGCTTACGAAGGTAAGAGCATCGACTTTTAATTAAATATCCGAAGGAGGAGACCATGAATGGATATCATGGCAAAATCCTATTTGCCGACCTGAGTAAGGGTACGCTAACAGATGAGCCTCTGAATGAGAAGTATGCCCGCGATTTTCTTGGCAGCACCGGACTGGCTGCGCGCTACCTGTATGACATGGTCGATGAGAAAACCGACCCGTTAGGACCGGATAACCCGCTTATTCTCATGTCCGGTCTCCTTAATGGTACCAGCGGTCCCAGTGTCAGTCGCTGGGGAGGTGCTACCAAATCTCCGTACACAGGACATTACGGTGATGCCAATGCCGGCTCCTGGTTCGGCGCGGAGCTTAAGAACTCCGGTTACGATGGCATCATCCTCAAAGGCAAATCAGCCAAGCCAGTTTACATCTATATCAAGGACGGCGCTGCCGACCTTAAAGATGCCAGCAGCCTTTGGGGCAAGGATACCTACAAGACTCAGGAGGAAATTAAGAAGGCATGCGGTGACAATCGTACACAGATTGCCTGTATCGGCCCTGCCTCGGAGAACCTGGTGCTCTACGGCAATATCATGTCCGAGTACGGTCACTGTCTGGGTCGGGCTGGGTTGGGATGTGTTATGGGCTCCAAAAAGGTCAAGGCAATAGCAGTGCGCGGCAGGATGAAGCTGCCAATGAAGGACTCGGAAAAGTTCCGCGAAGTCGCACGGCAAGCCATGACTGAAGTCAAGGAGAGTTTTTTCACCCAGTGGATGCATGAAGGTGGCACAGCCTCATGGGTTGATTCTGCTATCGCCTACGGTGACGGTCCAACCAATTACTACACTGCCCCTACCTTGCCGGAAGCAACAAAAATAAGCGGCGCTGAGCAGTTTGAGAAATTTCAGACGGATAGCACCCCCTGTTTTGGCTGCCCCATACGCTGCCGCAAGATACTCCAGATAAAAGAAGGGAAGTATTTATATGATAGAGTCGAAGGTCCTGAATATGAAACATTGATTTCTTTGGGGGCAATGATGGGACTGGACCTCGATATGTCCACAGCGGCTTACCTTAACGAGCTGTGTAACGCTTATGGGTTCGATACTATTAGTGGTGGCGCCAGCGCCGGCTATGCATTTTATCTGTATGACTTAGGGGTAATTTCGGAGAAGGATACCGGTGGACTTAAGCTCACCTGGGGGAATATCGACGCTGCTATCGAGCTGTTGCATCAAATCGGCAAGAACCAGGGCTTCGGCGCTGTGGTGGCAGGTGGGACAAAACGCATGGCGCAGAAATATGGTCGCCCGACTGGCGAGGCTGTCCAGACGAAAGGTCTCGAGATTCCTATGCACGACCCGAGAGCGTACCACAGCATGGGACTTGTCTACGCAACCGCTCCGCGTGGAGCGGACCATAATAAAAGCAACGGTTACCAGATAGATGGAGGCTCAGGCCATCCTGACCTGGATTTTAATATAACTGACCGCTGGGCTGATGATAAAGCTGCGATGGTGGAAAGAAGCCAGAACTGGGTGGCTGTAAGCGATTCTATCGGTATATGTGTTTTTGCACTTATAATGCCGGTTACGCTGATAACCGCCATGATAAATGCTTCCACAGGCTGGAACACGGACCTGGAGCAATTGTTGAAGGCCGGGGAACGTATATTCCAATTGCAGCGGGCTCTGTCCTGCAAGCTCGGTATTTCTGCAAAAGACGACGTGCTTCCCGAGCTTGTCATGAGACCGATTCCCGAAGGCGGAACGGAGGGACATGTGCCTAACATGGAGAAGATGTTGCCTGAGTACTATGCTCTCAGGGATTGGGACAGCGCCACCGGCAAGCCGTCAAAGAAGCGTTTAGAGAGCTTGAGTATGCCGGAGATAGCGGCATCAATCGGCGCTAAATAACGATAAACTAAGATGTAAAAATTAGAAGCTGGCTGTCTTAAGGCAGCCAGCTTTTTTAACCGCCCGCAACTCTGGGCAGCAGATCAACATTATCCCCATCTTTAAGGACCGGTTTATCCAATTGCCTGATACTCCTGCCATTAAGTAGTATATTGCTGCTATCCCAGATTGATTGTTTCTTCTTGATGCCTCTGGATTGGAGTTTCTTCCGAAGTACTGGGTCGTAATTGGTCTCAACATAATCTCTGGCTTCGTCTATGCTGTTTATTTCTACCGTTACGGTTCGCGTGCCCAGGAAAAGCCTCCATGGCCCGATGAAGTTGATATTGACTCTAGCCAAAGAATTAGCCCCCTAAATACTAATTATAAACTACCAAAAATACCTTGACAAAGATAGCAGTTAATGATAGATTATCTGCCAGTAATTATCTAACGAGCAGTCAGTCGAAAAACTGCTCGTTTTTAAAAGCGCTTTCTCGTTACTACAATATTGACAAGTACGCTAACACATAGTAAATTATGTAGACGGTTAAAAATGAAGTTTACAATAAATATTTCCTCCTTGCAATGTAAAAAGGTGATTTCCAGGATACTCCAAATTTCATGAAAACAGATTGTTTCTAGTTGATTGAGCAATGTCCCAAATTTGAGATACGGTATCTAGGTTGGTCTGGGAAAGGAGGGAATATGCATTAGTGGAGGAAAACTTAAAGCTGACAAATAACAAAAAAGTAAGGAGGGAAAAGTCGATGAAAAAATGGTACAACGTTGTGGCAATTTCAATGGTCGCGGTTATTGTGCTTGGTATCTTTGCCATAGCCTGCGCACAGAAGCCAGCGGAACCTCAAGCTACCGGGCCTATCACCATAAATATCGGAGAACCAGTAGCTCTGAGCGGGTCTGCAGCGCCGTGGGGTCAGATTCCTACACCATTCCGCGAAGCCTGGTTCGAGGTGTTTAACAAGGAAGGGTTTAAAATAGGCGACCAGACCTATAACATTAAGTTAATTCAAGTTGACGATCAGAACACAGCTGAGGGAGGCGCTGCCGCGGCTAAACAACTCATATTCGGCGATAACTGCAAGTTCTTAGCCGGGCACTGGACCTGGAACTTCTCTGCTATAGCATCCGTGACCAACCCGGCGAAAGTTATCTTTGTGACCAGGACCGGCGCTCCGGATGCTCTGCCTGCCAGTTGGAATGGTGCATATGACGCAAAGACTATGCCTTATGTTGTTTTTGGCACTCCGTCTCAAGATGAATTCACGTATAACTGCTTCGCGCTTGTAGATGCATTCCCCAATTACAAGAAGCTAGGTCTTTTGGACTCAACCGTGAGCAAGGGTGGCCCAGGGTGGGTTGTGTTGCAGGATGTGCTTAATAAAGCGGGAGTCAGGTGGCACAGTGAGTGGTTCACGCCCGGCACCACAGACTTTGCTCCCATTATCACCAGATTTGCAGAAGAAGATTGTGATATCGTCTTTGTCGCCGGGTGGATCGGTGAATATATGGCGTTCGCCAAACAGCGGTGGGAGATGGGCTACAAGGACATGAAAGTTGCCTGTTCCGGCCCATTCGTAAGCTTAGGCATGTACAAAGCGGTTGTCGGCGCCGATGCTTTCGAGGGCGCCATTGGCGCGTACTATGATAACTCACAATTCAAGAAGACCGAGGTGAACCCCAAATACATCGCCCAGTGTCAGGAAGCCCTGACGATTGCGGCGGAAAAGACGGGCAAGCCGTATGAATATACCGGTGAAATAGCCTGGCTACCGTCTCACGTATTGATCCTGGTTCAGGCGATGCAGAAGGCCGGCACTGTGGATGACACCGATGCCATAATGAAAGCCATCCGTGGAGGCACCTTTGACACCACGATAGGCAAATGGACAATGTCAGGGGCAGAGACATATGGTTCACCTGTAGTTTTCGGAACCCCTGCTTGCCTCTGCGTCATCCAGGATGGCAAAGAAGTATATCTTTCCGAACACCCCATGGAACCGCTTCCATAGCGGCACAGAAACGAACTAAGGAGGAATGGTATGCCCCCTGCCGGAATATGGGTTGACGGACTGGTTCAAAGTTGCATCTATATGACGATGGCATTCGGCATGGTGCTGGTGTTCAGCATCCTCGGTATTCTGAACTGGGCACATGGCCAGTTTTACATGCTGGGCGCTTTCGTAGTCTATTACGCAATCACGGCAGCGGGTATACCATTCCCTATAAGCTTGCTGGTATCCGGTGTAGTTGTAGGCGGATTGGGTATGCTGGTGGAGAAGTTCGTCATTGAGCGCCTTACTGCCCCGGGCTACGGCATGCTATACGTAACCGTAGCCACCCTGGCGCTCATCTTCTTCTTTGAGGGTGCGGCCGGTATGGCTTTTGGCCTTATGGATAAGGGACTCGCCACGGTACTCCCCGGCGTACTTGACGTGGGTTCATTCAGTGTGAGCTATCAAAAAATTGCAGTGGTCATTTTCACCCTGGTTATTATGGTCATCATGTATGTCGTGCTGAACCGCACCAAGGTGGGACTGGCTATCAGGGCGGCAGCCCAGGAACCGGTGGCCGCTAGCTTATACGGTATCAGCGTAGGAAGAGTTTCATTAATTGTCATGGGTATTGGCTGTGCGCTGGCGGCCATGGCCGGAGGCATCATGGGACCTGTCCATTCAGTCAATCCTTTCATGGGACGTATTCCTATGATTATGTCCCTGCTGGCCATTATCATCGGAGGCCTGGGCAGCCTCACCGGTGCAATTGTTGGTGGCATTATACTGGGCCTCCTCAACAGCGTCATAGCGTATAAGATATCATATTTCTCCGAGGTCGTGTTGTTCGTGCTGGTAATTCTTGTCTTGCTAATCAGACCGCAAGGCTTGTTTGGAGCTCCTGCGAAATGATGCTGGGGCGCTACTACATAGACTACAAGAGCGTGCTACCTAAGGTTGTGGCTGGAGTGCTGGTTGTGCTGCTTGCTGTTTTCCCGGTAATCACGACTAATATGATAACCCTGTCCATCTTTATATCAAGTGGTATCTGGGCAATTGCAGTCATGGGGTTCACATTGGTATTGAGAACAGGACAATTCAGCATGGGGCAGGCGGCTTTCATGGCTATAGGTGGCTATGTTGCAGCTATACTCACGGTTAAACTAGGCATCCCTTTCTGGCCAAGTTTTTTGGCGGCGGGTGTTGTTTCAGGGCTGATAGCATTAGCTATCGGCGTGATTGTGCTAAGTGCGGGGGGTATATATTTCTCAATCATTACAATTGCCTTCGGAGAGATAGTGAGGATTGTGGCCCTGAATTGGGAGGCTGCTACTCGGGGGGCCTCTGGAATATTGACCTTGCCACCACCCCCCATAACAATAGGAAATTTTGAAATAAACTTCGCTACCAGTGTGGTGCCATACTATTACTTTATGTTCTTGCTGGTAATTATGGCAGGGTTGGTCTTCTGGCAAATAGACCGGACTCGTATAGGTGGTACATTCCGGAGCGTAGCTGCTAACCCGATGTTGTCCGAGCATTTAGGTGTTCATCTTATGAAGTACCGTGTGATTGCGTTTACTGTTGCTGGCGTGTTCACCGGTCTTGCCGGAGCCTATTATGTTAATTTTCTTTCAGTAATAACTCCGCTGATGTTTGATTTGTGGAAGTCTATACAGATAATGATGATGAGTATTGTGGGTGGCATAAGTTCGATTGTTGGTGGTTCGATTGTCGGTGCCTTAGTGTTATACACTTTAGGCAACTATTTGGCTCGGTTACCGATATTTAACATCCAGTATTTGTTATTTGGAGCTGCCGTGGTGCTGGTGGTGCTGTTTCTGCCCAAGGGAACCGGGCTGGTTGACCTGTGGGGCAAGTTCTGGCACAAGGTGTTTAGAGAGCCTGAAGAATATGAAATGCCTGAAGAAGCTGATATGGCTGTGGAATAAAATTGGGAAATTAAACAGAAATGTCGTTACTTGAACTGAATGGTCTAACAAAATTGTTTGGCAAGCTGGCTGCACTTGAAGATATCGACCTCAAGATTGAAGAGGGTGAAGTGTTAAGTATTGTCGGTCCTAACGGTTCTGGCAAGACGACGTTGATTAACATTGTCTCAGGATATTACCGTCCCAGTCGAGGGACGATTTTATTCAATGGCGAGAAAATATCAGGGCTTCGGCCCGACCAGATAGCTTCCAGGGGCATAGTCAGGACTTTCCAGTCGAATGTGCTCTTCGAGGGAGCAACAGTGCTGGAAAGCATGATAATTGGTTCTTTCTTGCAATATAAAACGAAGGATTGGCAGTCTATTGTTGAATCTAAAGCTTATAAAGATGACCACGAAAGAGTTGTAGGCAAGGTGATCGAGCTATTGAAGACATACGATATATTTAACGATATATTTCTGCCGGCGGCGGGTCTTTCCCACGGTTATCAGAGGATGCTTGGTATCGCTATGGCGCTCATAGCCAATCCCAAGGTACTGCTGCTTGATGAACCTACCACGGGTATGAACCACGAGGAGGCTATGTTCGTAGTGGAGAATATCAAGAAGATAAGCGAACAGGGCGTTACCGTTGTATTAATAGAGCACAATATGAAAGTAGTTTTGAACATAGCCACCCGGATTGTCGTGCTCAACTTCGGCAATAAGATCGCCGACGGCAAACCTGAGGAAGTGATGAATAAACAAGAGGTCATCGAGGCTTACCTGGGCACGGAGACCATATAGAAGATGCTTGAACTCAAGGATGTCTGCGTTTATTACAAAAAACACATCGCCGTCAGGAATTTGTCCTTATCTGTAAATAAAGGTGACTTTGTCACCATCCTGGGGGCAAATGGGGCTGGCAAGACATCGACACTTAACGCCATTAGTGGAATCATAAAGGTTAAAAAGAAGAAGACAGACGAGGGATTAAAGGGAGAGATTTACTTTAAGGGAAAGAAAATAAGCGGCCTGATGGCTGCAAAGATAGCATCCCTGGGCATTATCCAGATTCCTGAAGGTAGAAAGATTTTCCCGCTCCTGACAGTAAGGGAGAATTTACATGTAGGAGCTTATCTGCGGAAGGACGGGAAAGATGTGCAGAGGTCGCTGGAGAAAGCGCTGACCATTTTCCCAGACCTTAAGGATAAGCTTCATGCCAAGGGGCGAGAGCTGAGCGGTGGACAGCAGCAGATGCTTGCTATCGCACGCGGACTGATGGCACAGCCAGAAGTGCTTCTGTTTGATGAACCCTCTTTGGGGCTTAGTCCCTTACTGCGCCAGCAACTGGCCGAAAAAATAAAGGAAATCAACCGCGAAGGAACGACGGTGGTGCTGGTGGAGCAAAATGCACGTCTCGGTCTCATGCTGGCATCATACGGCTACGTGCTGGAAAATGGAGAGCTAACGTTGCAGGGCAAAACATCCGACCTGCTTAACAACGAAGATGTGAGAAAGGCGTACCTTGGAGTTTAAGAGTTAACAGGAATCTATAATCCGCACACCGAATTGCAGGCTACGGCTTACTAAAACATTAAGGTGCTTCTATGAAAAAATATGTATGGTTTAAGAGCTATGATCCGGGTGTGCCGCATACTTTGCAGCCCTATCCTGAAATCACCGTCTTAGATGTACTCGCCGACTGCTTGAAGGAGAGACCAGAACACCCCCTGGCTATCTTTAAAGGCCGAGAGGTATCCTACCGCGAGGTAGAAGAACACAGCAATGCCCTGGCAAAGGCGCTGATTGCCAACGGCTTGAAAAAAAATGATAGAGTCATATGCCTTTTCCTGAACTGCCCGCAGAGTTTTATCGCCTTCTTTGCCATCTGGAAGGCAGGAGGTATCGTGGTGCCGCTCAATCCATTTTATACCTCATTCGAACTGGAGCACTCGATAAACGATGTCGAGGCCGAGATGGCAATAGCAGGCTCGACTTATTATCAGGCAGTCAAATCTTTTCAGCCTCACACTAAGCTGCGCCTGGTCATCGCTTCAGACCTGGATACATACGCGAAGTCACCAATCGAGAAGGAAAGCGATTCAGTCCGGCTGGAAAAAGGAGACCTCTGGTGGAGCGACCTCATAGAGAAATACAAAGAATCCTCTCGTCCAGCCGCTAAGGTAAAGCCTTCGGACACAGCCGTAATACTATTCAGCGGCGGTACTACCGGCACACCTAAGGGGGTAATGGGTAGCCACCATTCGATTATTATTACTGCCATGTTCCACAGGGCATGGTACGAATCGATGAGAGAGGAGTGGAAGGATAAGGCGCTGGTACCATTGCCGCTGTTCCATTCGTTCGGCGTCTACATTTGCTTTGGCTCACACCTGATGAATCATATGCCCCAGGTGCTTATACAAAATCCACGGGATATTAAAAATGTTGTTAACACTATCAGGGATTATAAGATAGCCAGTGTTTCTGTTACTCCAACCACTCTAATTTCTATACTGAATTATCCTGACCTGAAGCCCGATGATTTGCGGTCGCTAAAAGGAGTAGGTTCAGGCGCAGCTCCACTGATGGCCG
>Ga0214474_1000888_pt1 | contig 14212 bp, 8 predicted proteins | sample RVTome_2_FD_187335 | JGI IMG/M metagenome (GOLD analysis project Ga0214474, IMG submission 187335) | Soil microbial communities from uranium-contaminated site in the Upper Colorado River Basin, Wyoming, United States - RVT95D214 HiSeq ...
TAGACCGCATGACTTGTTCGCTTTATCGGGCTCATGCCCGACTTATACCACCCTTTATCGCCTTCGGCGACCCTGTTTTCATCCGCCCAGCAGAGCTAGGCGGTATTCAACAGGGTTTTTTATAAACCTGGCCTTTTTGCTCTGTATATGTCCGTGTGGGTATATATCATACAAAGTGAGAAGACTAGCCGTTATTACTGTGGGCAAACCGGTGATCTGGAGAGACGGCTCAGTCAACACAACGATCCAGGCTCCGATCTCTCCAAAACAACCAAGAGATTTCAAGGACCATGGAGCCTCATTTGGTCGTGTCCATGTTCTGACCGTAGTAAAGCCCTCAAATTAGAGAGGTCCATCAAAAAACGAGGGATTGGACGTTACCTCGAAAAACTCAACCAGTAATTGTAGGTGGTGGGCTGTTAATCCCGCCCCAGGCGGGACTGCAAGTTCGATCCCGCTTTAGCGGGATTGCCCGGGGAGCCATTCGACACGCTCAAGGGGCACGCCACTAATATGGGTGCCCCTCTTGCTTGCCCTTCGATTACCTCAGAGCCCCGAGAATAACCGAGGGGCTCATGGCGTTGCCATTTCGACGAAAAAGGAGCTCCATCAAAAGATGGTGCTCCTTTTTCTTGTCGTTCGATTTACTCAGGATCCCGAGTTCTGTCGAGGGACTCAAGGCTTATGCCGTCATAGAATAGATTTTACATCGTTGTTCCAACCTTGCAAAATCGCGAGCAGTAATCAATAAAATAAGATTGCGCCGTATGATTGGACATAGAAAATAATTCTTCTTGACGTTTCCATTCAAAATTAGTAGGCTCTCATCAAATAAGAGGACCAAGATAAACCTACCAAACCAACCTCAACCTCTCGGAGTAGCTGATGAGAAGGGATTACCATACATTGCCACTATGAAGCCTCCACTGAGATTATTATATCCCTTTGGAGGCTTTCTTGATTTTGTCTTTCTCCTATCAAAAAGTATTCAACAAAACAACATAGACCCTTCAACACGTGGTAATATTGGTTTAACCCAATTGAACGGGCCCTTTGCGTCACAACTATTTTACCGTGGTCATTTTTCATTGAGTCCTTTGAAGGGAGGATGCCATGGCAGAACCGAAGCATGCTAAGGGGGGGGGATTTTTAATCGAATCGATCGCGCCCAGGGAAATCCTTACCCCTGAGGATTTTACCAAAGAGCAGCGGTTGATTGCAAAGGCGGCTACGGAATTTGTCCTCGGTGAAGTTCTACCGGTGGCCGACGACATTGAAAACAAGAAAGAAGGGCTTGTCCCAAGCCTGCTCAAGAAGGCAGGGGAATTGGGGTTCCTCTCCGGAGACATCCCCGAGGAGTATGGTGGGCAGGATTTGGATAAGGTAAGCGTCATCCTGATGATGGAGAATTTGTCTCGGGGAGGAGGGTCCTTTATGGCCGCCTATGGCGTCCATACGGGCCCTGGTACCCTTCCCATTGTCTTCTTTGGCAGCCAGGATCAGAAGAGACGGTATTTGCCCAAGATGGCCACGGGGGAGTTCATCGCCGCCTATGCCCTGACAGAGCCCGAGGCAGGCTCGGACGCCCTCAACGCCAAGACCACGGCGACGCTGAGCCCTGACGGCAAATACTACATCCTCAACGGTCAGAAGCAATTCATCACCAACGCGGGCATTGCCGACACCTTTGTCACCTATGCCAAGGTGGATGGAGAAAAATTCACCTCCTTCATCGTCGAGCGGACCTTCAAAGGGGTCTCGGTGGATGAGGAAGAGAATAAGATGGGGTTGAAAGGTTCCTCCACCCGAAGCGTTATCTTCGAAGATGTCAAGGTTCCGGTTGAGAACCTCCTCGGGGAGATCGGGAGGGGACATATCGTGGCCTTAAACGTCCTCAACATTGCCCGTTTCAGCCTGGGTGCTGGTTGTCTGGGGGGTTCGAAGATGGCCCTGCAGGAGGCGGTGACGTATGCCAAAAAGCGGGTTCAGTTCGGCAAGCCGATAGCCGAATTCGGTCTGATCAAGCAGAAGATCGGGGAGATGGCGATTCGGGCATTTATCATGGAGAGCATGATCTATCGTACCGGAGGCCTGACCGATCTGATTCTGCGTCCCATTGACCGTCACGCTGCGGATGTCGGGATGCAAATGGCCAAGGGGATCGAGGAGTATGCCATCGAGGACTCGATCAACAAGATCTTTTGTTCGGAGAATGCTGGTTATATTATCGATGAGGCCATCCAGATCCACGGAGGGTACGGCTATATCCACGAGTACCCCGTGGAGCGGGGGTATCGGGATCTCCGCATCAGTCGCGTTGTGGAGGGGACGAACGAGATCAACCGTCTCCTCATCATGGACATGTTGGTGAAGCGTGCCATGAAGAACCGCCTTCCGGTGCTCGATGCGGCGCAGAAGGTGGCATGTGAGCTCCCCACCCTTCAGCCGAAGGTGCAGGTGGATGATGAGAAGTTGAGCATGCAGCAGGAGATGGTGCAGATGGCAAAGAAGATCGCCCTTTTGGTCACCAGCGCCGCGGTGCAGCAGTACATGATGCAACTGCCGGAGGAGCAGGAGATCCTGGGTTTGATCAGCGATATTACGATTGAGGTCTTTGCCATGGAAAGCGGCCTGCTACGGGCATTGAAGAGCATGGAAAAATCAACGGATGAGAAATCTCAGATCCAGATGGTTATGGTGAAGGTCTATGTCAATGAAGCCTTTGATCGGTTAGGCAGTTATGCACGGCAGGCCTTCGCTGCCATTGCCGAGGGCGATGCCCTGAAGCAACAATTATCGACCCTCGAAAAGATCACTCGTTTCACGCCGGTCAATACGGTTGCTCTGAGAAGGGAAGTCGCACAGTACACGATTAAGCTAGGGAGATATCCATGGTAGGCAAGATCCACGGGTGCGGTTGCAAGGGATGATGGCGGTGAGTTATAATGGGTCTCCCTTAGAGGGGCGGCGAGCCGCTTAAAAAAAAGGAGGCGTGAATATGTCAAGGTTAAAGGAAGTTGTGGTCGTGGATGCAGTGCGGTCCGCTATCGGCAAGTCGGGGCGCAAGGGAATGGAGAAAGGCGGCCAGCTCTGCCAGGCATCTGCCCAGGACCTCATGGCCAACACCCTCCGGGGATTGTTGGAACGGGTCCACGCTCGGTGCCCCGCGTTCGATGAAGCGGAGATCGAAAACGTGGTCATTGGGTGCCTGAGCCAGATCGGGGAGCAGGGCGCTAATATTGCGCGCATTGCATCCATCCTGGCCGGTATCCCCAAGGAGGCGGCGGGCTGCACCGTGAACCAGTACTGCAATGCCGGCCTCAAGGCCATCAACATCGCTGCGCACGAGATCATGGTGGGGGAGGGAGACATCATGGTCTGCGGAGGTGTGGAGCTCATGTCCCACTACGCCATGATGTCCGACATTCAGGTAGCCATAGATGCCAACTATCCTGTGAGACTGTCGCCCCGCCTCACGGAGATCAACGTGCTCGTGCCCCAGGGGGAGTGCGCCGAGATGATCTCCGCGGACCAAGGGCACACCCGAGAGGACCTCGAGCGTTTTGGCATGTGGAGCATGCAGAAGGCTGTCGAGGCCGAGCGGCAGGGGTGGTTCGCGGATCACATCGTCCCCTTCGAGTTCTCCTGGGAGGACGTGACCCGTAAGGTGGAAAGGGACGAGGTCCTTCGGGAAAAGGCGGCGAAAGACCCGGAAGCATATTTTCAAGATCTCATGGCGCTCCCCACCCCGTTCAAGGAAAACGGGATTGTCAGCGTGGGTAGCTGCTCGCAGATCGTGGATGGGGCTGCCGCAGTCCTGCTCATGAGCGGGGCCAAGGCCGAGGCATTGGGTCTTGAGCCCCTCTGCAGGATCGCGTCCTGTGCCGTGGCAGGGGGGGAGCCGGTGCCCATGCTTCTAGCTCCTATCCCGGCTGCGAGGAAGGCCCTCAAGCGGGCCGGCAAGACCATCGATGACATGGACATCATCGAGCCCAATGAGGCATTCGCCTCCCCCTTACTCCAGTTTGCAGACGAGCTTGGCTATGATCGCCAGGACCCCAGGGTGAACCCAACAGGCGGCGCCATTGCGCTGGGCCATCCCATTGGCGCGTCCGGGGTCATCTATTTCGGGGAGATGGTCCACCATCTCAAGCGCACGGGCGGGAAGGCCGGCGTCCAGATGATCTGCGGCGGCGGAGGGGTTGGTATCGCCACCGTGGTGGAGGCGGTGTGATTGCCGGATGATAGCTCCTCGACTGAGAAAAAAACAAGGGACTTCGAATATGGCGGCGACGGACCGCGGCAACGATCTCCGGAATCATATGCGACAGCACATGACGGCTGACAAGGCCCTCCGAGAGATGGTGGAGGAGAGTGGATGTAACTTTTGATCCCAGTTCATTCATGCCCGCCTAAACGCTGAACGACGGACTGTCGTGACTGAGGGGTAGCATCCCTTTTCCAGCATCTTGGCCTCGAGCGATTCCTGCGTCCCACTAAGGATATGCACTTGACAATAATAATTATTATATGTTAAACTTTTTTGAACGTTGCGTACAAAGACTGCTTGGGAGAAAAACAGATAAGCCGTGATCAAAAAGGAGTGAAGAGTGCCTGCAAAACTCCTTATCGCAGACGATAGCACTACCATTCAAAAGGTCTTCGAAAGGAACTTCCCCCCCGAGGAGTTCACCTTGAGCTTCGCCAACGATGGTGAAGAGGCCTTGGCCAAGGCGAGGGCGGAAAGGCCAAGTGTGATTATTGCGGACATCAGCATGCCGGTAAAGAACGGTTTTGAGGTCTGTGCAACGGTAAAACAGGATCCTGTTCTCAAGGATATCCCCGTTTTGCTGCTGATCGGGATCCTCGAGGACTTTGACGAAGATGAGAGCCGTCGAGTGGGCGCGGACGGCTTTATCGTCAAGCCTTTCGAGCCCAATGCCGCTCTCAGCAAGGTACGTGCGGCCTTGACTAAGGGAGGACGTATCCTCCCGACAGAGGGGCCTGTGGGTGGGCAAGCAGAAGAGATACTAGAACTGGCAGACATCATAAAAGAACCCCCCGCCACACTGCCTCATCTGCAAAGACAAGGGGCTGAAGAGATAATAGAACTTGCGGACATCGTAAAGAAACCCCATACCGCACCAACACCTCATCCTCAGGAACAAGCAGAAGAGCTCATGGAGCTGGCGGATATCCTGGCGGAACCCGCCGCCATGCCACCATCCCCACCGCACCAAGAGAAGAAAGACGAAGAGTTTGTCCTGCAGAGTTCCCTGAGGGAGCTTGAGGAAGAGTTGAAGGCGGAGTTTCCGGAGGAAAAAGAGGAGGACAAGGCAGCGCCCTCGTTTACAGAGGAAGCAAAAAAGGAATCCTGGGACTTGGAGCTGGACCTTCCCTTCGATGAGCTGGAGCTTGAACCCAAGCCGAAGGATGCTGATTGGACCGGTCTGTTCGGCGATTTGAGTATGGAAAAGCCCGGTCAGGAAATCAAGGATGAGAGGCTCGAAACCATCCTTGGCGAGAGCGCCACGGAACTGGAGAAGATTGAAGGCCTGACCATAGGAAAAGGTGAGGAGGTCAAGAAGAGGGAGGAGGAGTTCGCGGAGAAATTCATGGAAGACTTTGAGCCCGTCTTTGAGCCAGGCGAGGACCTCCAACATATTGACATCCTGGCAAAAGATCAGAAAGGGATCTCGGCGGAGGCCGCAGAAGACCTGGCAGAAAGGGTGGCCGCAGCGTTGGGCCGTGAGCTGAAAGGCGTTGTGGAGGAAGTGATCAAGAATAAGATCCCAAAATTGGTGCGCCAGGTGATGGAACAATCGAAAAAAGGGTAAGGAGGAGGATGGAAGACTATTATCATGGCCGAGCAATGGGAGAAGGTCTATGATCCGACGAGGGTAGAAGAGAAGTGGTATACCTATTGGCTTGAGAAGGGGTACTTTCGGGCGGAGCTCAACTCCCCGAAAGAACCCTTTTCTATTGTCATCCCGCCGCCGAACGTCACCGGTTCCCTGCATATGGGGCATGCCCTCAATAACACCCTCCAGGACATCCTCGTGCGTTTTAAAAGGATGAAGGGCTATAACTGCCTCTGGATGCCTGGCACTGACCATGCAGGCATCGCAACCCAGAATGTGGTGGAGAGGGAGTTAGCTAAAGAAGGGTTAGACCGCCATCAACTGGGCAGGGAGGAATTCATCAGAAGGGTCTGGGAATGGAAGGAAAAATACGGCGGGGTGATCATCAACCAATTGAAGAAATTGGGCTCTTCCTGTGACTGGAGCAGGGAGCGTTTTACCATGGATGAGGGTCTCTCGCGGGCGGTCAGGGAGGTCTTTGTCCATCTCTACGAAGACGGCCTTATCTATCGAGGGGACTACATCATCAATTGGTGCCCGAGATGTCATACCGCCCTCTCCGATCTGGAGGTGGATCACCAAGAGCTTCCTGCTCACCTCTATCACCTGCGCTACCCCACGGAAAAAGGGGGTCATATGGTAGTGGTCACCACCCGCCCCGAGACCATGATGGGAGATACGGCGGTGGCCGTGAACCCCAAGGACAAGCGCTATAAAAACCTGATCGGTCAGTATGTAATCCTGCCGGTGGTGGCAAGGAGGATCCCCGTCATCGCCGATGACTACGTCGATCCGGCATTCGGCTCCGGAGCCTTAAAGATCACGCCGGCCCATGACCCCTCTGACTTCGAGATCGGGCAGCGGCATAAGTTAGACGTCGTGAGGGTCATCGATGGGGAAGGAAGGATGACGGGGGAGGCCGGTCCCTACGAGGGTATGGACAGGTTTGAGTGCCGTGAGAGGATCGTGGAGGATTTCCAAAGAGACGGGACCCTCTTGAAGACGGAAGAATACCATCACAGCGTGGGGCACTGTTACCGCTGTAAGACCATGGTGGAGCCTTTCCTCTCCAAGCAGTGGTTTGTCAGGACTAAGCCCTTGGCCGAACCCGCTATCAAGGCCGTGGAGCAAGGCAGGACCAGAATCATACCTTCCACGTGGGAACGAACCTATTTTGATTGGATGCACAACATCCGCGACTGGTGTATCTCCCGGCAGATATGGTGGGGGCACAGGATCCCCGCCTGGTATTGTGAAGCGTGCGGAGAGGTGATTGTTGCCAGGGAGGAGCCCAAGCGGTGTTCTCACTGCAACTCAGAGCAACTCAGACAGGAAACCGATGTCTTGGATACCTGGTTCAGCTCGGCCCTGTGGCCCTTCTCCACCATGGGGTGGCCGGATGATACGGAGGAGTTGAAGCTCTTTTATCCCACCTCGGTCTTGGTCACCGGCTTTGACATCCTCTTCTTCTGGGTGGCGCGGATGATGATGATGGGCATCAAGTTTATGGGTGATGTCCCTTTTCGAGATGTCTATATCCATGCCCTGGTGAGGGATATGGAGGGTCAAAAGATGAGCAAGACTAAGGGCAACGTCATCGACCCCCTGGTGATGATTGAGAAGTATGGAACCGATGCTTTTCGCTTCAGCCTCGCCGCCTTCGCCGCCCAAGGCAGGGACATTCGACTCTCCGAGGACAGGATAGAGGGATATCGCAACTTCGCCAACAAGATCTGGAACGCGGCGAGGTTCTCGGCCATGAATCTGCAGGATTATCGAGACGATTGCAAAGATCTAGACGTGTCATTGTGCAGCGCCCCTGATAAATGGATCTTGGGCAGGCTCAACAGGGCCATCGCCGAGACAACCCGAGCCTTGGATGAATACCGATATAATGAGGGGGCCCAGGTCATCTATCACTTTATCTGGCATGAACTCTGCGACTGGTACCTGGAGTTGATCAAGGCCTATCTCTATCACAGCGATGCAAGCCAGCGGACCATAACCCAAAAGACCTTGGTGTATGTCCTGGACAAGACCCTCAAGCTGCTCCACCCCTTTATGCCCTTTATCACGGAAGAAATCTGGCAACACTTGCCCCATGTTGGCGAGAGCATCATGAAAGTCGACTACCCTAAAGCAAGGCCGGAACTGGTCGACGTTGAGGCGGTCCAGGAGATGGAGCGCATCATGGAGGTGATCACCGGCGTGCGCAATATCCGGGGTGAGATGGGGATACCCCCTTTGACCCAGATCAACATCATCCTGATCGCCGAAGACGCAAAGACCGCCGCGGCGCTCAGGGAACACCTGGGATTTATCAAGGATTTGGCCAGGGTCAAAGAGGCGCAGATCGTGGTGCAGGGAGAACGCCCCCGGGCAGCGGCTACGGCCCTGGCAAATGGGGTGGAGGTCTTTGTCCCTCTCGAGGGGGTGATCGAAGACCCTCAGAAGGAGCAGCAGAGGCTTACCAAAGAATTGACGAAACTCCTCGCGGATCTCGAATTGACGCAGAGGAAATTGGCCAATGAGGCCTTCCTCCAAAAGGCCCCTGCTGATAAGGTCCAGAAGGAGCGGGAAAAGCTTCAGGAGTTCTCCGCACTCAAGGAGAAACTGGAGCAGAGGTTAGCGATCTTCCGGGAGCTCGTCAAGGGCAGCTAAAGCGTATCAAGAACGAATGTATATGAGGTGAGGGATGAAGGTTGAGAGAGGAGAAGTCGAACATGTGGCGCTTCTGGCAAGGTTGAAGCTCTCGGAAGAGGAAAAGGAGGTATTCACCAGCCAGTTGAACGCCATCTTGGATTATATGGAAAAGCTCAATGCACTGGATACCGGCGCAATTGAGCCGACCTTCCATGTGGTTTCACACTGTAACACCATGCGCGAGGACGAGGTACAAGGATCATTGCCCCAGGAGGCCTCTCTGGAGAATGCGCCGGATAGGGCCCAGGGTTGCTTCCGGGTACCCAAGATCATTTAAACCCCTTCAGGATGAAAAGAATTGTACCGTCTCACCATCCATGAGCTCCACGAGAGATTGAAGAGGAAAGAGGTTTCTTCGCAAGAAGTCACCAAGGCCCTCTTAGAGAGGATCCGGGAGGTTGATCCACGGATAAAGGCCTACCTCTGCGTGACCGAGCAGAAGGCAAGGGAGGGGGCCCAGGAGGCAGACCAGCGAATAGCAACTGGACAGATCTCCCCCTTGACAGGCGTTCCTCTGGCGATCAAGGACAACATGTGCACCCAGGGTATCACGACCACCTGTGCCTCAAAGATATTGGAAAATTTTGTGCCTCCCTTTGACGCCACGATAGTCAAGCGAATCAAGGAACAAGGGGGCATTATCATCGGCAAGACAAACATGGACGAATTCGCCATGGGGTCCTCGACGGAAAACTCCCGTTTCACCACCACCCGCAATCCCTGGAACCTCGATGCCATCCCCGGAGGGTCGAGCGGCGGCTCGGCCGCTGCCGTGGCTGCCGATGAGTGCATAGCCGCCCTGGGATCGGACACCGGAGGCTCCATTCGGCAGCCCGCTGCCTGTTGCGGTGTGGTGGGGATGAAGCCGACCTATGGACTGATCTCCCGCTACGGCCTGGTGGCCTTCGGCTCTTCGCTGGACCAGATCGGCCCCATAACCAAGGACGTGGAGGACTGCGCCATCCTGCTCAATGCCATCGCCGGCCACGATCCTCTCGATTCTACCTCCATCGACCTACCTCTCCCTGATTTTCGCAAGGCCCTGGTCAAGGATATCAAAGGCTGGGTCCTAGGCATACCTAGGGAGTTCTTTGTGCAGGGGATGGACCCGGCGGTGGAGGAGAAGGTGTGGGCAGCCATCAGGACCTTGGAGGGTATGGGAGCGAAGGTGAAAGAGATTGCGCTCCCGCATACCGGTTATGCGGTGGCGACCTACTATATCATCTGCACTGCCGAGGCAAGCTCCAACCTGGCCAGATATGACGGCGTTAAATACGGTTTCCGTGCACCGGGGTCCCCGGAACTCATGGCCATGTACCTCGAGACCCGCTCCCAGGGGTTTGGCCAAGAAGTGAAGCGCAGGATCATGCTGGGGACCTATGTCCTCTCGTCCGGCTACTATGACGCCTACTACCGAAAGGCCGCCCAGGTGCGGACCCTGATCAAGGCGGACTTCGAGAAGGCCTTTCAGGGCTGCGACGTAATCGTCACCCCCACCGCCCCTACCCCTGCCTTCCGCCTCGGGGAGAAGGTGCAGGACCCGCTCCAGATGTACCTCTCGGACATCTTCACCATCTCGGTGAACCTCGCCGGTGTGCCGGCCATATCCATACCCTGCGGCTTCAGTAAGGGAGGGCTCCCCATCGGCCTCCAGATCATCGGTAGGCACCGTGAGGAGGGGCGAATCATCCAGGCTGCCTACACCTTTGAGCAGAACACCGATTACCACACCAAGCGCCCTGAGCTTTCTTGCTAGGAGGGCGTTGTCCTTGGTTTGGATTCGCCTTTAAAATAGGGAGGAAACCGGACCATGAAAAACGCAACACGCTTGCTCACCATGTCCATTGTCCCCGTGGCCATCTTGGTAATCGTTCTGCTTCTTCTGCCCAAGGGCCCCAAGATAATTATCCTGCATGACCGCGATGCGAAAGAAACGGTCTATGCGCTGGAGGATCGCTCTCTTAGTCTGACGACGTACGACGCCGAGGGCAGGGAAGATATCCTGCGCCTGCGCTCCAATTCGAAGCTCCCGCTTCAGGAGCAGGTTGCAATCCTATCCAGGATGCTGAAAAAATTGCCGAAAGAACGAAGATTCCGCGCCTTCTCTATCGGCAGATTAATCGACGCCTTTGGCGCTGACCGATCCATGTCTGAACGGCTATCGCTGGCTGCCAGTAAATCTCCCCTGTGGGATCAGGCAAAAGACGATCCGCGCATCGGCCACGAGAATAAGTTCGTCAAGGAGATCGCCAACCAGGCCATGATCTATCCGGAATTAAAAGAGATGTTCGCCCGGCATGGCTATGAGATCCAGGTCTCCACCGTGGAAAAGGTGCTGATCGATCCCCAAACCAAGCTTCCCTACGACTGCATAACCTGGTTCTCGCTCAGCAAGCCGTTAACGCATATCGCTGACGGCTACTGGAAGGATGATGACAAGGTCTACTGGCGATGGCGCACCATCGAAGAACCAAGAGGACCCATCGAATATACCGTGAAAGAAGTCAAGGGCGCCGATCCTAAAACGTTTGAATTTTTAGCGGAAAGGATCGAAGGAGTGTGGGGCAAAGACCACAACGGCATCTATTTCTTTGAGCAGAGGATAGAAGGGGCAGACATGAAAACCTGGCAGCCCCTTGACTGGGATTATTCAAGGGATAAAAACTACGTTTATAAAGGCGCCCATAGGGTTACAAACGCGGACCCGAAGACCTTCACTATTCCTGAGCCTCCACAATAAACAACAGGCGCACGACTGCCAGCCAACAAGCATCCGTGGATTTGTACCCCCTACTTAAAAAATAGATACAATTTCCCTTGACATCCATGATGTGTGGTATTAGAATTACCATGTGGTATTATTATTACCACAAACGGTGTTGAGGAAATGATGACAAAATGTAAAGCATACAAGCAAGGAGGAGGCGATGTTTGGAGAATTTATCAAAGAGAGGAGAATCAACAAAGGCATAACCCTCAGAGAATTCTGTAAACTGATTGAAACAGATGCCAGTAATTGGAGCAAGGTCGAACGGGGGCTACTTTCGCCCCCGCAGGATGAAGAAAAACTAAAGAAAATAGCACGCGTCTTGGATATTGAAATTGGATCTGAAACCTGGAAGGCAATGAAAGATAAGGCCCAGATAGATTCGGGGATCATTCCGGAAGACATCTTATCTGATGAGGAGACGGTAAGATCGCTGCCGATGTTTTTCCGAACGATACGGAGTGAAAAACCTACCCCCGAAGAGTTGGATCACCTCATACAGATTATCCGAAAGGGGAAATAGTATTTGGAATACGGTGATTTTAAGTGCCCCTGGATTGACCCCGAAGACCTTATGAATCAACGATCTCATGTTAATCGCTATCCGGGTAACATTTTTTATAAGGCAATGCGAAGCCCATCCCCCAGCATGGTGATGATGAGCCGAAAAGGCAGATGCAAAGAAAATAGACCTGACCCACCGACCCTCCCCCTTCTCCCCATTTGCCAACCGAACATTATACCTTTCGGACCGCATCCTCAATGATCATTCTCAAATCAGCAGGATTTTTAGATACCGCCCACTTCCACTTTCCAAAACCGCCATGGCCATTGACGGCTTGTACCCATTCATTGAGGAACTCTCGTTTTGTCTTGTCACGCGGGGTTTCCTGACCTTTGGTTTCGAGGATGAGGAAATCTTTGGTTTTGAGCCGGATAATAAAATCCGGCCAATATTTTTGGACTACGCCTTGAAAGATATAGTGGATATTAAATCCAAGATGGTCATTCTTTACCCACGCTTCGACATTGGGGTTTCGGTCGAGTTCAAAGGCTTCACTGGCCTCCCAGGCGCTATCAAAGACACATAAATTGATGTGAGATTTTTGCGTATATTCGCAGGGCTTGCCAGTATACCATGTCTGCATATCGCCGGTTGAACGGATAGGATGATCTCTATCAAATATCGGCTCAATAGCCTCCGTGTTTTCAAAGCGAATTGTCTCCCAGATGTGCTGAACAACTTTGTTCATGTTGAGCGTTATAAGAATCCGTCGTTTGGAGCCATCTTGATAGAAAAGGGGCGGGGAGATTTGGATTATATCAGATGCAATGAAGTCTTCTACAAGCCGTATTAACTGAGCCATTAAATATTCTTTATTGCCTTTCCAGGTAGGTTTCATCTGATCAAATACATCTCGCGCCGTCTCAAAGACTATCTTCTGCATTCTGAATTTTTGACCCAAATCCTCAAGATCAATTTCAGCAATTTTCGTCACATCAGGTTTGCCGTCTACGATAGGAGCGAGCTCTGCCAAGGTCGCCGTCTTATACGCATTCAATTCTAAGGTCTTCACCTTATCCATGTCGAGGGTTAGGGCAGGCTTGTATACATGATCAATGCGGATGACATTGGGCCAGCTTATCTCAAATTGTCGTTTTTCAACAATAGGTTCAATACGGGATTTTGGTGTTGGCGGCGGAGGTGGAGGGCCGTCCTGCACTTCGTGGGGTAAGAAGGTAAAAGGCACCCCGAAGATATTGACATATTCGGCATCGAACAGACCAGAATCCGGATTTACATCATAGGAGGTTCTCCTAAGCCCACGGCCAACCACCTGTTCGCACAGCAATTGGCTGGAGAAGGCTCTCAACCCCATAATATGAGTAACGGTCTTTGCATCCCAGCCCTCAGAAAGCATGCCAACAGAGATGACTTTCTGGATCTGTTCGCCTGGTTTGCCGATTTGACCAACCGTATCAACTGTTTTGCGAAGCTGCTCGGCGGCGTCCTTCTTGGAAAGCTTCCGGACGGGCGCATTCTCCTCTTCTTCGGTGTCCTCGACATACTCCGCAACCTCGGCTGCCTCTTCTTGAGACTCGGCCATCTCAAGGACCTTGGAATCAATATGCAGTATCCTTTCCGGCACACAGAGTTCATCGATGCGGACTTTCTTGTGGCTAAAGGCGTATTCGACACGCGCCGCCGTCTCCGTCCGATTCGCAACCGAAATCATAACAGGCGGGGTCTTGAATCCAGCGTCCTCCCACCTCTTTGCCGTTTCCAGCCAATCTTTGCCGAGAAGGAAATAACCATTGATCACCAAATCCGGTAACGGCTCATGCGCTTCCGCCTTGCGATTTATGTCATCTTTGACGTCAGGATCATTGTAAATGTGATACAGGCGGGACTTATATTCCTTCGTCAACTGGCTATCGTCACGGATCACCACCCGTGGTGTCTTGACCAATCCTGATTCAATGGCATCATTCAAACCGAAATCGCTGACTATCCAATCGAACAAGGACTCTTCCGTGCTCTTTTTACCGGATGGGGCAAAGGGCGTTGCGCTGAAATCGTAGCAACCGAGTATATTCCGCGTCTTATCAATGCGATCCAACCCACTTACCCAAACAGTAGCTTCCTCGATCTCCTCTTTTTTGACCCCTTTTACCTTCGACTCTGCCGGTATGCGCCACGCATGGTGCGCCTCGTCATTGATGACAATAAAGTTATTTGCATGAGCTATTTCTCCGAGGACTTCACGAACATACGCCTCGTCGCTCTTCACGCCGCGCTTGTCCACGCTCTTTTTTTTGGCGATCTTTTCTTCAGTTTCCCAATGAAGGACATGCCAGTTGCGGATAAGGATTTTCCCCT
>Ga0214474_1000889_pt1 | contig 14212 bp, 11 predicted proteins | sample RVTome_2_FD_187335 | JGI IMG/M metagenome (GOLD analysis project Ga0214474, IMG submission 187335) | Soil microbial communities from uranium-contaminated site in the Upper Colorado River Basin, Wyoming, United States - RVT95D214 HiSeq ...
TGCCGCTCTCCTTCTTCAACCTGCAGGTTGACATCGAACAGCACCCTCAAACCTTTAAAATCGTGATACAGTCCCTTTGTCTCCAGGATGTTCATGAAGCGTTCCCTTTATGAAACCATTTTTCCTTGGCTGCTCTGAAAAGACCGACAAGCCCCATTGGCGCAAATAAGACCACCAGAACGAAGATCGCGCCGTTTACCAGGCCGATCCGCTCAGTAAATCTAATAACCACATCTTCTAAAATGTGAAGGACACCAGAGCCGATAATCGGGCCGAAGAAACTCCCTACGCCCCCGACATAGGCCATCACGATGGGTCTGAAGGAGGTATGTATGTCCAATACGCCCACAGTGGAAACCAGTTTCATCAGCAGGGCATGAACTGCACCGGCAATCCCGGCAAAGGCCCCACAAACGGTCAAATTGATCGCCTTGGTCTGCGGGAGATTAAAACCCAGGTAGTCCATTCGCATGGCATTATCCCGGATGCCCACTACGAGGCTGCCGAAGGGAGTCTTGGTATAAAACCACAAGATGTAAAGGCATATCGCTACCACGGCAATGGCAAAATAATAAAAGTTTATCTTATCGGTCATATCAATAGACAGCACGCCGGGGAGGTTGAGTGGCGGAATGGGATATCCCCCAATGCCGTCCTCCCCGCCGGTTACCTCTCTGTATTTCAGGGCGGCGACAAAGATGAGTTGGCCAAAGGCCAGGGTCAACATGGCAAAGGCGGTCCCACTTACTCTCACCAGCAAAGGACTTAACATCAAGGCCAAAAGGCCGCCGGCCAATCCGCCGACCAGGACCGCCGGCAATAGGGGGAATCCCTGGATATGTGTTAAAGCAAGGGCCGTGGCATAGGCCCCTGTGCCGAAAAACATAGCGTGGCCAAAGCTGAGGACCCCCATATAGCCCAGTAGCAAGTTGAGCGTGACGGCATACAAGGAAAAAATGGCAAAGGCTATAAAGAAGTTGAGATAGTAGAAGTTGACCAGACGCGGAAGGATGGCCACAAGGATAACAACCACCCCCCATAGAATCCACTTATACAGTTTATTCCTCATTCTCTTTCTCCAAATAGGCCCATCGGCTTAAAGGCTAATACAAGGGCCATGAAGGCAAACATCAGTACGGGTGCAAGACGGGGAATAAACTGGATACCGTAGGCATTTAGTTCTCCAAGAAACAAGGCGACAATAAAAGCCCCTAAAAGGCTCCCGAATCCTCCCACCACCACCACCACAAAGGCATCCATGCCCAACTGGTCGGCCATCCCGGGAAACACGGTCAGGAGTGGGCCGGCCACGGCCCCGGCCACGCCGGCCAGCCATATCCCGATTCCAAAAACCAGCATAAAGACAAGGGGGGTATTAATCCCCAGGGCGCTGACCATATCGGCGTCGGAAACGGCCGCCTGAACGATTTTGCCCAAACGGGTCTTATATAGAATCAAAGCCATAAGACCCAAAATCACGATGGACACCCCGATAATGAAAAGGCGGTAGACAGGGTAGGTCAGACCGGCAATGTTCAACAGTCCGCTCAAACTCGGGGGTATTTTGACAACCAGGCTCTCGGTGCCCCAGAAGAGTTTGACAATTTCCAAGATGAGCGCCATGATCCCGACGGTGATGAGGAGTTCGGCCAGATGGCCGTGTTTATGCACGGTCCTCAAGAGAAAGCGCTCCGTCACAACCCCACAGATCCCGGCAAAAACCGGTGCAATCAATAGCGCCGCCCAAAAATTTCCGGTCATTTGTAAAACCTGGAAACAGAAATAGGCGGCCAACATGGCAAAAGAGGCATGGGCGATGTTTAGAATCCCCATCATGCCGAAAATCAGGGTAAGACCGGATGCTACCAGAAAAAGCAACATTCCGTAGGCCAGGCCGTGAATGGCTTGAGCAACATACAACACAGCGGTCGGGCTCATCTCGATATCCTCCTGCTAAAGAGAGTCCAAAGAGTACCCTGCTAAAAAACCCGCCTCCGACTTTAAGTGTAGGCGAGTTTTTAGCAGGACGTTAAGATACCCTATTTCTTGCTGACCCGTCCTTTGAGTTTTTCATCAAAAGCGGGGAAGCATTGCGCTGCCGGTATCCAAATAGGTTTTCCGACAGCGGCGTTTCCGGGCCGTTCCCAGTCATGTGGGAACACCAATTCGCCGATGGGACGGTCTGCTATAACCTGATGGTCGGCGGGCCGCATGTAATGTTTCCAGCCAAAAAAGTCGAAGGTGTCTCCCTCCCAGGCGGCGATGATCTTCTGCGGATCGGTGCTGCCGGCCTTTTGCAATACCTGAAAAAACCAGTAGTACCCCGTAAGGTTTCTATACCATCCGCCGTTAGGCCATTGGTAAAGCGATGTATGATAGGGGTCTTTCCATGTCTTCCACCGGCCGTTCCATATATCACACAATTTCTTCACATTAGGTACACTGCGGTCCAGGGTAAAATCCGTGCAAAGAACCAAGCCTCGTCCTGCCGGACCGCCGATAACCTCCAGGGGGCGGGTATCATCAAGGAAGGGACTGGCCATGGGAATATAAAGGTCCGGTTTCAAGGGGCTTTTTATTCCTAATTGCCTTGATTGCTTGATCAGGTTCTCATTGTCCGCACCCCAGGCCATCGTGACAACCACCTCCGCTCCTGAGGCCCTGACCTTTTCCATATAGGGGGCAAAGTCCTTGGTAAACAAGGGAAAGAATTCTTCACCGACGATCTGGGCATTGGGTTTGGCTTCTTTTATCGTCTTTTTAAAGACGCCTGTGGATTCGTGCCCCCAGACATAGTCCTGGGCTAAAATGTAAAATTTCGTTTCAGGTCGGTTTCTGTAAAAAACAGCCAAACTCTTGGCGGAAGTGGAAGAGGTCCCGCAGGTTCGAAAGAAATATTCATTAAAATTCGGAAGGCTCGTGAGTTCATCGGAATAAGCGGACAGATTTACGAAAATGACCTTATATTCTTTAGCTAGGTTCTGGCCTATCTTGGCAATGTGGGTGCCGGCCACACCCGAAAAGCCGTGAATCTTGTCTTGCAAGATTGCCTTTTCAAGTGCTCGTTTGGCCGGGTCCGGCGCCGCCTGGGTATCGACCTTGACGATCTGGATCTGCTTCATCTTCCCATCGACCTTGATTCCACCCTGGGAGTTGATATCCTGAACAACAAATCCAAGTATCGCCGTGTAAGCCTGTCCAAGGTAGGCGTTCGCCCCTGTAAAAGCATCCCAGATGGCGAACTTAATTGTATCCCCCGAAGTAGGATAGGTTTGATTATTGGGGTCATATTTTGAAAGATCTCCCTTGAGGGGCTCGAAGGCCATCGCCGTGGATGGGCTAAAGGTTGTCACAGAGAAAAAAGAAAGAATACATACGAGAATGAAAATACCCTTGCCGATCAATTTCATTTTGAACCTCCTTCCCTTTGCTAAGGATTTTGGGGTTGTAGCAAACTTTTTCTAACCCTTTCCCTCGTCGGCTTTCAAAAATGGTTTACACTCCACCTATAGTCAACTAAAAAACTCCCTTCCAGAAAATCTTGTTTAGTGAGTCATTCGGGAAAGACCTAAATAAAACACTAAGAAATCTGCCTTCGTAAACGTGATTTCTGTATCGGGACCAGTTCCTTCAGCACAGCTTGTCGTTAGGGGTTTTTTAAGAACTTTCTTTAAGGTGAGTTGAATATACGAAAAGCAGAATTTCATGTCAAGTAAAAAAAGGCTAGAGCAAATTACGATGCTTGCCTTATCCTTGCCTTTTTGCTATTTTGACACCAGCTCTCGTGCTCATTGCTAAGACTGCTAAGAAGAATGGAGGGAGGGAGAATGTCCGGGGAAAACCAAAACAAGGTTATGACCACCCAGGAGGCCATCCGTCGTTTTGTGAACGATGGCGACCACGTTGTGATTGGCAATTACACGGTGGGTACCTGCTACAACCAGATTACCGAGATCGTCCGGCAGCGGAAGAAGGAATTGACCATCTACAGCCAGTCCGGAGTGTTTGATGTAGAAATGCTCATCGCGGGCGACTGCGTAAGCAGGGTGGTAACCACCTATTGTATGCGCTCGGGGGGCCGATCCGGAGGAAGTATGCTGGAGCGCTACCAGCGGGCCGGAAAGATCGCGGTGGAGGACTACTCGAACTTCACTTACAATGCTCGCCTAACCGCTGGTGCCCAGGGTTACTCGTTCATGCCCGTACTACCCGGTATCATGGCCTCGGATGTGTTCAAGGTCCGGGACTTCATGGGCGATGGCAAGTTCGGCGTGGTCAAGTGCCCCTTCACAGGCCGGGATGTGCCCGTGGTTCCTCCGGCCAACCCGGACGTCTGCGTCGTGCATGTACAGCGGGCGGACAAGTTCGGGAATGCCCAGTATTGGGGCGCCCTGGGCTCGGTATCCTGGGCGTGTTTGGCGAGCAAAAGGGTAATCGTGAGCTGCGAGGAGATCGTGGACCACGAGATCATCAAGTCCTCTCCACAATACACGATCGTGCCGGGCTTCCGGGTGAACGCGGTCATCGAGGAGCCGAGAGGGGCCCACCCGGCCGAGCTCTCGGGTTATTACAATCTCGACACTCTGTTCTGGGCCATGATGGATCTCGCTAACTGGAGCGAAGAGGGCTTCCGGGCTTGGATGCAGGAATGGGTCTATGACCTGCCCAGCCGGGCGGCCTACCTTGAGCATTACGTCGAGCGCTTCGGCAAGGAACCTCTCGATAGGATCAAGGCCAGACCTTACTACTCTGCTCCCGTGAACTATGGCTCCGCCTTCACTTCCATGTGGGATGACGAAGGTAAAATGTTACTGTTCGGCATGACCAGGGAAGAGTTCGAAAGCTTACTGGAAGAAAGGGGGTTATTGATCGATGTCTCCAAGAGCGACTAAGGAAGAATTGATGATCATCGCGGTGGCGCGCGAGATCAAGGATTACGAAAGGGTCTTACTCGGGGTCGGTCTTCCCACCACTGGCGGAAGCTTGGCAAAGGCCACCCATGCTCCCAATGCCGTTCTCATGACCGAGGCTGGCATCATTGACTTCAATCCTCTGCTCCCGCCCAACCACATCGCCGACGTCATGTGCCTGCGAGGTTACTCCTATGCCCTCGATCTCTTCAATACCTTCACCACCATCAACTACCGGGGTTTTGTGGACAAGGCCATCCTGGGTGTGGGCCAGGTAGACAGATACGGCAACATCAATACCTCTTTTATGGGCGGTACCCCGAAAACTGGGATGAGGCTCACCGGCGCCGGCGGCGCGCCTGACTTTGTCTCCTACGCCAAAGAGACCATCCTCACTTTGAAAGGCGGTGAATTCGTGGAAAAACTTGACTACTTCACCTCTCCCGGATACCTGGGAGGCGGCGATGAACGTGACTGCTGTGGAATCTTCCGCGCTGGGTCCGGCCCCTCTATAATCATCTCCACCGAAGCAATCTTCCGCTTCGACAAGAAAACCAAAGAGGTCTATCTGGAGTCACTGCTCCCGGGCGTTGATCTCAACAAGGTCAAGTCTAAGGTCCCCTGGGACCTCCAGGTGGTCAACCCGCTTAAACCTTTCCCCATCCCAACTGACGAGGAAATCAATTACATGCGCACTTTCGCTCCCCAGCACTGTATGCCCCGCTCGATCGTGATTGAGCTCGCTGTAAAAAAATTACTTGAGTTTGCGGGAGGAAAAGGCAGGGGAAAGTCGGGGTGAGTGCCAAACTTAATTAACCATTTTAGACTTCCAGATATTTCTCGCGCACCTGGGGGTTGCCCCTTAACTCCTCTGTGGTACCCGCAAATCCGATGTGGGCCTTGCCCATCAGGTAGACGCGGTTCGCTAGAGACATGGCCACCTTGATGTTATGTTCGACTAGTAGAATGGAAACGCCGGCTTTGTTGATATCTTCCAGGATGTCCCTGACTTCCTTGACCAGGAGGGGCGCAAGGCCTTCCGTGGGTTCGTCAACGAGAAGGAGATCAGGATTGCCCATCAAAGACCGGCCAATGGTTAACATCTGCTGCTCACCGCCGGATAAGAACCTCCCTGGCTGCTGGGCCCTTGTTTGAAGCATGGGGAAATGCCGAAAGATTCTGTCCACTGTCCATCGGTCTGGGTCATTGGGGTCACCGATCTTTCCCCCTTTGACTCCCAAGAACAGGTTGTCGAGCACGGAGAGATTGGGGAAGATGCGTCTATCCTCGGGAACATAACCGATCCCGACCCTGGCCACCTTGTAAGGCGGATAACCCATAATGTCCCGGCCATCAAAGATCACCGATCCGGATCTTGGTTTGACCAGGCCCATAATGCTCTTCAGGGTTGTGCTTTTCCCCATGCCATTTCGACCCAGAAGGGCGATCAATTCCCCTTGAGCAACGGTAAGGGAGATTCCTTGCAAAACATGGCTCATGCCGTAGTAGGTGTTCAGATCACGGACTTCCAGTAACATCTTTGCTTACCCCATAGTTGCAAATTCGAAATAAGAAGCACGAAATCCTGAATCATTTAACTCAACCCTTCAAGGCTGAGCGTCATCAGGGCTGAAGCCTTGAGTTAAAGCGTCTTGCTTTGGCCTCCCATTTTTGGTTCGAAAATAACGTCAGGCCTCCAGTTCTCCCAGGTAGGCATCCTTCACCGCCTGATTCTGCCGGATCTGAGCCGGAGCTCCCGTCGCCAGAATCTTCCCATAATGGAGCACTGTGATGCGGTCTGCCAGGGAGAAGACCACATCCATATCATGTTCGATGATGACCACGGTTTTTCCCTCCGTAAGCCTTCTGATCAGCTCAACGGCACTATGCGTTTCATCCCGGGACATGCCTGCAGTCGGCTCGTCCAGCATGATCACGTCCGGGTCCGTCGCCAGGGCCAGGCTGATTTCCAGGGAACGATGCTTCCCGTATGACAACATGCCTGCTGGAAAATCCCGCTCTCGATGCAAATTGATCCGCTTTAAGACCTCGTCGGCCTCTTTGGTGATGTCCTGCATCTTGTCCACCTTGCGGAATAAATGAAAACGAATCCCCCTTTTGGAAAGGATAGCCAGTCGAATGTTCTGGAAAGCGGACAACCGGTTAAAGGTGCTGGTGAGCTGAAAAGAGCGGCCCATGCCGATGCGTGCCAGCTCGTGTGGTCTGGCTCCGGTGATCTCATTTCCTTTGAAGAACACCTGGCCTTGACTCGGTTGATAAGTTCCGGTGATGACGTTGAAGAGAGTCGTTTTTCCGGCCCCGTTGGGTCCAATGACGGCGTGCCGCTCTCCTTCTTCAACCTGCAGGTTGACATCGAACAGCACCCTCAAACCTTTAAAATCGTGATACAGTCCCTTTGTCTCCAGGATGTTCATGAAGCGTTCTCCAAGCGCGCCCTGCGGGCAGAGCGGACAGACCATTCTTGCTTTAGAGATCTGAACAACCCCACACACCCCAAGGGAGCGTATAGGATGACCAGAATGAGAATGAGGCCCACTACGAGTTCAACCTGTTCCGTAAAACGGGTGCTCAGTTCCTCTATCATTTGAATGATGGCCGCACCCAAGATGGGGCCAAAGAAGCTCCCGATGCCGCCCACCATGGTCATCGTGATCGGCGTAAAGGAAGTAAAGACGTTTAAGGCACCGGATGAAATCAGGTTTTGGAACAACGCATAAATGGAGCCGGCTACCCCGGCAAAGGCGGCAGCGACAACATAAACCACGGCCTTGGTCTGCGGCACCTTAAACCCCAGGTAGTCGATCCGCATGGCGTTATCTCGGACACCGACCTGGATTTGACCGAAGGGCGTCTTCGTCAGGAACCACATGGCCCAGAGACTCACCCCCAGGACGACTATGGCAAAGTAATAAAAGTTCTCCGGGGCTCTCATATTAATAGATACCACTCCCGGAATGCTGAACGGGGGTATGGGGAACCCTCCGATCCCGTCCTCGCCGCCAGTGATGCCTCTCAATTTTAGAGCAAGGACATGTATGAGCTCGCCAAAGGCGAGATGCAACATGGCAAAGGCTGTGCCGCTGACCCTGACGACTAAAGGACAAAGGATCAGGCCGAAGATCGCTGCCGATAGCAGGCCGATCAAGACCGCCGGCAAAAGGGATAAGCCGTGGATGTGCTTCAAGGCCAGGGCTGTGCCGTAGCCTCCGATGCCAAAAAACATAGCGTGGCCAAAACTGAGAAGCCCGGTGTAACTGAGCAACATATTGAGAGAAACGGAAAAAACGGCGAAGATGGCAAACGTTACAAACACATTGGTATAGTAGGGACCGAAAACCTTGGGGTATAAAGCAAGGATAACGATCAACCCCACCCATAGAATCCACTGAACCTTTTTATTCGTCATTCCCTTTCTCCAAAGAGACCCGTGGGTTTAATCGCCAGCACGATGGCCATGAAGGCGAACATCAGGACCGGCGCAAGCGAAGAGAGGAACTGCACGCCATAGGAGCTCAGCAAGCCAAATACGATGGAGACGATAAACGCTCCCGAGAGGCTGCCGAATCCTCCTGTAACCACCACCACAAAGGCATCCATGCCGATCTGGTCCGCCAATCCGGGAAATACCAGAAGGATGGGTGCGATGGCCACTCCAGCCACCCCGGCCAGCCATGTGCCTATTCCAAAGACAAACATGAAGACCAGGGGGATATTGACGCCAAGGGCATTGACCATATCGGCGTCGGAAACGGCCGCGCGCACGATTTTGCCCAAACGGGTTTTATACAAGAGCAAGGCCATAAACCCCAAAACCACCAGAGACAGGGCGATAATGAAAAGCCGATAGACCGGGTAGTCCATGCCTGCAATGGATACCAACCCCGTCAGTAATGGAGGAATCTTAACCGGCATGCTCTCGGTTCCCCAGAAGATCTTGACCCCGGCCAAAATCACAAGCGAGACACCCACGGTGATGATCAATTCGCCCATATGCCCGAGCGCATGGATTTTCCTGAGAAGAAATCTTTCCAGGAGAATTCCAAAAAAAGCGGTGGCAACCGGCGCCAGGAGCAATGCCAACCAGAAATTTCCGGTCATGGCCAGAACCTGGTAAGAAAAATAAGCGGAAAGCATGAAGAAAGCCGCATGGGCAAGGTTCAGAATCCCCATCATGCCAAAGATGATATTGAGGCCGGAGGCCACCAGAAAAAGGATCATGCCGTAGGCGAGCCCGTGGATTCCCTGAGCTACATACATCGCGGTCTTTGGGTCCATTTATCCATCCTCGAAAAACCCCTTTCCTCCTTTCATAAAGGAGGAAAGGGGGTCTTGAAACCTATTTTCTACGTGGCTCGATTGTCTATTTCCTTACACTGAGATTATTCTCCCGAATCGTTCTTTCCTTTGCATCGATCCAGGTTTTTATCCATGAAGGGAAGGATCTTTTCAGCCGGGATCTTGAATATTGGGCCCGTGATGGAACACCCTTTGTACCAATAATAGGGGGGGATATTCATAGAAACTTTCTGTTCCTCGGGGGGGACATAGATATCCACATGGAGGTCCTGGATCGCTTTGTGGTCGCAGGCCCTCATTTTCAGGACCTTCCCGTTTACATATTGGTAAGAGTCTCCCTCCCAGACCTTGATAATCTTTTCAGGGTCCGTGCTCATCGCCCTCTCGATGACACTCAAGAGCCAATAGGTCTGCTGTCTGTAGGAGCCTATGTTTCCGGTTCCGTGTTCATAAAGCCTGGCGTTGAAAGGCATCTGCCACTTGGTTTTCCACAGGTTATTCCAGGTCTTATAATATTTGATTTGTTCGGGTGTTTTGAAAGCAGGGTTTTCGGTGATGTATTGGCTGATATGGACTAACCCCTTCGTCCCTTCAACACCTACTTCGTGAAGGAAATTGGGTTCTTCCACGAAGACGTTGGCAACGGGAAGCATGATGCCTGCCTGTCTCGCCTGTTTGAGCAGGTTGGCTGCGTCCGGAATCCAGTCGCCGGTAAAGATGACCTCAGCCTTGGACCCTTTGATTTTTTCCAGGTAAGGTGCGAAGTCGGTCAAGAACAGCTTATGGTAGTCTTCGCCAACGATCTCTGCCTCAGGGAAGTACTCTTTCAACCCTTTCTTAAACCCGTCGGCTATTGCGTGGCCGAACATGTAATCCTGGCAGAGAATGTAAAACTTTTTCTCTTTTTTTCTTATCTGGCCGTAGAAATAGGCCAGGCCGCGACCGATCTGCTCCGTGGAAAAAGAGGTCATAAAAGCATACCGGGAGAAATTCGTGGCATCCATGAGATCATCGGTCAGGGAAGCCGCGTTCTGGGCAATGACTTTATATTTGTTGGCCACCTCGTTGATGGCTTTCATTAAATGGCTGCCATCGGTGCCCCACAAGACGTGAACCTTTTCCTGCAGGACCATCCTCTCGCAGATCTTCTTGGCCTGGTCCGGCTTGGACATGTGGTCGGCCTTGATGACCTCAACCAGCTTCTTTTTACCATCAACCAGGATGCCTCCTCTTTTGTTAATATCGTGGGCTGCCCATTGAACACATGCGAAATAGATCTGTCCCGTTACAGCAGCTGGGCCGGAATGGGCGGCCACCACCGCGATCTTGATGGTATCCCCGGTCGGGATCACAGGGTTGTTCGGATCGAAGTCGGACATGTCCCCCATTTTGTTGACATCAAATGCGGCATTCACTGCCATGGCCGTGGACGGACCAAAGGCCGTCAGAGAGAAGAAAGAAAGAATACATACAAGAATGAAAATACCCTTACTGATCGATTTCGTTTTGTTCATTTTGAACCTCCTTTCCCTTGCCAAAGCTAAAAACACCCATCTGGAGCTAACACGATCTATTCCCTTCTAAGGATAGTAAAAAATTTTCGTAAGATTCCTTTGGACTTGGAGAAAACTTTTTCTAATCATTTCTCCCGAGGCCTTGAAATTATGTCACATAAACATTGTTTTTTTTTGGGTGACGAAGATAGGTAACTGACACTAATAGTTTAACCCTCCGGCTTTTGTCAAGTAAAAAATTCATTGGAGTTTCTTGAGTTTTTTATCCGAACTCAAAACAAAGCTGAAAGTCATCGAGGTTATCTGATTCTATACCCGTGAGAGCACTCTTATTCGGATAAAGCAAATTAGAGATTCCGCCCGCTATCGCAAGAGGAAACTACTCATAGCGTAAAGTGCATAGCGTAAACGCAGAGCGCATCATGTATAGCGCAAAGGATAAAAATATTTCTGGATCTTCAAGTTTTCAGTTTTTTAACGCCATGCTCTTATGCGCTCTGCGTATTTTAGTTATTCTCCCCAATCATTCTTGCCTTTGCACCGATCCAGGTTCCGATCCATGAGGGGAAGCACCTTTTCTGCGGGGATCGTGAATGTCGGGCCGGTGTTGGAACAACCCTGAAACCAGTAATAAGGTGGAATGTTGAAAGACACTTTCTGCTGCTCGGGCGGAACGAATTCGAATATGTGAAGGTCCTGTATCGCCTTATGGTCGCAGGGTCTCATCTTCACTACTTTCCCATTGCTATATTTGTAGCTATCCCCTTCCCAGACCTGGATGATCTTCTCCGGGTCCGTACTCTTGGCCCTTTCGATAACACTTAAAAGCCAGTAGGTCTGCTCGGTGTATGAGCCTATGTTTCCAGTACCGTGCTCGAAAAGCCTGGTATTAAAGGGAGCTGTCCATTTCGTCTTCCACAGGTTGTTCCAGGTTTTATAATATTTGATTTGTTCGGGTGTTTTGAATACTGGATTTTCGGTCCCATACTGGCTGAGCTGGACTAACCCTTTCGTTCCTTCAACACCTACTTCATGAAGGAAATTAGGCTCGTCCAGGAAGATGTGGGCGAAGGGGAGTGTGATTCCCATTTGCCTCGCCTGCTTGAGGAGGTTGGCTGCGTCCGGAATCCAGTCACCGGTGTAAATAACCTCAGCTCCGGAAGCCTTGAGCTTGGTCAGGTAGGGAGCGAAGTCGGTCAAGAACAGCTTATGATAGTCCTCGCCTACAATCTCGCCTTGAGGATAGTATTCTTTCAAGCCTTTTTTAAATCCGTCTGCCATGGCGTGGCCGAACATGTAGTCCTGGCAGAGGATGCAGAACTTCTTCTCCTTTTTCCTTACCTGACCGTAGTAATAGGCCAGGCCACGACCGATCTGGTCGGTGGAAAAAGAGGAAAAGAAAGCATAGCGAGAGAAATTCGTGGCATCCATGAGCTCATCGGACAGGGCAGCGGTGTTCTGGGCAATGATTTTATATTTATTGGCCGTCTCGTTGATAATCTTCATCAGATTGCTGCCGTCGGTGCCCCATAGTACATGAACCTTTTCCTGTAGGACCATCCTTTCACAGATCTTCTTGCATTGGTCCGGCTTAGACATGTGGTCAGCCTTGATGACCTCGACCATCTTCTTTTTGCCATCGACCAGGATGCCTCCTCTTTTGTTGATGTCGTGGGCTGCATATAGGACAGAGATGTAGTAGATTTGTCCTACTAAAGCGGCCGGTCCAGAGAAGGAAGCCACTATCGCGATTTTGATGGTGTCCCCGGTCGGGATCACTGGGTTGTTCGGATCGAAGTCGGACATATTCCCCATTTTGTTGACATCAAATGCGGCGTTTACCGCCATGACCCTTGACGGGCTAAAGAACGTCACGTAGAAAAAAGAAATAATACATATAAGAATGAAGATACCCTTACCGATCGATTTCATTTTGAACCTCCTTTTCCTTGCGAAAGATTTTTAGGTTGTAGAAAACTTCTTCTTATCCCCTTTCTTGTAGGCTCGGATTACGGTGTGGAATCCGCCTGTTGTCACGTGGTGCCCCTCGGTCAAAGTTAGTGACACCCCGCTTTACGCCCCTGTGGTACGGCATTCCCCATCTGACGTCAGAACGAGCCAGCCAAAGACCATGCCCTTCTACTCCCGGGGCAAAAAAATTCTCTTTTTGAAAATCTCGTTTGGCGAGCTATTTGGGAAAGACCTAAAAAATTACTGAGAAATCTATCCTTGTAAGCAAGATTTCTGCATTTGGGTCAGTTCCTTCAGCACAGCTTGTCGTTAGGTTTTTTAAGAACTTTCTTTAAGGTGAGTCGAATATACGAAAAACGGAATTTTATGTCAAGTAAAAAAAGCCCCGTATTGAATCCGTGATTCAACCTTAACGTCGCAATAAACCTCAGAACAGACTCCGCGGGGATACTGGGCGGATATCCGGGAAGACGCCGCGTTGGGGTGGGTAGGTTCCCAAAGCCTTGTAGCGGAACCTTTCGAATGCAAAGCATCATGGTTTATCGACTTGGCTGGACTTTACTCTTGGCGAGATCCTCAATAACCCATTCCATTCCGCCAAGCCCCGCATTACAAGGCTTTGGAAATGTTGCCGGCCGGTCTGATGAGTGCAACTTGCAGGTTATTCCTTTAACAAAATCTCCCGCTTCAGGATCTTTCCGGTTGAGGTTTTTGGCAGTTCGCTCACGAATCTAACGATTCGGGGATATTTGTAGGGAGCTACCCGGTCTTTAACGTACTGTCGCAGTTCTTCAGGCGAGGTCTTGACTCCTGGCCGCAGAACAACCACTGCTGCCACCTCCTCTCCCAAATCGGCATGAGGTACCCCAATGACTGCTCCCTCCAAAACATCCGGATGTTTATACAGCACTTCTTCAATCTCGCGGGGGTAGACATTATAACCCCCTCTAATGATCATTTCCTTTTTACGGTCAACAATATAGATATATCCGTCCTTATCCATCCGAGCCAGATCGCCTGTATGTAACCAACCGCCTCGCAGGGTTTTGGCCGTAGCTTCCGGCTGGTTCAGATATTCCTTCATGACTCCGGGCCCCATAAAAATGAGTTCACCGACTTCACCTTGCCCTACGTCCTTGTCATTGTCGTCCACAATTCGTGCTTGGAAACCGGGTATGGGGAGTCCGATGGATCCGGGGCGCGTGGGTCTTCCATAAGGGTTTTCTACACAGGTAGGAGAACACTCGGTGAGCCCGTAACTTTCATAGATGGTCGCGTTAAAGGTCGTCTGGAAACGGTGCAATATTTCAACGGGTAGAGAGGCCCCGCCGGAGATGCAGAAACGTAGGCTTGATCTCTTGGGGGGCGTGCTTTTCGCCAACTCGACAAGGCGGTTGATCATGGTGGGCACAGCATAGAGAATCGTGCTCTTTTCCTCTTCAATAGCCGCTAAAACCTCTTCCGCAATGAAATGCTCCCACATTCGAATCGTAAGCCCGA
>Ga0214474_1000890_pt1 | contig 14208 bp, 14 predicted proteins | sample RVTome_2_FD_187335 | JGI IMG/M metagenome (GOLD analysis project Ga0214474, IMG submission 187335) | Soil microbial communities from uranium-contaminated site in the Upper Colorado River Basin, Wyoming, United States - RVT95D214 HiSeq ...
ACCAGTGGCAGCCCAGTTCCACGGGCGACGTTTGGCCTGAAATCTTTTATCTTTTTTTGAGGCATCTGAGGGTAGGGTATGCTTTACTTAGGTACGTCGGGCTTCAGCTATAGCGATTGGGTTGGTGTTTTCTATCCCAAAGGCATTCAGAGGCGAGACTGGCTGAGTTTTTATGCTCGTGAGTTCAATGCTCTGGAACTCAACTCTACTTATTATGCGATACCCAGGCTGTCTGTTTTAGAATCGATGATACATAAAACAGGCGAAGGCTTCATGTTTGCCGTCAAAGCTAACCAGGAAATGACTCACCAGCGACAGCCAGACAACGGAGTTTTTGAGGCTTTCGTCGACATGCTCAAACCTTTTACAGATGCCGGAAAGCTCGGCTGTGTTCTGGCCCAATTCCCCTTTAGCTTCGGCGCCGACCGCCAGAATGCCGCATATCTGCAACTTTTCCGTGAGAAGCTGAAAGACCTGCCGGTGGTCGTCGAATTCCGTAATGTTCAATGGCTGAAACCAGAGGTGTTCGACTGGCTGCGGAAGCACAACCTCGGTTTCTGTTGCGTCGACGAGCCGCAGCTGCCGAATCTTCTGCCGCCTGTTGCCGAGGTTACCACCAACGTCGCTTACGTGCGCTTCCACGGGCGCAACACGGCTAAATGGTGGCAGCATGAACACGCTTACGAAAGATATGACTACACCTATTCGGTAGATGAGCTGAAAGAATGGGTGCCCAGAATAAATAAGTTGAATGCTCTCGCCGAAAAGACCTTTGTTTTCGCAAACAATCACTGGCGCAGCCAGGCGGTGAGTACTATTAGGCAGATTCGTATGATGCTCGATTAGCTTGCTTTAGTATTCAACGTGGGCTAGAATGATTCGCATACCACATAAAACGGATTAATGCCATGTCTAAACTGAACGAGCTCTATGAGCAACTGAAGAAAGAGCGGATACGACTGCGGGCTGAACTCCAGAGGCTGAAGGCTGAGGAGAAATCGGCTGGCCAGCAGCGCGAGGGCAGCCCCTTCGGCAAGAGGGAGGAGGGGGCCACCGAAGCATTCGAGATGGAGAAGAGAATGGCGCTGGAACAAAGATTGAACATGGCACTGGCAGAAGTAGAGCATGCCACGCAAAAATATGAAGCTGGTATATACGATATATGTGATATTTGCGGAAATACGATAGAGCTAGCCAGGCTTGAGGCCTTGCCTCAGGCCAGCTTATGCCTGCAATGTAAAGCCAGCCGGGCGAAGGATGCCAGGGGTAGGGCGCCAAGGTAGCGGCTGGCGGGGGGCGCTGTTCCTCCTCATCGCCGCCTGTGTAATTGCCTTAGACCAGATAACAAAGCTCTGGGTAAGGTCAAACCTTAATCTTTATGAAACCATACCGGTTTGCGGCCGGATAACACTGACCAATATAAGGAATACGGGCTCCGCATTCGGCCTTTTCGTAAACCAGGCTTTCCTGCTGACCCTGATCGCCGTTGTCGGCGTGGTTGCTATTCTTTTGTTTTACCGTTATTTTTCTAAATCCAATATGCTGGGGATTTCAGGATTGAGTCTGGTTCTCGGTGGCGCAGTGGGCAACCTGATAGACCGTCTTCGCTTCGGCTACGTTACGGATTTCATCGACGTTCGATTGTGGGGAGAGTTTCACTGGCCGACTTTTAATGTAGCCGACTCCGCTATAACTGTTGGCAGCATTGTGCTGATAGTGTTCATATTTACGACATTCGGTAAGTCCGATGGCAGAACCTCAAAAGACAGAAGTTAGAAAACTGACGGTGGCTGGCCCAGCCGTTCGACTGGACAAATACCTGGCTGAAAAATACCACGACCTCTCCCGTTCCGTTCTCCAAAGGTTAATCAAGCAGGGCTTTATTTTAGTCAACGATTCGGCAGCCAAAGCCAGCCAGAAATTGAGCGCGGGCGACAGTATATATATTGAACTTCCACCCCCGGAGAAAATATCGCTGACTGCTGAACATATCCCGGTAGATATAATTTACGAAGATGATGACCTGCTGGTCTTATGCAAGCCGGCGGGGTTGGTGGTTCATCCGTCACCAGGGCACACCGCGCATACGCTGGTTAATGCACTACTGGCCCGCTGCCCGGATTTAGCATCGTTCGGTGATACGATGAGGCCGGGGATAGTACATAGGCTGGACAGGGATACATCGGGCTTGATGATTGTCGCCAAAAACGGCCGGACCCAGCAGTATCTGATGAACCAGTTCAAAGCCCGGTCGGTATCCAAGGGTTACCTGGTCCTGGTCAAGGGGAGATTGACTCCGGGCGAAGGCATCATAGATGCCCCTCTCGGCCGTGACCCGTCTAACCGCAAGCGCATGGCTGTAGTTTCAGTCGGTAGACACGCCAGGACGAGATTCAAGGTAAAGGAATACTTCAAAGGCTACACGTTACTTGACATAACAACAGAAACCGGGCGAACTCATCAGATACGGGTACACTTGGCGGCCATTGGCTACCCGGTGGTAGGTGACGCTGAATATGGCGTCAGGTCATCGATATTGAAGAGGCAGTTCCTGCATGCTTATCGTCTGGGTTTTCGATTAGTCGACGGGCAGTACAGGGAATTCACCTGTGACCTGCCGCGGGATCTCAAGAACTGCCTGGTGTCGTTGTCACGAAGCCCATAGTGGGCTTCTGTTTTACTATTGCTTAATATATACCAATATGCTAAATTGTACGCTAAGAGAGGTATGGTATGAAGGGCGCTGACAGACCTTTCGAGAAAATGGGTAAAGACCAGATGGGGCGCGAAGGGGACTTGTACTCCCAGATAATGGACAAGTCCGGCGAATTCGGTAATCTGGAGACCTTTGCTGCTGACTCGGCCGTAAAGCGTAATGAAATGCTGTTCAAAATTCAGAGCGATATGGAAGATGTCAGAAACGCCCTGAAGCAGGCTGAACAACTGGCAGACCGGCTGAAAAGGCGCCTCAGCGAACTCGAAGGTATGTACCGTATCCTGACCAAGAAATAGCATTTGCTCAGAATCCGGCACCTGCCCCGAGTTGTTTCGTTCTATCCATCTGTTAAACCTGTTAAGCACGGGCTAATACGAGTAAATCCAGAGAATGAGGTTAAGGCTACCGTTTTTCGAAGGAACCAGGGTTGGAGAAGAAGCCAAAAGAGTTTGCCTTAGAGTACGCTGGATTCTGGATCAGGCTCGGTGCAAGCGTTATTGACCTCTTGATTTTGGGTGCGGCTGTTGCGGCCCTGGCTTATTTCTTTCCATTGCCCGCCATATGGGCGCCTGCTATTGTGGTTATATCGATTGCCTACTGGCTGGGTTTTTGGGTATGGAGAGGACAGACGCCCGGCAAGATGGCCGTTGGAATAAAGATTATTCGCACCGACAGCTCTCCCGTGAAGTGGCAGTGTGCGGTCCGCCGCTGCCTCGGTTATATAGTCTCCACGCTGACTTTGTTTTTGGGTTTTGTCTGGGTGGCTTTTGACGCTCGCAAGCAAGGAGTTCACGACAGGATTGCCGATACCTATGTAGTCAAGCTGCCGGTAAGACAGTTGGTTCTCACCGGACCCTATGCTCGAGGCCACGCCAGCTATGGTTGAAAATAATATCCGGGTTAGATTCGCCCCATCCCCGACCGGCTACCCTCATCTGGGCAATATCAGGACCGCCCTGTTCAACTGGGTATTTGCCCGCCATAACAGTGGTGTTTTTATTTTGCGTATCGAGGACACGGACGTCGCCCGAAAAGTAGAAGGCGCTACGGAAGTTATCCTGGACAGCCTGAGGTGGTTGGGACTTGATTGGGACGAGGGACCGTACTTTCAATCACAGCGGCTGGAGCTTTATCACGAAGCTTCAGATATGCTACTGAAACAGGGCAGCGCTTATCGTTGTTACTGCTCTCTACAGCGTCTGGAGGCGATGCGCCAGGAGCAGATGAAGCGCAAGCAACCGCCAGGTTATGACCGCTTCTGCCGAAATTTAACAGCCGCAGAATGCGCGGAAAAGGAGACCAGCGGGATTACACCGGTAGTGCGGTTCAAATCTCCCACCGAGGGGCGGACGTCGTTCGATGATCTGCTGCGCGGCGAGATAGTCTTCGAAAATAACACTCTGGACGATTTTGTGATGCTTAAGTCGGATGGTTATCCCACCTACCATCTGGCAAACATTGTCGATGACCACTCGATGAAGATTTCCCACGTTTTAAGGGCCGATGAATGGCTGTCCAGCGCTCCACGCCATGTCCTGCTTTACCGGGCGTTCGGCTGGCAACCGCCACAGTTCGCCCACTTGCCGATGATTTTGGGACCGGACCGGTCGAAGCTGAGTAAGCGCCACGGCGCCACATCTATCACCGAATATATCGAAGCCGGCTATTTGCCCGAAGCCCTGTTCAATTTTCTGGCTTTGCTCGGCTGGTCGCTGGACGATAAGACAGAGCTTCTGACACGAGATGAGATTGTGGATAATTTCTCCCTGGAACGTATTAGCCGGACGGCGGCCGTTTTTAATAAGGACAAGCTGGCATGGATGAACGGCGTTTACCTGAGAGGCTTGAGCATCGAGGACCTTATGAAGCGGGCGATGCCATTCCTGGAGAAAGGTCTGCCGGCCGAAATTGAACGTCCGCTGGACGTCGACTACGTTCGCAGAATTATGCCGCTGGTACAGGAGCGCGCCAGGACACTGGCCGAAGTGCCTCAGTTGAGCGATTTCTTCTTTGCCGACGAACTGGAATACGAGGTCGGGACGCTGTCGGGTAAGTTGGAAAAGTCTGAAGCCGCTAAAGTTCTTAAGACGTCGATTGCGACTATAAAAGAGGTCAAGAACTGGGACGCGTCTTCCCTGGAGGCAGTTTTCAGGCCACTGGCCGAGGAGCTCAAATTGAAGACCGGTGTGTTTTTCGGCTTGCTAAGGGTGGCCGTGACCGGAAAAACCGCGACGCCGCCGTTATTTCAGACCATGGAAGTGCTCGGTAAAAAGCGGTGCCTGAAACGTTTGAAGGCGGCATTGACTATGATTTCAAATCCTAAATCTTCTGGCAATTAGGGCAGAAATAGCTGCCCCTGTTTCTGATAGCCAGGCGCTCAATCGTTGTCCCGCACACCGGGCATGGCTGGCCTCCGCGATGAGCTACTCTAAAGTTATCGTGCGCCGTTCCCAACCTCCCGTCAGGTCTAATATAAGTATCGATGCTGGCGCCTTTGCTGGTGATAGCCGACTGCAGAACGTCGATAATAGCCCGATGCAGGCTTCTTATTTCTGTTGACGACAGGCTGTTGGCTTTTCGCAGCGGATGAATTCGGGCGGCAAACAGGGCTTCATCAGCATACATGTTACCGATGCCGGCGACGAATCCTTGGTCAAGCAGGACGGCTTTTATGGGCGCCTGGCGTCGGCGAAGATATTCAGCTAATGCATCCGCCGTAAAGCTCGCTTCCAGCGGCTCGGGACCCATTTTGCGGATTACGGCTTCTTCAGTTGGAACAAGCCATATCGCGCCCAGCCGCCTGCGGTCCGTGAAGACAAGCCGGCTGCCGTCGTCCAACTTAAAAATGACTCGGGCATAACGGTCGGTTTGCTCTGGATTTAGCAGCAGGGAGCCGGTCATTTTAAGGTGAATAACCAGCGTGTGACCGTTGGAAAGACGGAAAATAAGGTACTTACCCCTGCGTTCCAGGCTGCTTATGGACAGCCCTTTAAGTCGCCGCCTAAACTCGGCAGCCGCCGGCTTTTTAATCAGCTTGGTATCGCAGATGGTGACGTCGGTAAACCGCCGGCCGGATATGTGTGGCGACAGCTCTCGCTTGATGGTTTCTACTTCTGGCAGTTCAGGCAAGATTCATAACCTCTGTATAAATGAGGGCAGTTACATTTATTGTAACGTAATATTACAGTTAGCCACAATCTATTTTTGTGCTTCCGCCATGGTTCGACAAGCTCACCACGAGCGGAGTTTGGGGATCACCACGAACGGAAGCATAGTGGAGGAATGTAGAATGTAGGGACAGGTCTTCAGACCTGTCCGCCCGGCTGGACAACAACATCTTAAGCTTAAACTTGTTTCCTAATCATCTGCTGGGTATAATTTTGATTTCGAGACGATGAATGAAAGTTAGAAGAATTTCCCTTTTTATTTTTGGCCTGTTGATGGCGCTGCTGACTGTCATGGCTGGCTGTACCAGTGAAGCTCAGCAGCATGCTGTCCAGGGGAATGAATACTATCAGCAAGGCAAATATGACGATGCCATATCGGAGTACGGCAAAGCGATTGAGCTGGAGCCGGCAAACGCCGGCTTCTATTTGGGTCGGGGCAATGTATATCTCAAGAAGGGGCTGCTTCAATCGGCAGAGCGGGACTTCGATAAAGCCATACAGCTTGACCCGGGCATGGCCCTGGCCTATAACGGCCGGGGGATGGCTTACGGCGGCCAGATGCAATACGATAAGGCCATCGTTGACTTCAGCAAGGCCATAGAACTGGCCCCGAAGCTGGCCGTGGCTTACGACAACAGGGGTCTTATGTACCGCAATAAATATGAGTACGATATTTCCATAGCCGATTTCACCAAGGCAATTGAACTGGACCCCACCCTGGCCAAGGCATATTTTAACCGGGGACTAGCTTACGATAGAATTGGTGAAATAGAGTTGGCTAGAGCCGACCTGATAAAATGCATAGAAATTTCAACGGACCCGTCACTCACCAAGGCAGCCAAAGAGCTAGAGGAACGGCTCTAAAGCTTTACAAGTAAGAACCACTTCTATGCCATCTCGGCCCAGTTTTTACCTGTCTTGATGTCTATCTTCAGCGGTACACGGAGTTCCAAGGCTTGCGGCATTATCTCGGTCACCAGTTCCTTCATTCGTTCCATCTCCTCAGGAGGCAATTCGAACAGCAGTTCATCGTGCACTTGTAGTGTCATGCGGGTACGCAAGCCCTGTTTTTCCATCTCCCTGTGGAGGTTGACCATGGCTATTTTGATGATATCGGCCGATGTACCCTGAACCGGCATGTTGATAGCCATTCGCTCGGCAGCCTCTCTGACCTGGCGGTTGGGTGACTTGATTTCGGGTATATAGCGCCGCCTGCCCATCACCGTCTGCACGTAGCCGCACTCATAAGCCTGTTTCTTAGTGTCCTCGATATACTGCCTGACGCCGGGATACTTTTCAAAATATGCCGAAATGAATTCGCCTGCTTCTTCTCGGCTGAAGCTGGTGGCCTGCTCCAGACCGTAGCCGCTCATACCATAAATTACGCCGAAGTTCACTGTTTTGGCAACACGCCTCATCTCAGATGTCACCTTGTCCTCAGGAACGTTGAAAATGCGGGAGGCAGTAGCCGTATGAACGTCCTCATCCCTCATGAATGTAGCGATAAGCTCCGGGTCCTGAGAGATATGCGCCAGCACCCTGAGGTCGATTTGAGAGTAGTCTGCAGATAGCAACTGCCAACCGGGTTTGGCTATGATGGCCTGCCTGATTTTTCCGCCCAGCTCGGTCCTGACCGGCAGGTTCTGCATGTTGGGCTCGCTGGATGAAAGCCGTCCGGTGGTGGTACCGGTCTGGTTGAAGCTGGTATGAAGCCTGCCGGTCTTGGGATTAACCAGAGCGCAGAAGGCGTCGGTGTAAGTCGATTTCAACTTGGCCAGCTGGCGATACTGCAGGATCAATTCAACTATGGGGTGGGTACCTTTCAGTTCCTCAAGAGACGAGGCTTCGGTTGTGTAACCGCTTTTCGTCTTGCGCGGCTTGGGCAATTTTAGCTCTTCATAAAGTACTCCGGACAGCTGCTGCGAAGAGTTTATATTGAACCTGTGGCCCAGGCAGTTGTAAACCTCCGCTTCGAGTCTGAGCATATCCTTGCCCAGGCTGTTCGACATGTCGCTCAGCAGTTGTACATCTAGGGCCACTCCGCTCCTTTCCATGGCTACCAGCACGGGTACCAGCGGTATCTCGACCTCGCTGAAAAGCTGCCACAGTCCTTCTTCCCGCAGCTCCTTATCCAGTACGTTCTTAAGCCTGAGGGTTATATCGGCGTCGGCGCAGGCATAATCAGCCACCTGTTCTATGGGCAGCATGTTCATGGATATTTGTTTCGGCCCCTTGCCGATGAGGTCGGTAATCGGCGTCATCTCCACTCCCAGTTTGTTGAACGCCAGGGCCTTGAGGTTTAATGACCTTTCACCCAGCAGGTAGGCAGCCAGCATGGTATCGAAAGCCAGGTTCTTCAGATTTATGCCATACTCGGCCAGAACCGTCATGTCGAATTTGCCGTTCTGGGCTATCTTGGGAATTTTGCTGTCTTCGAGTACGGGCTTAAGTTTATCGGTGACCTTAGCTATCGGCAGCTGTATAATCTGGCTTAATCCGCGGTGCCCCACAGGTATATAGTAGGCTTCCCCGGGATTCGATGACAGCGATATGCCGACCAATTCACAAAGCATGACTTCCTTGGACGAAGTCTCAGTGTCCACGGTCAGTTCCACGGCGCTCTGTAAACGTCGGGCGAGGTCGTCCAGCTCCTCTTCCGTGGTGATTGTGTGGTAGTCCTGGCTGACTACGGGCTTAGCCTCTACCAAAGGCAGCTGCTTTTCTATATCCTCGGGCAACCGCGACAGCAACTGGACGAAGCCCAGTTCGCGGAAAAGTTCAACTACCTGATTTCTATCGTAGGCCTTAACATGGCAGGCATCCAGGTCCAGGGTAATCGGCACGTCGGTTATTATGCTAGCCAGCTCTTTGTTGCGAAATACCAGGTCTTTGTGGTCGCGAAGTAAATTTTGCAGCCGTTCCGGCGTGACTTCGTCGAGGTGTTCGTAGATGCCTTCGAGGTTGCCGAACTGGCGCAGCAGCTTGGCCGCGGTCTTGTCTCCGATTCCCGGAACGCCGGGTATATTGTCTGACGGGTCTCCGGTGAGGGCTTTCAGGTCGGCCAGCTTATCGGCGGGTATGCCATACTTCTCTTCGACGCCGGCTTCGTCGTAGATAACCGTGTCGCTAAAACCTCGACGCGGCGACATGACCTTCGTCTTTGGCGATACAATCTGCAGCATGTCGTTGTCGCCGGTAACCACTAGCGTCTCCATATTTTGTTGTTCCGCCTGACGGCTGAGCGTGCCCAGAACGTCATCGGCTTCGAAGCCTTCAATTTCAAAGACAGGGATGTGAAAGGCGTCAACCAGTTGATGGACCCGATGTATCTGCGTGATCAGTTCATCGGGGGCTTTGGGACGTTGGGCTTTGTAGTCTTCGAACTTTTCGTGTCGGAATGTCGGTCCGGGCCGGTCGAAGGCGATTGCCCAATAGGCCGGCCTAATGTCATTCAGCACCTTGAGCAGCGTACTGGCAAAGCCCTGGACAGCGTTTACCATTTCCCCGGTTTTAGCGAGCGTGAGCGGAGGTATGGCGTGAAAGGCGCGGTGAATCAGAGCGTTGCCGTCGAATAGCAGCAGCAGTGGTTTTTCTTTGGCCAAATTCCAAATCCCCGATGACGTAGTAAAGGTGCGCGTTCATTATATATCAAGTTGACAGGCGTGGTATACTATGTGCTCACTCTGAATAGGTAGTCTCAAAATGAAGAAAAAAGACCTGCTTTCTATAGCTGATTTAAGTGCCGCCGAGGTCGGGAAAATACTCCGCCAGGCCTTGCTTATAAAGAGCCGGCCGGCTCCTAAAAGCCTGTCCGGGAAAATACTGGCATTGCTGTTTGAAAAGCCGTCTCTGCGGACTCGCGTCAGCTTCGAAGTGGCAATCCACGAGCTGGGCGGCTATTGTCTTTACCTGTCGCCTGAAGAGGTGGGATTGGGAAAACGCGAGCCGGCCAGCGACGTGGCGCGTGTACTCAGCCGCTATGTCGACGGCATGGTAGTCCGCACCTTTGCCCAAGAGACTTTACAACAACTGGCGAAATATTCCAAAGTGCCGGTGGTAAATGCTCTGTCCGACTTCGAGCATCCCTGCCAGGCGCTGGCTGATATTCTGACCATACTTGAGAAAAAGGGCAAACTCAAAGGGCTGAACCTGGCTTATATAGGCGATGGCAACAATGTGGCCAACAGCCTTCTTCTGGCGGCTGCTTACATGGGACTGAACTTCAGCATTGCCTCGCCAGCCGGTTATGAGGTCAGCGACGATGTACTGAAAATGGCGAAAGGATTTGCCTCCGAAAGTGGCAGCCGCATATCACTGACCGATAAACCGGAGCAAGCGGTGAAGGACGCCGATGTGGTTTATACGGATGTATGGACCAGCATGGGACAGGAGGCGGAAGCTCAGAAACGCCGCCAGGCTTTTGCCGGCTACCAGGTGGATTCACAATTGCTGTCTTTAGCCAAGAAAGATGCCATATTCATGCATCCACTGCCGGCACACCACGGAGAAGAGGTAGCGGTGGGGATTCTTGACGACCCTCGCTCGGTGGTCTTCGACCAGACCGAAAACAGACTGCACGCGCAAAAGGCATTGCTCATAGAAATATACGGTAAAGTTGGACGCACCCACTAGCATCTGGTATCCTTAATTATGCTTTTTTAGGCACGCAATCCGGGGGCAAAATACAAAAATATGAAACCTGTTGTAGCTATAGTCGGTCGAGCCAATGTAGGCAAATCGACGCTTTTCAACCGCCTGGCTGGAGAGTCCGTGGCTGTGGTTGAAGACCTGCCCGGGACGACACGGGACCGTGTCTTTGCCGATGTTTCCCGGCAGGGAACGGAGGTGACGCTGGTCGACACCGGCGGCCTCGACTTAAAGCCGTCTTCAACCCTGGCAGATAAGGTCAGGGCGCAGGCGGAAGCAGCCATAGCCGAAGCCGACGTTATTATTTTTATGGTAGACGTTCGAGATGGCGTGATCGCCGCCGATTCCGAGATAGCCGACTTGCTTCGCTTGTGCCGTAAGCCGGTAGTATTGGCAGCTAATAAGGCTGACAACAGTAAACTGGAAGCTCAGACAGGTGATTTTTACCAGCTGGGTATCGGTAATCCGATGCCCATCAGTGCTCAGCACAATCGGGGCATAAGCGACCTCTGGGAAGCCATCACACCTCTTCTACCCGAAGTTTCCGAAACTGCCCCGGAATCCGATACCCCAAGATTGGCCATAGTCGGCCGACCGAACGCCGGGAAATCGATGTTATTGAATGCCATAGTCGGTGGGGAAAGGGCTATTGTCGATGAGGCACCGGGCACTACCCGGGATGCCGTGGATACCATTTTCAATTTCCGCGGGCAAGACTTGTTGCTTATAGATACCGCCGGCATAAGACGGCGGGGCCATGTACGCACAGATGTGGAGTATTACAGCTTGATTCGAGCTTTGCGGGCTATCAACCGCTGCGACGTGGCGTTGCTCGTTACCGACGCCACGGAATTCATTACAGCGCAGGATGTACATATTGCCGGCTACATCAAGCAGGCGGGCAAAGGAATGGTATTGATAATAAATAAATGGGACCTGGTTTCTGACCAGCCCCGTGAGATATACTTAAGTGAATTGCATAAAAAGCTGAAATTTATGTCACACGTTCCCGTCCTGTTTGTCTCAGCCAAGTACTGTCAGGGTGTGGAAGAAGTGATACCAAGGGCTCTGGAGGTGTGGCAGGAGGGACAAAAGAGGTTGTCGGATCCGGTAGTAGATAAGTTCATCAAGCAGGCAGTCGCAGCTCATACCCGGCCCAGAAAGGGACTCCGACAGCTTGAAGTATTCCGGGCTTATCAGTCCGGCGTTAGACCACCCAGCTTTACGCTGGTGGTTAACGACCCGCAGGTGATACACTTTTCCTATGAGCGATATCTGGAGAATAAACTTCGGCAGACGTTTGGATTTTCAGGTACCTCGGTTCGGTTTCTTTTTAAAAAGGCACCGTCGAGAAAGTTACAAAAAGTGGGGTGACCATAAATGATTTTGGCTAAATTCGTACTGGTAGCTATCATGGGTTATTTGATAGGCGCCATACCATTTGCCATGATAATAAGCAAGCGCATGGCGGGAATCGATATATCTAAAAAAGGCAGTGGCAATATCGGCGGTACCAATGTGCTGCGCGTACTGGGTTATAAGGCGGGCGCCCTTACGGTAATTCTCGACCTGGCCAAGGCGATCGTGCCCGTAGTACTGGCCAGGTTCATCATCGGGGACAGTACACTGGCAGTAGGCGGGTTCACTCTGGACTGGCGCTGGGGCCAGGTGATTACGGCTTTGATGGTGATGCTAGGCCATAACTGGTCGGTATATATCAAGTTTAGGGGTGGTAAAGGCGCGGCTGTCTATTACGGCAGCTGGTTTGCCATCTGGCCGGCAGTGGGACTATTCGGCGGCATAGTTTTAATAATTACAGTGCTGCTAAGTAAATATATGTCATTGGGTTCTATACTCGGGTCACTGAGCATACTGTTGCTGTTCATGATAATGACGATTACCGGTGCAGCCCCGCCGGCCTATTTAATTTACAGCCTGGTGGCCGCTGCGTTGATTGTCTATCAGCATCGGACGAATATCAGCAGGTTACAGACCAAGACCGAGAGCCGTCTGGACCAGGGCCCTAATAAGTTAAGCCTGTGATTTGCGGCTACGGACTGGCGATTAGTTCCTCTCCACTTTTACCGGATAGTTATTATGCTTAAAGTTGCTGTTATCGGTGATACTACCTGGGGCAAGACTCTGGCCAGGCTGTCTGCAGCCAGGGGGGCTGCCGTCAGCGTTTGGTCGCGGACCGAGTCAAAGGCAGATGAAAATCGGATGGAAGTGTTGCCTCAAGGTGGCTACGGGGAGCGACTGTCCTTTACCGGGAACATCAAAGATGCCTTGAAAGGGGCCGAGTTTGTCATTTGCGCGGTGCCGGCCCAGCGCATGCGGGATAACTTGAAACTGAGCACTGCTCATATACATTCAACGGCGATTTTGGTCAGCGCGGCTAAGGGACTGGAGGCTGAGACGGGCAAGAGGATGTCGGAGGTTATAGCCGATGAGGTGAAAGCGGTATCTCCAGACAGTATCTGTGCTCTATCCGGGCCAAATCTGTCCGCTGAAATCAACCAGGGATTGCCGGCCACCTCTATCGTGGCAGGCAGGGATTTAACAATCGCCAGGAAAGTGCAGGAGCTTCTGGATTCTCCCGATTTCGCCGTTTTGGTCAGCGACGACATTGTTGGTGTAGAACTTTGCGGCGCTCTCAAGAACGTCATTGCAGTCGGAGCCGGAATTATGGACGGGCTGGAACTGGGAAACAATGCCAAGGCGGCATTTATCACCCTGGGCTGGAAAGATGTCGTTTCACTGGGTACCGCTATGGGGGCTAAGCCTGATACATTCTACGGGTTGGCCGGACTTGGTGACCTCATAGCCACTGGAAACAGCCCGCTGAGTCGAAATCACTATGTAGGCTGTGAGCTGGGGAAAGGACGTACCCTTAGCGATATAATGAAGTCAATGTCGCAGGTGGCTGAAGGTGTGGATACCGCCATAGCTGCCCACAGACTGGTAAAAAAGGCGAAGCTGAATGCACCGATTGTGGAACTGGTATACAGGGTGTTGTTCGAGTCGCTGCCGCCGACTGAAATATCGACACGATTCAAAAACGGGCTGAAACCGGATTAAGTGCTGGTAAGGGCTTCCAGTCCGCCCGCCTCGAGCTCTTTCAAGTTATCGAAAATAATTAGCTGACTGATACTTTAGTTGTCTCACCAGGCGGACAGGTCTGAAGACCTGTCCCTACATTTTTCCGCAATAAATAGCTTCCGCCAGTAGTGACCAGAGAACTCTACTCGTGGTTACCGCATAACCCCGCTCGTGGTGAGCTTGTCGAACCAGAGCGGGAGGAGAAATATGTAGCCACGAGGTTTTAACCTCGTGACCTCGACCTTAAAAGACCGAGGCTACATGTTGGAATATTCTGCTTCGACAGGCTCAGGGTGAGCGGATAAATTTAGCCGACTATTTCCGGGTCTTCGACTTCGGGTGTTTCAGCTTCCGGTAAAGTCTTGGCCAGTTCCTCCAGCAGGCGGCGCTGACCGTGGTCTACGGATTTGGGAGTGACCACCCGGACCATAACCAGCTCGTCTCCCTTACCCCTACCATGAAGATGAGGAACCCCCTTGCCCTTGATACGGAATACCTTTCCCGTCTGTGTCCCGGCCGGTATCTTGACCGTTATCTTGCCATCGATGGCGGGCACGTCCACATTATCGCCAAGTGCGG
>Ga0214474_1000891_pt1 | contig 14202 bp, 12 predicted proteins | sample RVTome_2_FD_187335 | JGI IMG/M metagenome (GOLD analysis project Ga0214474, IMG submission 187335) | Soil microbial communities from uranium-contaminated site in the Upper Colorado River Basin, Wyoming, United States - RVT95D214 HiSeq ...
TGGCCTGACTCTTATCCCGCCGGCCTTCGTGAGAGCAGGCGTGGTTATGGCGTTCGTCTCCGGGATCTCGGCATATCCTTCCATCAATGTGGAGAACACTCCGTCGCTAGAGACCGCCCCTCCACCCGCACCGAGGAGACACCACGGAGGTGTCTTGTCCTCAGGCTTCCGTGGGACAAAATTCTTCCTATCTCTGCCCTCGCCAAACCAGTGCTCAGCGGGTGCGTTCCTGAGCGATTCTGTGATCTCCTGCTCGGAGAACGAGATTACCCTCTCAGTCGAGATGCAGTAAGCGCCTACCTCCGCGAGCAGCTCGAAACCAGCCTCGAACACTTCGTCCGCGAGCGAGTTGTCGCTGGCGCAGGGGTTGCAAGGATCGTACTTGATGCCGTGCTCTCTGACCTTCTCCTGCACCTTGGAAGCAAAGCTCCTGAGCTGATAGTCGTTCTCGCTCATCGGCTTGCCTTCGAGCGCCTTCTGCACTATGTCCAGGACCTGCACCAAGGCTCATTCCCCCTTCCAAACGCTGCACCCGGATTCGCTTTGGTGTATTTGAATGAGGGGAAGGGCGTGTCGCCCCCGCACACTCTTTCGGGACTATCATTAACTGGGCGGAAGGCCACGTCTGCTCCGCGGAGATGAAGGAAGATTGAACGAGAAGACGACATTCGCAGCGGGCTGCTTCTGGCACGTTGAAGATTCTTTCTGCAAGATCAACGGGGTCGTGTCCACGACAGTGGGGTACACGGGCGGGCACACGAGGAACCCCAGCTACGAGGACGTTTGCACAGACACGACAAAACACGCGGAGGCCGTGCTCGTCGAGTACGACCCCGCGAAGATATCATACAAGCAGTTGCTCGAGACCTTCTGGGACCTGCACGATCCGACCACGAGGAACAGACAGGGACCAGACGTAGGGACTCAGTACAGGTCCGCGATATTCTACCACAACAAAGAGCAGCGGGAGGAAGCCCTAGCGTCAAAGGAGCGGCAGCAGGAGAGCGGCAGATACGGCGGACGAGAGATCGTCACCGAGATCGTGCCTGCAGCTGAGTTCTACAGAGCGGAAGAGTACCACCAAAAATACTTCCGGAAGCGCGGCAGGTTCGCGTGCAGGGTCTGCGCTCCCTGAGGCTATTCAAGAAGGTAGTAGTATCCGATCAGCGTGCTGACAAAGCCCTCCACCGACACCACCGTTCCGAAGGCGTCCTCAGACCTTGACAGAAGCGACATGCCCGCGGCCATCATAATGCCACCGAAGAGTAGGAAGCACATGCCAATCATGGCGTATGTGCTGCTCATGAGACCGTTCAGCTCTCTGAACGCCGCTCTGCCGTTGGCGGCAACTATCAGGATCAGGCTGAATACCGACATTTCCTCTCAGGACATCTAGTGGGCAGATATAGGATAAAGAGGTTTGCTTCGGGAGGGCTCTAGGGCACAATCAGCCGAGGTCCTTGACCTCTTCCTTGGCCTCGAGGTGCACTGTCGGGAGCCTCCTGACGAACTCCTCGGCCGGGAGCTGCTCGGGAACGTAGAACCCGGGCTCTTTCACGCTGCCGTCCAAGATCATCCCAGCGCCCAAGGCACCTCCCGCACCGACCATGAAGCCCGTTGCCGAGCTCCTGGCGATCCTCCAGGCGTCCTCGTGGGACATGATCGACCAGACCTTGACCATCTTCTTCTTACCGTCCTTCCAGCCGATCACTTCGGCCACGATGCCCGCCTGGCCCTTCACTTTGCCCGCGAGGTCCGTTGGTCTCGGCATCAAGGAAACCACGACATCGATCGGCCGCACCTTGACACCCTTGACATCCACCGGCTCGAGGCTGGCCATGCCCATCTTCCGGAGCATCGTGGCGGTCTTCGCGAACCCATCGTCCACTGCGATCTTGAAGTCCGCCCTCTTGATGCCCTTTATGAACTGGGACATCAGGAAGGTCTCCTCGTGGAGTGTGTTGTACACCGGGAGTGGGCCGATCGGTTCCGGGAACTCGTATATCTCCCGCTCGTGGAGCGGGGGGAGATACTCGATCTTGCCGTTCCTGAACACTGCGGCGGGGACGGTGACCTCCTCGAGCATGTCCACGGGCGACCACAGGCTGAAGAACTCGTAGCCCTCGGCGGACCCGTTGTCCCCGTCCCTGACATAGGCCTCCTCAGGCCTGTCGAGCTTGTTCGCGGCGTACCTCGCGAACACATCGGAAATGCCCGGGTCGGAGCCCATGGCGGTTATCGCTATAGCCCCGCTGTCCTTGCACATCTTTCTCAGCTTCGCGAGCGCTTCCGCGTGCTCGTCCGAGGAGGAGAACTCGATGTAGTTCACCCCTAGCGGTATCACGGCCTGCATCACCTTGAAAATCATCCTGAAGGGCACGGCGCACACTAGTATGTCCGCGCCTTTTACCAGTTTCTTCACGGCTTCAATATCGGACGCGTCGACTCTGGCGACGGACAACTTGTCGCTCTTGACCCTCCGCTTCATGTCCTCTGCGGGCTTGGTCCAGTTATCCGCCAAAACGATCTCATCGACCTTCTCATTCTTTTCCAAGAGCTCAGCACACACAAGTCCGGTTATTCCACAGCCTAGCTGCACAACCCTCGTTGTTTCCCTCGGACCCGAATCGGCAATCGGGTTGATATGGCTTCTTCGGATGGCTTTAAGACCAGACGAGAACTCCGCTCTGAAAACGTGCTACGGGTGGAATTCGAGGCAAGGATTATCTATATCGAGGGGTTGCCGGGAAATAGAGCCCTCCAAGGGCTTTCAACTGAGGGAGGTGGTAGTTTGGAAGGAGCCGACGAGACCAAGTTCGCGAAATTGAAGCGGTTCAACATGGCTATGGGAGCTCTCCACGCAATTCAAGGAATTCTAATCTTGTTCTTGAGCAACAACACCTCAGCGGACGTCAACCTGACGCTGTTCAACAAGGAGCCAGACGTGATTGGCAGTCTGCCGCTGGGCGCGATGGTCGCGATGTTCCTGTTCGCATCCGCGATCGCGCACTTCTCGGTGTCATCTCCGAAGGGATACCCGTGGTACGTGGCCAACCTGAAGAAGGGCATCAACTACGCTAGATGGCTTGAGTACGCTGTCAGTTCCTCGATCATGGTCATCGTGATCGCGATGCTCTGCGGTATAAACGAGCTATCAGCGCTAGTACTGATATTCAGCCTGAACGCGACCATGAACCTGTTCGGCATGATGATGGAGCTGCACAACCAGACAACGGAGAAGACCAATTGGACCGCGTACATCTTCGGATGCTTCGCGGGCCTGATGGTGTGGGCCACCTTGGGCATCTACTTCTTCGGCGCGCTGCTGGAGTCGGCCGATGCCATACCGCCGTTCGTGTACGCCATATTCTTCATCCTGGCGTTCTTCTTCAACATATTCGCCGTCAACATGGTGCTCCAGTACCGTGCGAAGGGCAAGTGGAAGGACTATCTGTATGGAGAGAAGGTCTACATCGTACTGAGCCTGTCCGCGAAGACCGCGCTTGCATGGCTCGTGTGGGGCGGAACGCTCAGGTAGGATAGCTCCGGGGACGATGTGCCTGTAAGGCGCTTCACGGCTAGGGAGCTGAGGAACCCCTGACCGTCCCCCGGGCGAGGGAGGGCAGGACCCCCAGGAAGCACATCGCAGCGAAGACGATGAACGAGATCTGGAAGGCGTCCAGGAACTCGTCCGCGAGCTCGTGGCTAAGCTCGACGCTCCCGACGATGACCGAAAGGAACAGGGCGGCTATTCCGAGGCTCAGAACCTGACCCAGGACCCTCATGGTGCCCACGGTCGCAGCTGCGATCCCGTAATACTTCTTCTCGACGGAGCACATAATAGCGTTCGTGTTCGGGGACGAGAATAGAGCGAACCCGAACCCGATGAAGGCCAGGCACCCGATGATCAAGAGGAGGTCGGTCTGGGCCGTGAACAGGGACATGAAGACAAGGCCGATTGCGGTGATCGCCATACCCGCGGATGCGATCATGCGCGGCTCCATGAGGTCCGAGAGCTTGCCCGCGACGGGTGAGAAGATCGCCATAACAACCGGCTGGGCCACGAGTATCGCGCCTGCCTGCGCGGGGTTGTAATCTCTCACGTACTGCAAGTATAGGCTCATGAGGAAGGTGACCGCGAAGGTCGCAGAGTAGTTTATCAGAGCCGCTAGGTTGGACAACGCGAACGCCCTGTTCCTCATGAACAGGGGGATGTTCAGCACAGGGCTGGGCGTCCTCATCTCCCAGTATGCGAATACCAGCACTCCGACGGCTCCGAGAACCAACAAGAGCAGACCGTCTGTCCCCGGCAGCAGCGAGAGCCCCAGGACTACGCCCACCAAGGACAGCGCATAGATACCTGATCCGGCCACGTCGAACGGCTCTCCCTTCGCTTCTGCCCAGTCCGTCCTGAGCTTTCGGATGGTCACATAGAAAATGATCGCGCTCAGGGGCAGTGGAACCAGGAATATACTCCTCCAGCCGACGGTGGAAGTCAGGAAACCTCCGAAGAAAGGTCCCACTGAAAGGCCGAGATACACGATAGCCACTGTGAGCCCCAACGCCTTCCCTCTCTCCTGCAAAGGATAGGCGGATGTGACAATCGCGACTGACGTCCCGAATATCATGGCGCTCCCGAATCCTTGCAGGAATCTGAACACGATCAGGAACATGGACGACGGGGAGACCGCGCACAGGACGGACGCCGAGGTGAACACGGCCATACCGTACAGAAACACCTTCTTCCTGCCCTTGATGTCAGCGATCCTGCCGAACGGCAGGAGGAACATGGCAGCAGCGAGGAGATAGGCGGTCGCGACCCAGCTGAGCAGGACCGCGTCCATCGAGAACTCATCAGAAATGACCGGAAGAGCCACGACGACTGAGGATGCCATGAACGGGGTGAAGAAAGAGCTTAGCATCGCAACGATCAGAGCGGAGCGCTTGTCGACCTCGCCATCCAAGGTAGCCACCGTTGAGCTTCTGCCCGAGATGCCATTCGAAGCTATAAACAGTTGATAGATTCAGGCAACGCTTTGTTCGCCGCGGGACCCCGACCGAGGCGAGCATTCTCCAAACGCATCACTCGGACGGCCTGACGTCCTTGAACATGATATAGAACAGGGTCAATGAGACAGCGTAGAATCCAGCCGCGAGATAGAACGGAGTGTCGTAGTCTCCGGACGCGAGCATCGCCCCTCCGACGATCGTGGTCACGCTATTCGGCAGCCGCCACACGATCGCGTTTATGGCGCTCGCCAGCCCCCTCTCCTCCTTCGTCACTATGCCCATCAAGAAGGAGTCCAGGAGCGGAGATCCCATGTTCATCAACGCTGACCTCACGAGGTACAGGGAGCAGGCCAGCAAGGCGTTGGGCATGAAGTTGATCCCCAGCATGAACGCCGTCGCAGTCCCCGCGGTGAGGACTATCGAGGGCACTATGCCGTACTTCCTCGCGAGGACGGCGCTTCCTATCGCCGCAATCCCGATCGTGATGTTAGAGACTGCCAGGAGAGGCCCGCTGTACGCGTCGGGTATGCCGTACTTCAGCCAGAGCCAGGTGGGTATGAGCGGTATGATGAACCCCGCCCCAAGCCCGATCAGGCTGTTCGCTAAGGAGAACTTCATGAGGGGGCGGAAGTTCTCCCCGCGCACGAGCCTTTCCTTCTTGGCCATGGACTCCGTGTAGTCTCTCAACAGGATCCACATCGAGACAGGCGTTATCACCGCCAGCAGGCTGACCGCGGCGAACGACCATGTGTGCAAGGTCGCCGAGCTCAGCCCAGTCAGGTCCTGCATCGCAGGGAACACCATGGGAAGAGCGAACCCGATGCCGAAGGACACGTTCCCGTAAATGAAGGACAAAGAGAACGCTGCGTTCCTCTGCTTGACATCCGTCTGGTCCGCTATCAGGGCATTCCAGGTGCCCATGAATGCGCCCTCGCTTATCCCCGCGATTGCCCCCGACAGGAGCAGGTATGGCACTTCGTAGGTGAAGGCGTACACGAGTATGCATGGAGGAACGACCAAGGAGCCCAGGATGAAGATGCTCTTCCTGCCGATTCTGTCCGCCAGGAGGCCTATGGGAATAGCGCACACTACGGAGGTCAGGCCGGTCACGCCCATGATCAGGCCGACATCACTCGAGCTGACCCCCACTTCAGGCAAGTAGGCCGATATTGCCACTATGAGGTACCCGAAAGCGATCGACATGAACGAGCTGAGATAGATGATCCAGCGGACTCTGTGAGGGACCACTTTGAACATCTGCCTCAAGGGCAGCTTTGGCTCCTCAGACTCGCTCGTAGTCTAGACCCCGGCCCACCACGAATAGCTTCTGGCTCAAAAGGATTCGCCCCGGTGGTGCTTCATTCGAGGGGCGGGAGGGCTGAAAGTGCGTCCGGCAGACAGGCGAAAAGCTCATCAGGGTGCCGTCAATCACAGGAGCCTGAGGAGATCTTCTTGGACACTCTCGAGGCAATCAAAGCGCGAAGGTCAGTCCGGTCGTACGACTCCAGACCCGTTCCAGAGGATGTTCTGGCAACGGTTCTCGAGGCCGGAAGAATAGCGCCGTCAGCGAACAACTACCAGCCCTGGCATTTCATCGTAGTAACCGACCCCGCGAAGAGGAAGGGGCTGTCAGAAGGCAGGTGGGCAGGGTTTCTGACCGAATCGCCGGTCGTCATTGTCGGGTGTGGCAACAAGAAGAAGTCCCCCGAATGGTTCGCGGTCGACACCACGATCGCGCTGCAAACGATGGTCCTCGCGGCCACCAACGAAGGCCTGGGCACCTGCTGGATAGGAAGCTTCTACCCGGACAGAGTCGCCAAGCTGCTGAATGTCCCAGACGACTTCGAGGTTGTGGCGATGCTCGCCCTAGGCTACCCGAAAGACGAGAAGGACCTTGAGCCGCGGCCGGTGGGGAGGCGAAGGAAGCCGAGCGAGGATATGATCTCCTACGAGCAGTTCTGAACTGATATCGATAGTCTACAAGGGTTTTTCGAGAGGCGCGTGCATCACCCCGGGCAGGTCGAACGATGCAGACAGATCCCTCAGTCGTGAAGGAGCTGGAGAGCGCCATTGACCCAGAAGAGATACTCGACCTCTCCAAGCAGATGATCCGGATACCCAGCCAATACACGAAGGAGCAGAGAATATCGAAGCTCATTCTCAGGACTTTGGACAAGTGGGGATTCCAGACGAGGCAGATACCGGTCAAGAACCACGGATCAGACGTCGTCGCCGATTACGGAAGGGGCAAGGGTCCCACGATTGCATTCAGCGGGCACATGGACACCGTCGAGGTGATGGCCGGGTGGAAGCACGACCCTTTCGGAGCCAAGGTCGAGAAGGGCATGCTGTACGGCCTCGGCTCACTAGACATGAAGTGTGGTCTTGCATGCATGATGATAGCGTTCAGGACCCTTGCTGACTCTGGCCATGTGAAGGGTTCGCGCATCTCGTTCTCTGCCGTGTCAGGAGAGGAGGACACGGCTGCAGGTGTAAGGGAACTCATATCCAGAGGATACTTCAACAAGGCAGGCGCGGTCATTGTCGGCGAAGGTCTCAACGGCCTGGGGAACATCACGATCGGCCGCAGGGGAGGATCCTACTACGATATCGAGGTGATAGGTAAGTCCGCCCACGGTGCGTCTCCTCATCTGGGAATCAACGCGATAGATGATGCCGCGAGGATCGTGACGGCGCTGGGGAAGCTCGAGCTGCGGAAATCGCCGGAAATCACGGGCGACGACTTCAGGCCTTTGGGAGAGAGCCAGACAGTGCTCAGGATAGCAGGAGGGGGCACCAGCTTGAGCGTCCCTGAGAAGTGCACAATCCACATGGTGAGAAGCGTCGTCCCAGGCGGCAAGGTCGACATCAGCAAGGAGATCTCCGCTCTCGCGAAGGATCTCGGGCTGAGGAGCAGGGTGAATGTGAAATTCCTCAAGGACCCGGCTTACCTCCACTATCCACACATGACCTCACAGGATTCCGTCCTTATTCGCACGGCGTCAAAATGGGTCGCACACTACGCTGGAAAGAGCCCGAGGTTGGTTGTCGGAAACTCCGAGGCGGACGACAACATGATCGCGCACTTCGCCAAGGTGCCGGTGATCTGCTTCGGCCCGGGCGAGGGCGGGAAGCTGTTCAGATACCATCAGCCAGAGGAGGCTATTGGCATCGCGCAGCTAGGCCCCGCGGCAAGGACATACTGCATGACAGCGCTTGAACTGTCCCGAACCATGAGCGGGAAATGACATAGCCTCTAGGGAAAATCGGCGCAACAGTTAATCCCGACCAAGCGGTGGCTTGTCACGTGACGAAGATGACAGAGAGAATCAAGCGGAGCGATGAGGAGTGGAAGAAGACCCTCCCGCCAGAGAAATACAGGGTTCTTAGGAAAAAGGGCACCGAGGTGCCATTCACGGGCAAGTACTTGCACAACGAGAAGAGAGGCGTATACAAGTGCGCTGGCTGCGGCGCAGAACTATTCCCGTCCGATACCAAGTTCGATTCAGGATCTGGCTGGCCCAGCTTCTATGCGCCTGTCGACAGGGAGAGCGTTGATACCGAGAAGGACAACGCGCTTGGCATGTCTAGAACAGAGATACTATGCAGCAGGTGTGGAGGACACCTGGGGCACGTATTCGATGACGGGCCCAACCCTACAGGACTCAGGTACTGTGTGAACTCCCTAGCCTTGGACTTCGAGGGGAAGAAGTGGACCCTGCCGTAGCCGCCGTCCTGTGATACGACAAGTCTGTTCTCGTCGAGGATCCTCAGGTGGTGCTGGATAGTCCTGTAATCCAAGAACAGCCACTCCGACAGCTGATGCGCATTGCAGGGCCTGTCCTTCAGAGCGATCAAAATGCTCGCCCTGTTGGCCCCGCCTTTGCTGCCGGCAATGAGCCACCAGAGGATCCGATTCATCTTCCCGGTCGGGTAACAGTAGCTCGCTCTACAAAGATCCTTCTCGCAGCCTCCTATCAAAGAGACCGGCATTCGGACCCAGAGCGTGTGCCCGCAACCTACAACAACTCTGACTAATGCAAATAGCTTGATTTTGCGGGACCGAATATAGGGACCTCATGGGGCAGCCACTCAGGATTCTCGGGGACAAGGACATCGAACGCATCCACGAGGCTAGCCTCACTGTGCTGGAGAAGACGGGTATCAAGGTCTGGGAACCGAAGGCGGTCAAGCTGCTTTCCGACGCTGGGGCGAATGTAGACGAGACGACAGGCAGGGTCAGGTTCCCAAGGGAACTCGTCAAGGCCTCGTTGAGAAATGCGCCCAAGGAGTTCACTCTTGCGGGAAGGTCGAAGGAGCACGACCTCAGGCTCGAGGCTGGCAAGTCGTACTTCGGGACATTGGGGACGGCCCCGTTGATCATTGATCTCGAGACAAAGGTCAGACGCACCGCCATCAAGAAGGACCTGATCAACCTGAGCAAGATTGCGGACGCCCTGGAAGGCCCGAGATACTTCCATACGATGGTCACACCCTCCGATGTCAGACCCATGGTCGCGGACCTTCACAGATGGGATACCGTGTTCAGGCACACGGCCAAGCACGTGATGGGGGGAGCTGTCTACAACACTGACAACATAGGGTTTCTGATCAAGATGTGCCAGGCTGTCGCGGGAGGGGAGAAGGAACTGCAGAAGAGACCAATCATCACCGCCACGGAATGCCCCGTGTCTCCCCTTCAGCACGACAGAAGGCCGCTGGTCGGGATCATGGAATTCGCGAGGAACAAGCTTCCAGCAATCATCTACTCGGAGCCGAAGGCAGGAGCTACGTCACCTGCGTCTCTCGCAGGAACGTTAGTTGTCACCAACTCCGAGGTTCTGAGCGGAATAGTCATCTCCCAAGCTGTCCAGCCGGGCGCTCCCGTTATTTACGGGAGCGTGGCCACTCTGATGGACATGAAGACTGGGGGCATTGCGTTCGGCTCGCCGGAGACAGGGCTCCTTGCGGTGTGCACGACACAGCTCGCAAGATACTACGGCCTTCCCAACATGACTCCTGGCGGAAGGACGGACTCCAAAATACCGTGCGACGCGCAGACCGGCTACGAGAAGATGAGGACCGCGCTTATGGTCGCGCTGGCTGGTGGGAACCTTGGCAACATGGCCGGACTCATCGAGTCGAACTTAACTGCTAGCTACGAGCAGCTCATAGTCGATGACGAGATCATAGGATCGATCGAGAGGATTGCGGAGGGAGTAGATACCAGCGATGACGCGTTCGCAGAGGATTTGATCGCACAGGTAGGCCCAGGCGGAGGTTACCTTTCTCAGAGACACACTCTCGACCGGCTCAAAAAGGAACACTACATTCCCAGGATAAGCGACCGGGCGTTCTACGCGGGCTGGCAGAGAGCAGGGGGAAAGGAGCTGAGAGATGTAGCGAGGGAGAGAGCGAAGAAGCTCATTTCTACCCATGTCCCAGAACCCCTGGACAGGAGCGTTGAGGAAGAGCTAAGCTTGATCCTTAAGCAGGCGGAGGACGCTGCGGAAGGCAAGTGATGAAGAGCCCGAGCCTCAGTCTTTCTTGATCGACAATTCGTGCCACTTGCCATCGCACGGGTTGCTCGGACAGACATGCATCTTGAGATTCGTCACATCCATCACGAGCCCGTAGATGGTCTTTGACCGGTCCTCTTCGGAGCTCCTCATGTCAGCGTGTCTGCAGATCGAGTTGGGATATCCGACATGATCTTCGAGTATGCGCTTCAGTGAGTCGACAGTCACGTTCCCCAGCTGCGATGTGATTAGGTTCAGCGCCCTGTGGTACCTGATGAGGGAGCTTATGCCTCCTATCGGGGACTTCGACTTGCCCGAATCGTTGTCGAATAGCGTCTCGTACTTCAGCATGCTCGGTGCGAGATAATGGTTGGTGTGTACGAGGTAGCCGTTTGGCGAATAGAGCGGGAAGAAGTCCGTCGCCGAGCCCTCGGCACAGAACATCTCGCCCGAGCAATGGCACAGGTTCTGGTTGTAGCTAGAGCCTCTCTTCGGCGGGAGGGAGGCAGCCAGCGCATCCGCGATGTTGTCGCACATGAGTATCTTCCGCGCGACGAATATCTTGGGTATCCCGACCCTCTGATCGTTTGGATAGAGCGAGTTGCCGGTCACGCTGAGCCCGTGGGAATTAATCCCGCAGGTGATCTCCAGTCCGCCCAGTGTAGTCGCCAGTATCTCTGGCCCCTTCTTTGGCTTGAGTCGCACAACCACCAGATGGTTCTCGCTCGGCACGCTCCAGTCTTCCGTGTGTGCGGAGATGACTGAGCCGTCCCTCGTGACCTTGCCGTTGACCATCACATCCGTGCAGAAACCCCTCTCGTGAACGCAGAAATGGGCGAACACTTCGTGGAACCTGACACCGGAACCTTCAGCGTAGCCCCTTACGAATTCCATGAACTCGGGGTCAAACTCCTCAGCGAACTTCTCGTACTTCTTCGAAGTCGCGAGTGCCTTTTCCCATCCGATCTTCCTGACGTGAAGACTCTTCTTCAGTAGCTGGAGCCTATCTCGTTCGATATCCTCGTATGTCGACCCTAACCTGAATCCCATATCATGATAGGATCCCGATACGTCGATTGTTCTGAGTGCGCCCTTCAACGCCAATGCTAGTCCCCTCTGCCCCCGCATGAACAGAGGCTTAGTTAAGCTTTTTCGGAGCAACATCAGCTTTCTGTGAAAGAATGGGCAGGAGCTACAAGATCATCGCGTTCCATGCGGGAATCTCCACCAAGTCATTTATAGCGCCGATGTCGATTGCCAGGACGCAATAGAAGCCCGATGCCCGCGACCTGCGGGTCATCAGGAAATCGGTGGGTGAGAGGAATGGTACGTCTGGAGATGCGGCGCTTCAGAACTGCCGTGGCTATTGTGTCTTGTGTACTGATGCTCTCAAGCCTTTTCGTGTTTGTTCCGGAAGAGGCAAGTGCTCAGGGATCCGAACCGAGGGTGCTCTACGTCGGCATGCTCCAGGACATACCTGACTTCAACATATTCTCGCCTATGTCCAATTCTGTGTTCAAGGCGGAGGTGCTCAAGTGGGCCTTCGAGGGGCTAGGTGCTATTGACTCGAACATGCTGCCCTATCCCTGTCTTGCAGAGGGCTGGACCTTCGACATAGACACCCTAGAGGTGACAATCACCCTGAGGAACAACGTGCTCTTCCAAGATGGATATCCGCTCACCGCAGACGATGTCGCGTTCTCCTATGCCGCTCTCCGAGATGGAACCGTCTATTCCACGGAGATAATCAATGCTTTCGACGCCGATTATGACGGCTCCGTCAGCCTTGCAGAGATATCATCTGCCGTAGTCGCGGAGGGCACATATACAGTAAGGATGACAATGGCTCACCCGTACGGCCAGTTCTTCTCGAGCACCTTGCTGGTACCGATCATACCGATGCACGTCTGGGAGACCCATCTGACCGGGGACTACACGGTCGACGTCTACTGGAACGACCCGCAGGCAACGATCGGCACAGGTACGTTCGCATACACCGACGGAGTGGATGGAGTCTACAGAGAGATGGACAAGTTCCCCGAATACTGGGGCCAGACCTTCTACACGCCCGCTGGCTACAAGACCTACCCGCCCAACATCGACCAGCTCTACTTCAAGATCGTAAGCAGCGTGGACGCAGCCATCCTTCAATTGCAGAGCGGCTCGATAGACTATTTGGATTCCACCATACCATCCTCATTTGTCCCCACCCTGCAATCTGACCCAAACATCGGGCTCGTGTTCCACCCAGACAATGGCTACTACTATCTCGCGTTCAACGAGAAGCTGGAACCGTTCGGATCCCGTGCGTTCAGGCAGGCGGTCTCCCACTTGGTCGACAAGGACATGATAGTCTTGGACTTCATGGGTGGCTACGGTGTCAAAGGGAGCGCATGCGAACCTCCCTACTGGGGCGAGTGGTTCAACGAGTCTGTGGAGACGTATCCATATGATGATCCGAACGACCCCGCAACAAGCACTCCTGAGGACTTGCTCGACCTTGCTGGCTTCGTTGATGTGGATTCTGACGGCTGGCGGGATCTGCCGGACGGAACACCCATGGAACAAATCACAATCCTAGCGCCTCCCGCTGACTACGACCCCATCAGAATACGCACAGCGCAGGCAATCGCGAGCAACTTGAGAGCTGTCGGCATCAACGCTGAGGCACAGGGGATAAGCTTCGATGTCCTGGTTGCCAGAATGCAGTCGATGAACTACCAGATGCTTATCCTCGGGTGGTCTCTGACCACGGACCCCGTGGCCAACGTGTTCGATATCCTGGGCCCGAAGGCACCGTCGAATACATTCGGGTTCTGGTCGATAGATGATCCCAACCCATACTACAAGGACCTTCTAGGCGTGAACACCCTTGCGGACGCAGAGACTCAGGCACTAGCGGATCATGTCAACAACCTCGGCGAGGCTGCAAGGGCGGCCTTCGACCCCAATGATCAAATCCTCTATACCAGGTGGGCTCAAGGTGACATAGCCCACGCGATACCGATCGATATCTTGTACTACAGGATAAACATCGAGACCTACAGAGTCGCATGGGCCGGCTGGGTGCCGTTTCTAGGTCATCTGTTCAACACCTTCAGCCTCGGCATGCTCGAATACGGAGGAACGGGAGGGCAGATCGTGCCCGTAACCCAGGAAGTCAATGCGGGCATGACCCTCCAGGGGAAGGTCCCAATCGGTGAGTGGGCCATGGGATCGGTATTTGCGATCGACGAAACGGGAACGCCCGTTGTCGGCGCTGATGTCCTGCTCACGGCTCAGGGATACGAGGGTGGACCCACGACTGTGACTCTGCTCGATCCCGCTGGTGTGACGAATTATGACGGCATCTATCACTTCAATCTGGCAGGGGACTCTCCGGGCAAGAACGTGATCACCGCTGAGGTGACCGTTGGACTGGTCACCTCCACGGATGAGAGGGATATAGAAGTCGTCCAGGCATTGCCCAAAACGCTTCATGTCTCTGCGACGCCCGCTACCAGTGTGTTGAGGGCGGGCGAGAGCACGCTCATCGGCCTAGAGGTCACGGACGAAAACGACAATCCGGTCGAGGGGGCGACGGTCAGCGTGGACCCGTCCCTGATATCGTACGGTTCGGTTGACTTGGAAACGGTCGATACTGCTCCTGACGGAACGGCGACTGTCACGTACT
>Ga0214474_1000892_pt1 | contig 14190 bp, 13 predicted proteins | sample RVTome_2_FD_187335 | JGI IMG/M metagenome (GOLD analysis project Ga0214474, IMG submission 187335) | Soil microbial communities from uranium-contaminated site in the Upper Colorado River Basin, Wyoming, United States - RVT95D214 HiSeq ...
GCAGGTGTTCATCGCAGGCGAATCGCGCTCCGCTCTTATCGACGCGGTCGCCCAGAAGATCACGGTGTACGAAAGCGGCTACACCAAGGAGATACACATCATCCCCAACAACACGATCAGAGACGAACTGATACACTTCGTCCAGTCGTTCAGCGACCCGCAGAAAGAGACGAGGAACAGCGGGACGATAGGCGTTCGCACCGTCGAACTGATAGAGGCTGCCAAGCGCTCGATGAAAGAGGGCAAGGTCATAGCTGTCTGAAACCCCGCAATGCCATTTTATAGCAGGTCGGGGGATTCACAAGAAGATGCCCTCGACTCTGATGCTTCTTTCCAATCCATACAGACCAGACCCAAGGGTCCTATCTGAAGCGAGGATCCTTATCTCGGAAGGGTTCGACGTTAACCTGATTGCATGGGACAGGGAGCAGGTCGGCCCCAAAGAGACGGTAGAGGGCGGCGTACATGTGTTGCGCCTCGGTCCCAGATGTCCTCAGAGATCCGCCTCGAAGATGCTCTTCCGACTTCCCCGGTTCTGGCTCAGGGCATTCATGGCAAGCAGGCGCGCTAGATTCGATGTCGTCCATTCACACGATTTCGACACTCTTCCTCTGGGACGAATGATCTCCATGCTTTCGGGGAAACCGTTGCTCTACGATGCTCACGAGCTATACGCGAAGATGGTGCAGAACGAGGTTGGGCCGTTCTGGCGGTTGATATGGTTTCTGGAGAAAGCGTGCGCGTCACGGGCAGATGCGACCATCACGGTCAGCGAGGCGCTCGCAGCCGAGATACCGCCGAGCAGGTCCGGGAAGGCCGAAATAGTGTCGACAACACAGGACCCATCGGTCCTGAGCGGCTCGGACGTCGCCGGAATCAGGAAGAAGTACAAGCTAGAAGGGTTCGTCGTCTCGTATCTGGGGTCGCTCGAGCCTGGCAGGTTCGTCGAAGAGACCATTTCGTCATTCACTCCCGATGACGGGCTGACGGTGCTGGTGGCCGGGAGCGGCACGCTCGCGAACAAGGTCTCGGAGACTGCCATCTCCAACCCAGTTGTCAGATACATAGGAGTCGTGCCGACGGACGAAGCGCTCAGGCTCACACTGGCCAGTGATCTCATTGTCGCCATGATGGACCCTGGCAACCCAAACAACGTCGTTGGGATGCCTGGCAAGATCATCAACGCCATGGCCGTTGGTCGCGCCCTGGTCACAACCCGGGGACTCAATATTGCCAAGGCAGTGGAAGAGGCTGGATGCGGCCTCGTGATCCCTTGGAACAAGGCTGATTTCAGGGAGGCAGTCCTGCGAGCCAAGGTGAACCTCGCCAGTACGGCCGAGATGGGGCGGAGAGGCAGGGCCTACTACGACCAGCATTTCTCGTGGAACCGTTCAAGGGAAGGGCTTCTCAAGGCCTATAGGGCCTTGATTTCCCCTTCCTGAAGACGCGCGCACCGAGAAGTATTATATACTCTGGAGGCCATTTTATTGCCTGTCCGACACGTGTCGGACTTCACTGGGATGGGATGCAGAGACAGGGACTTAGAGACACCTTCATCAGGCCATGTTTTCGCGTCCCCCACTGAGAGGGAAACCGATGTACCTAAAGGAGATCGAGCTCGAGAACTTCAAGTCCTTCGCGAGGAAGAGAAGAATCCCGCTCTTGCAGGGATTCACATGCGTGACGGGACCGAACGGAGCAGGCAAATCGAACATCGCTGACGCCATCCTGTTCGTCCTCGGCCCGAAGAGCTCAAGGGTCATCAGGGCGGGCAAGCTGACCGACCTGATATTCAATGGCGGGAAGGACAAGAAGGCTGCCAAGGAATGCACCGTCAGCCTGATATTCGACAACTCTGACCGGCTGATACCCATTGACTCCGAGAGCGTGAAACTGACGAGGACGGTCAGGGTTTCCGAGAACAACGCCGAGGGGTACTACTCCTATTTCTATGTCAACGACAGGAAGTCATCGCTCGGAGAGTTCGACAACCTACTGGCAAACGCCAGGATCTCAGCTGACGGATACAACTTCGTCCAACAGGGCGACATCACAAGGATCACTTCCATGAGCAACCTCGAGCGAAGGCGCATCCTCGACGACATCGCGGGGATAACCAGGTTCGACGAGGAGATCCAAAGCGCCGATAAGGAGAAGCTGGCGGCGGAGGAGAACATCGGCAGGCTCTCGATCATCCTCGACGAGATCAAGAAGCAGATGAAGCAGCTCGACGCCGACCGGGACGGGGCTCTGAAATACAAGGACTTGCACGACAGGCACGGCGTCGCCCAGGCTTGCTTGGTCGTAAAGCGCAAGGACTCGGTCGAGCGGGAGATCTCGTCGCTGAGCGAACAGGTCACCAACTACACCTCGGAGAAAGAGAAGACCGAGAAGAAGCAGGAGGAGCTGCGCCAGCAGCTCGAAGGCATAGCCTCGGAACTCGCCCAGGTCGAGCAGGAGATAAACGACCGAGGCGGCGAGGAGGCCAAGCAGATCAAGGAGAAGATCGACACCCTCAGGATCGAGAACGCGCGTGCCAAGGATGCCGTCTCGAACTCCGAGGAGGCCATCGTCAACCTCAAGGAGGTAAGGAAGGCCCAGTCTGAGGATCTCAAGGCAGTCCAGAAAGATCTAGCCGCACTCGAGGAGAAGCTGGCACCTTTCAGGGAGCAGCTCGATGCGAAGTCTAAGATCCTGGAGAAGAAGCGCGGTCAACTGACTGCGCACCATGACGAGATTTCGAGGTCCGACTCGGATCTCAGCAACCTCCAGAAGGATGCCCTGAACTTGTCGGTGGAAGTCACGGGCAAGGAGGAGAAGCTCCACGCGCTGAGGCTCGAACACGACCGACTGGAGGACCGGGTCCAGAGGCTGAGGATAGACATTGGCAATCTGGAGGAGACGAAGAAGACCTACGAGTTCGAACTGAAGGACGCTGATTGGTCGATCAAGGAGATCAAGAGCGAGGCCAAGAGCTCGAACCAGGGGACCAGGAAGCTCCAGGAAGAATACCAATCCAAGAGGAACAAGGAGAGGAAGCTCCTTGACCAGTTCCAAGAGCTCGACAACGCGATAAAGACCCTCACCAGAGAATACAACCAGATGAAGGCCGAAGCGGAAGCCGTCGACCAGGTCAGGAAAGGCTACTCGAACGCCGTGAGCACCATTCTCGAGGCGAGGGACAAGGGCGCCATCAAGGGAGTGCACGGAACGGTGGCCGAGCTGGCAGAGGTCGATGACGATTACGAGACCGCCGTCAATGTCGCAGCCGGCTCGAGGATGCAGGCGATCGTGGTGGACAGCGACGCGGTCGCCGCGGAGTGCATATCATACCTCAAGAAGAGCAAGATCGGACGCGCCACTTTCCTGCCGCTCAACAAGATGGTCGACGGGAGGCCCAGGGGCAAGGCGATCCTCGCATCGAAGACCTCCGTCGGGTTCGCTATCGACCTAGTCAAGTTCGACGAGAAGTACCGGACTGCGTTCTGGTTCGTCCTGGGCGACACTGTCGTCGTGAAGAATCTGGACGAGGCCAGGAAATTGATGGGCGGCATCAGGCTGGTGACGCTCGATGGCGAGCTCGCAGAGGCGAGCGGCGCGATGGTAGGCGGCACGCTCGAGAAGAACCTGGTCAAGATAGGCGCCCCCTCCGAGAACAAGATCGAGAAGAAGGCGGCCGAACTTAGGAACGCCATCGAGGAGGCCGAGAAGGTCCAGGGAGAGCTCGCTCAGCTGAAGTCGGATCTCGCCCAGCTCGAGGCAACCATCAGAGATATTTCCGCGAAGGATGGCGGCGAGAGCGTCAAGGTCAGCACTCTCGAGGCGAAGAAGAAGGAATTCGATGTCAAGCTCAAGTCGATAGACGAGGAACTCAACACTAAGAACAAGGATCTCTCGGACACGCTCGACCTGCTTGAAAGGACAAATGAGGATGTTGGCAGGTTCGAGAAGGACATTGAGGGAACAAAGAAGAAGAAAGAGGCCAAGGACAAGAAGCTCCTGGAGGCCACCCCGAACGAGCTCTCGAAGGCTTTGAAGGAGCTCGAAGCCGAGATATTCGAGCTCGCGAACGAGGTCGCGGGCCTCAATTCCGAGATTCAGACCGGCATGAAGCAGATCGAGATCGTCCAGGCGAGGAAGGCCGAGCTCGAGACCGGCATCAAGGGCACTGACGAGAATCTTGCCGCCCAGAAGGTCAAGGGCAAGGATGGGACCGAGAGCCAGGAGAAGATGGAGACGGAGCTCAAGGCCCTGCTGAAGATGGAGCGGTCGATGGGGGACGAACTCAACTCGCTGCGGACGAAGAGAGACGCTCTCTACAAGAAGAAGACTGACACCGATGGGAACATCGACAAAGCAGTCACCAAGGTCCAGACGTCGACGGACTTCGTGATGAGCCTGCAGACGAAGGTGGCTGAGGCGGAGAAGAAGCTGCAGGAGGCGGAAGCCGAACTCACGCAGTACGCGAGTGTGAAACTGCCTGACGAGATCCCGTCGATGGAGGACCTGAGGGTCACCGTGACGGACTGCGAGCGGCAGATGGCCTCTCTCGGAGCCGTGAACCTGAAGGCGATCGACGACTACGAGGACCGCAAGACCCGCTTCGAGAGCCTGAAGGTCGAGATCGGCCAGCTCGAGAAACAGAAGACCAACCTCAACAAGCTGGTCTCCGAGCTGAACGAGAAGAAGACGATCGGCTTCATGAAGATATTCGGAGGGATAAATGACAACTTCAAGAAGGTCTTCGCGGAGCTCTCGAACGGCGGGGATGCGGAGCTGCTCCTCGAGAATGAGCAGGTACCGCTCGCGGGTGGGCTGATCATGAAGGCCAGGCCGAGGGACAAGAAGGGCGTGCGTATGGAAGCGCTCTCCGGCGGAGAGAAGTCTCTGACCGCGCTGTCATTCATCATGGCCATCCAATCGCATCAGCCGTCACCGTTCTATCTGCTGGACGAGGTCGACATGTTCCTGGACGGCATCAACGCGGAGAACGTTGCCAAGGCCGTCAAGAGGGGCTCGAAGAACGCACAGTTCATACAGATATCTCTCAGGAACGTCACACTAAAGGAGTCCGACCACATAGTCGGCGTCACCATGCAGCACGAAGGGATTTCGGACATCGTGATGAAGCCGAACGTCGGCGAGGGCACAGAGGAAGTCCCTGAGGAGACCCCAGCCCAGAGGACGGAAGGGGAGGCCGCCTAGATGAGTTTCACGACCGAGTGCACCGATGTCCTGAACCACCTCATGTTCCAGAAGGCGATCATCGAGGACGATGCTGTGGCGGGCAAGGAACAGAAGCTCGAGAGCTATCTGAAGATGGTGGACGACATGCAGACGGGCGCCCTCACGCCTCTGGAGGACCCTTTCGAGAAGAGTGTGGCCCTCGTATTCGAGCTGGTCGTCAACAACCACATGGACCCCTGGGACATCAACCTCATCGAGTTCTCGAAGATGTACCTCTCGAGGGTGCGGAAAGCGAACGACCTCAACCTCATCATCGCAGGCAAGATAGTGTACATGGCCTGGGAGATCCTGAAGATGCAGACGGAGCAGGTGCTCCAACGAGTCGACCGGCCGGAACAGGTAGAGATGATGTTCGTTGGTTGGGACCCCGAGCACCTTGACCTTTTCGTGGACCCGTTCGACATGGGAAGCGGGGAAGCACTCCTTCACGCTGAGGAATCCCCGATAGATGAGAAAGTCAGACGAAAGGGCGAGAGGCCAGTCACGCTCATCGATCTCCTAGACGCTTTCGAGGAGGCCAAGAAGGAATCTGACATCCGGCAGGAACTTTCCAAGTTCATGCAGAAGTACAAGAGGCCTGATTTCGACGACAAGGCCCACAAAGAGAGCCTCGAGGATGATATCGCCCAAGTATGGGAACGCATACAGAAGGTCGGGCAAGGTTCAGTCGCTGTCACTGACCTGTACGCCGGAGGCAAGGAGGACCGGATCAAGGTCTTCATATCGGTCCTGTTCCTCGCGCGCATGGGCAAAATACAGATATGGCAGGAGAAACTGCCATTCGGAGAGATATTCCTCGAAGTCAAGGTGCCTTGGGACATCGCGCAGTTGGAGGACGCCTCAGCGCTCGTTCCCCAGAAGATGGAAGAGGTCCCGGTGGTCAAGTGAACAGTGAGAGGGTAATCGAGGCCGAGCTGTTCTCGGCCGCCAAGCCGGTGACCGTCACGGACCTCCAGACCGCATCAGGTTTGGACGCGAGGACCATACGGAACGCTCTGAAGAAGCTCATGGACGAGTACAACGAGTCGGAACGTGCAATTGAGATCGCGAAGATGGGCCCTCGATACGCCATGCAAGTCAAGAAGGAGTTCTCGAAGGAGGCCGGGAGGCTCGCGGACCTCAAGATACCGAAGGACGTGCTCAAGACCGCCTCGCTCATCGCCTACTATCAGCCGGTGCTGCAGAGCAAGATGTACGACCTTGTCGGCGGCCGCATATACGACGATGTGAAGGAGCTCATCGACCTGGGGCTCGTGAAAGCTAAGCCGAAGCGCAAAAGCGTCGAGCTCACGACCACGAAGAAGTTCATCGAGACCTTCGGGATAGACGCCCGGTCGAGGTCCGAGGTCAAGGCGTGGCTAGAGGTCCGCATATCGAAGATGACGGGCAAGCTGCCTCGGTAGAGGAGACGGATTCCCGCTGCTCCAAGGCAATGGCATCGTCTAGCCATCGCGGAAAGCTTTAAGTGCGACCCATCCATTGACGAGACCGTGATTTAAATGGTGATGCCTCTAAGCTTGTTAGAGAAATCCATGAACAAGAAGGTTTCTTTGCTGCTTAAGGACAGCAGACTTCTTGTGGGCACACTGGTTGGGTTCGATGACTACCTGAACATGGTCCTTGAGAACACTGAGGAGACGAACGGCGACCAGGTGAAGCGCATGGGGACTGTGATCCTGCGCGGTAACAACGTAGTGAGCATTTCCCCTCTGTGAACTCTGCTGGTTTCTGACGGCGCTGACTTCCAGCTTCAGCTCTGACCCACCCGATGCTTTTATAGATTCCATTCTCATCCAGATGCCGTGAAGGCAGTACTCCTCGTTGGAGGAATGGGCACCCGCCTCAGGCCCCTGACATATCGGATCCCGAAGCCGTTGGTGCCAGTAATGGGAAAGCCCCTGATGATGCATGTCATAGACTCGATTCCCAAGGAAGTCGACGAGGTCATCATCCCCGTGAGCTACAAGAAGCAGGCGATGGAGGAGTACCTCGCCAAGAACCCTCCCCGGAGAGAGATCACCCTTGTGGATGAGCCAGAGCCCCTGGGAACTGGAGGAGCGGTCAAGAACGTTGAGAAGCACATAGACGGAACGTTCCTTGTGATCAATGGGGACAGCGTTTCGTCCTTGGATATCGCCAAGCTATTGGCGTTCCACAGGGAGAAGAAAGCCTTCGCGACCATTTCGCTCTGGCCCGTCGAGGACCCGACCCCATACGGAGTTGTTGACATCTCAGAGGACGGAAGGATCAAACGATTCCAGGAGAAGCCGAAACGCGAGGAGGCGTTCTCCGACCTCATCAACGCGGGCGTGTACGCGCTCGAGCGCGATATCCTGGACCACATCGGCAAAGGGTTCGTGTCCATGGAGAGAGAGGTCTTCCCCAAGATTCTAGATAGGGGAATGTATGGTATGCGTTTCGAAGGTTACTGGGTCGACTGCGGGAAGCGCGAGGATCTCTTGAGGGCATATTGGACCCTGATGGGGGATGGGACCCAGACGGTGGATCGGTCATCGGTCCACGAGGGGGCCGATATCAAGAAGCCTGTCGTACTTGAAGGCAACTCCGTTGTTGCGGGCGCGGCCATCGGACCGTATGCATATATCGCAAAGAGAGCGGTCGTAGGTCTGCGCTCGACCGTCGAGAGATCTGTCGTCCTGGAGGACGCCAGGATTGGGACAAGGTGTAGGATCGTGGACTCGATCATCGATGCCGGTGTGACTGTTCCAGATGGAGCTCACATCGAATCGAAGATACTGAGCAACGCAGTGCAAGGACGGAACTAGGTAGGATCTATGGCCAAGAAGTTGCGAAAGGTGACCACTCCCCCAAGGCTGCTGATGCTTGAGATGCTGATCCCTTGGATCGTCATGGGTATTGCGGCATTGCTGGGATTGTACATAGGCATGGGCGACGTCAGTGTCACTATCTTCGCACTAGCCTGCGCTCTGACGACAACCATCATCGTGAGGTTCTGGGAACAGAAACGCAGACGAGCTATAATCCGCAACCTAGATTCCTAGGCCGATGAGCACCAGGAATGTAACGCCTGCTATCGTTGCCGAGGCTGGAATCGTAACGATCCATGCCATCGCTATCTTCTTGCCGAGGCCCCATCGCACCGCCGACAAGTTCCTTGTCGCCCCAACGCCCATGATGGCTCCAGAAATCGTATGGGTCGTGCTGACAGGGATGCCCATTGAGGCCGTAGTGTAGAGCATGACGGCCGCTCCGGTCTCTGCTGCGAATCCCTGATAGGGGTCGAGCTTCGTGATCCTCGAGGCCATCGTCTTGACGATCCTCCAGCCTCCGAAGAACGTCCCGAGTGATATCGCGGCGCCACACGCCACCATCGTCCACAGCTGGATGTCCCACACGACACCAGCCTCTATAGCCATGATGGTCGTGATGATCCCGACCCCCTTCTGCGCATCATTCGACCCGTGAGTGAATGAATAGAACGCAGATGAACCTAGCTGCAGCTTCCGGAACCACTTGTTGACGACAGTGCGAGATATCTTTCTAGCCACCCACATCACGACCGCCGTCAAGGCAAATGCGGTCACGAGGCCGACGACCGGAGAAATCACAATGAAGGCGATCGTCTTACCAGTGCCAGCCCAGACAATGGCATTCAGGCCCGCGACGGCCCCCCCTGCCCCTATGAGTCCTCCCACGAGCGCGTGGCTGCTCGATGTCGGGATGCCCCACCACCATGTCATGAGATCCCACACGACAGCGCCCATCACTGCGGAGAATATCAGCACCGCACCGTACTCCTGAATTAACGAGTAGTCAATGATCCCCCTCCCGACAGTGGAGGCGACCTTGTGGCCGATGTAGATCCCCAAGAAATTGAAGATGGCAGCCATGGAGACCGCCTGCAATGGGGTCAGGACCCGAGTGGCCACGATCGTGGCGATGGAGTTCGCGGAATCGTGGAAACCGTTGACGAACTCGAACAAAAGCACCAGCATTATGGTAATCGCAGCCAAGCTGAGAAGGTCCATCCGCGTGCCTCTATGAGTTCTTCACGAATATGTCCTTGATTACGTCCGCAGCGTCTTCGCACTTGTCCGTCGCTATCTCCAGTTGCTCAAGTATCTCCTTCAGCTTGATTATCTCGACAGCGTCGTACTTCTTGAACAGTCCCGCGACAGCCACATGGGTTATGTCGTCACCGACGTTCTCGAGCCTGTTAACCTCGATGCAGTGCTTGAAAATCTCATCCTTCTTCTTGAAATCCCTTAGGTCGTAGATCGCGTGCCTGACCTCTTTAGCGGATGCCAGGATGACCTCTGACAGCTTCACCATATCTGGATGCATCGTCTTGAGCTCGTATGACCACATCCTGTGCGATGCTGCTTCTATGTAATCCAGAATGTCGTCGAGTCTCGAGGTCAATTTGGACAGGTCATCATGGTCAATCGGCGTGACGAATGTCCTGTTCAAGGCGTCTGCGATCTCGTGGACTATCTCGTCGCCCTTGTGCTCGATATCCTTGATCCTGTCCCTCTTCACAGCGACCTGATCGAAGTTCTTGGTCATGTCCAGAAGCGATTCCGCTCCCTCGACCACTACATCAGACTGATGCTCCAGCATGTCAAAGAAGTGCTTGGACTGAGGAATTATCCATTCCTTGAAACCCATCCGCTGCGCCCCCTGCGGGGACATGATTCGATGTGGCTATAAATGCTTGCGGCTTCCTCTGAAAGGTGTGCTTCGAGCCTTGCGAATTCCGCACAACCACAGCAAGGTTTTATTTGCGATTCGAACATCCGTATGGTGATGACCCAGGAGAAGAAGGCGCCCCGGCTGTTCGGCACGAATGGCGTCCGAGGTGTTGTGAACTCGAGCGAAATGGACCCCTTGTTCGCGATGAGACTCGGGATGGCCATGGGCACTTTCATGAAAGGGAAGGTAATGATCGGCACAGACGCCCGCACCTCGAACGAGATGCTGAAGAGCGCCTGTGTCTCCGGGCTCATGGCGGTCGGATGCGATGTGGCCGACTGCGGAGTCGTCCCCACGCCAACCGTGCAATACGCCGTCAAGACTGGCAGAGCTGCTGGAGGCGTTGTCATCACCGCGTCCCACAACCCTCCGGAGTTCAACGGCATCAAGGCCATAGACCCGGACGGCACTGAGATGAGCAGGGAGAACGAGGAGGCCATCGAACGGCTCTACGAAGAAGAAACCTTCGCTCGGGCCGACTGGCGCAGAATAGGCAGAATATCAGTGAACTCTGCTGCGGTCGACAGATACATCGGAGGGATCCTGTCCAAGGTGGACATCCCCGTGATCAGAAAGGCCGGCCTGAGGGTAGCGGTCGACTGCGGGAACGGTGCATCTAGTCTGGTAACCCCAAAACTACTCGAGCGTCTTGGGGTCCGATATGTCACCCTGAATGCCGATCCAAACGGAGCATTCCCCGGCCACAACAGCGAACCGGTTCAGGAGAACACAGCAGACCTGGTTCGGCTGGTGAAGTCAGGAGGTTTCGACTTCGGAGTCATTCACGACGGAGACGGTGACAGGACAATCTTCGTCGACGAGTCAGGACGATACTTGCAAGGTGACAGGAGCCTGGCAATCGTTGCAAACTACATCTGCTCCCAGAAGCCGAACAGACTCATAGTGACCAATGTCGCCTCCTCCCAGTGCATAGAGGACGCCGTCAAGATGGCCGGTGGCAGGATGCTGTACACCAAGGTGGGCTCCCCAACGATTGCGCGCGCGATGATGCGCGAAGGGGGCATCTTCGGAGGGGAGGAGAACGGGGGACTGATATTCGCGGAGTTCCAGTTCTGCCGGGACGGCGCTATGGCAGTTGCGAAGATGCTCGAGATAATCGCCTCGCGCGGGAAGCTCTCTGAGCTCAATGACAGGATCCCCGCTTACTGTCAATGCAAGAAGAAGACGGGGTGCCCGGATGAGAAGAAGGCAAGGGTCCTCCGGGAGATCGAGAAGGATTCCAAAGGAATGAAAGTCGACACGACCGATGGGGTCAAGATACTACTCGACGATGGCTGGGTTATAATCCGCCCGTCGGGCACAGAGCCGATATTCCGAGTTTTCTCAGAGGCGAAATCGGCTGCGCGGGCTGAGGGGCTCGCCGAGAAGTATAAGAAGAGAGTAGAGAAAGCCGTCAAGACCTGAGTCACTTCTTCTTCATGGCCTTCCATTTGACGGCCATTACCTCGCGCATCATCCTGGCGCCAAGGACAGAGGTGTTACCATTGTCGTAGGGAGGAGAGATCTCGACGACATCGAAGCCGACTAACCTGTCACCCAGCTTGTTGATGATGTACCTGACATCCAACGGGGTGATACCGAAAGGCTCCGGGGTTCCCGTTCCTGGGGCATATGCAGGGTCGATCCCGTCGATGTCCAGAGACAGGTACACGGGATTCCTCTGGAGCTTCGACAACATCTCATCGAAGACCTTCTCAGCGCCTTCCCTATGGATTCTGAACGCATCTGCGTAAAGAGCGATGCTGACGTCCTCCTCCGAGGACATGGATCTCACCCCAAATGCGAAGGCGTTCCCGACGCCCACGTGATCGAGAAGGCGCCTGTGCGCGCATGCGTGACTATTCTTCAGCCCCTGGTACTCCTCCCTGAAGTCGAGATGAGCATCTATTGTGATCACGGAGATTTCACCGAAGGCCTTGATGATTGGTGGAGTGATGGAATGCTCCCCGCCGATGAAGAGGGGGAACTTGTCCGCGGCGACTAACTTCTTGGCTTCCTCATAGATCGCGCCAACCATCTCGTCAACCGAGCCTTCTTCATACAGGTCCCCGGCGTCATACACGGGTATGTCTTCGAAGGTCGTCCCGTGCTCAAAATTCTCCTTCTCGAAAGTCTGAGAAGCTTCTCGGACAGTGGTTGGGGCAAACCTCGTACCGCTGCGGAAGCTAGTCGTCTTGTCGAACGGGACTCCCACGATAACAAACTTGGAGTCCTCGAAGGTGGCGTTAGCGTCCGCGAACCTGAGCATTCCGCGGATCGGCATCGGTCACACCCGCATTATCTTCTTTCTGTCCATGGCGACGATATACATGACATCTCCACCCGGTTTCAGCTCCGCCATCATCTCCGCATCTACGGGGAGGTGAAACATCTCGTAGGTCTCGAGGTCCATCATCTCGGCCTCGTTCCCGTGCAGGGCGATTACCTGACCCTGTCTCTTGTCAATGAGCGGGACAAGCACCTTGTGCTTAACCGGGTAGACGACGCTTCTCTTGCTGCCGTCGAACAATCCGACGGCTTCGATCCTCGCCTTGGCTTCTCCGTGCTTCCCTGGCTTGGAGGTAGAGATGCTGAGGATCTTGCACGGCTCATCGTCGATGACCATGTAGCGGTTTTCCTTGAGCTCCCTGACTTCGGCCTGCTCGGTCGCCATAGCAATCACTTCGTCGCTTTCCGTAACTGCTGGACGCTTAAATATCTTACCTAATGGTTGTGGTGGTCCAGCGACCATCAGACAATGAAGGTTCTATACGCAATTCATGCCATACACCACGAGATCGGACATGAAGGTAGCCGGAAGCGATGCAACGATTACCCGGATTTCGGAATCAATCGACGCGAAAGAGGTTGTCGCTCTCGCCCAAGAACTCATCAGGATCCCAAGCGTGTATAGAAAGGAGCATCAAGTATCCGCATACCTCTTGAAGAAGCTGGCAGGGTGGGGCTTCAACCCGATATCCGTTCCCGTCGAGGGATTCGGGCCGTGCGTCGTGTGCCAACACGGCGAGGGAAAGAGGCACACGGTTGCTTTGAACGGACACATGGACACTGTCGAGGTCAAGGAAGGATGGAATCACGACCCGTTTGGAGCGAAGATCGAGAAGGGAATGCTCTATGGCCTCGGGTCCCTGGACATGAAATCTGGGCTTGCGGCCTTGATGATCGCCTTCAAGACGATCGCCGAAAGCAAAACGAACCTTCACTGCAACATCAGATTTCAGGCGGTTACTGGCGAAGAAGAGAATTCAGCAGGTATCCGGACTCTCATCGCAAACGGGTACTTCAAGGACGTGAAAGCGGCAATCGTAGGCGAAGGCATAGGAGGTCTCGGCGTGATCACGCACGGTCGGAGAGGCGGCTCCTACTACGAGATAGAAGTCACTGGTAGATCCGCGCACGGATCAACTCCTCACCTTGGAGTGAGCGCGATTGCAGACGCTGCGAAGATCATCACCGCGCTCGATGGAATGAAGATGCGCTCATCGAAAGGTCTTGTGGCGGACAGCGGGGAGCACCTGACCGAGAGTCAGCTCGTCCTGCGAATATCTGGAGGCGATGTGAGTTACAGCGTCCCCGACAGATGCACATTCCGCGTGATGCGAGCCACGGTTCCTGGTCATCCAATCGACATCACAAAGGATCTCAGGCGAGTCATCAGGAGTCTGGGCCTGCGCAGCAAAGTTGAGATCAAGATGCAGAGGAGCCCGGGAGACCTTCTGAAACCGTACTTCTCTCCAACTGACTCCGAGTTGGTCACTACTGCGCGCAAGTGGATAAAGCACTACACGGAGAAAGATCCTCGACTGGTCTGTGGCCTTTCTGAAGCCGACGACAATCAGGTCGCCGAACTAACAGGCGTGCCAGTCATCTGCTTCGGACCAGGAGAAAGGGGGAAGCTAGCAAGGTATCACCGGGCCGAGGAGGCGGTAAACGTTTCTCAGCTAGACGTCGCGTCGAGAATCTACTGCTCAACGGTCCTTGACCTCGCCTCCGCCAACTGATGACGGTACCGCTCATCTGCGGTAGCGTTTCTTGCCCATCGGTCGCTTCGGCGGGGCGGCGTGCTGCTTCTTGATCTCTGCCAAACGCTTCTCGAGCTGTTCCTTCAGGATCCCCGTGATATCGTTGTGAGAGTAAGCATCTGCTCTTGCCGCGAGACATATCTTGCCCGCGAGCGCGCGCGCGATC
>Ga0214474_1000895_pt1 | contig 14166 bp, 13 predicted proteins | sample RVTome_2_FD_187335 | JGI IMG/M metagenome (GOLD analysis project Ga0214474, IMG submission 187335) | Soil microbial communities from uranium-contaminated site in the Upper Colorado River Basin, Wyoming, United States - RVT95D214 HiSeq ...
AGCTAAGGTCTTAATTGCTGGAGCGGCGGGTGGAAACGATGAATTCTTAGATTTTTACCGAGAGCTTTTTGCTGATAAAGAAGTCAAAGACTATTTTGATATCGCCAACGTGCATTGTATTTCCAACGATGACTACCAATCTTTTAACGTTGAGCCTTACAAAAAAATGCTAGCTGAATTCCAAATTGACAAACCAATCTGGGTAACGGAAGCGGAAGCTTTTATTTCGGCTGATCCAGACATGAACGCAGCGCAGGTAAAAGCAAGTACAGTTAAGGCATTAGAACTGGGAGCAGAAAAGATATTTTACACGTCTCTAAATTTTGAAATTTCTCCTGGAAAGCCAGGACCCGGGGGTTTAGGACCTGAGTACCCGACTGATGAGTTAGTCGAACGTGATCCGTTACTAGACGGGGATAAACCAATCGAAGCGTTTAAAAGAATCTTCCAGTCAGCCTCCACAGATTAAAAATAGGTAGTAATATTCGCTTTGTTTTTGAGTTCTTCAAACCACGGCGTAAATTCCTGACTCAACTTTTGGGATCGTAGCTGATCCTTTACCTGCTCTTTTGAAAGGTCCTTAGTTGCTTCTTTATTTTCTTTAATATATTTGTCTACCTCCGCATCAGCGACTTCTATCTTATCTTCAAGAAGCTTCTCAGCTAAGATTTGAATGGCGATCTGCCCCCGTAGCTCTTCAATACTAGTTTTGTTTTGTTTCAAGGCAAGATCAAAATTTTCTTTACCACCAAACTGCTCTTCAAGTTCTTTGATTTTCTTATCGACCCCCTTTTCGCTAGCAGAAATATTTTTTTTAGCCGCCTCTCTTTTTATTAGTACTTCTCGGACGATTGAGTCAAACACATCTTCGCCGCTGGCTTTGGTTAGTTTTGAATAAAATTGCCAGCTTGTTACCCATCTTCCATCAATAGTTCCTGCTATAAATAAACTTTTATTAAAGACAAACAACGAAGCAAAAGCGATGGCAATAATAAGAATTAACAAACTTACCGAATAAGCAATCGGTTTTTGCCCCCATCTTTTAAGGAAATCTTTCCGCCAGGCAGAAAAAAAGTCAGCGACTCCTCCTATGGTAGGTTTTTTGGGAGCTGCCCGTCTTGTTGTGGTTTTTACTGCTTTCGCCATATATTTTAAGGGGTCTGGTCAATTATATACTAATAAAAAAGTTTCGCAAGACCAGAGAATCCTCGAAGAAGTTATTGAATAGCTTAAAAATTTTATAAATTTGTCAAAAAGTGTTTTGGATGTTTTGAAAAACGAAAAAGACCCGGAAAAATTTGTCCAAAAATTCGGAGTATGGTATAATATATACGTTCGCGCGCCAGAAACGGCGCTTAGCCCACAAAGTGGTCGCAGCACGCGAGAGTATCTGACCCCGATACACCGGGGGAACGTACGGAGCGTGCTATTTTTGTGCAAAATTTTAAACCGCTAAATTGTGTTAAAATTCTAGAGTATGATCAAAAAACGTTGGTTAGTGCTAGATGAAAATGGTAAAGATCTCAAAGAAGTTTTAATTAAGAATAGGAATATAAAAGATAAAGAAGCATTTTTTAAACCCCACTTATACAAACTTACCTCACCAGATAAAATTTTTTCCGATTTAGAAAAAGCAGTAGAAAGAATTAAAAAAGCGATAAAAAATAAGGAGCTTGTTTACATTTATGGAGACTTTGATGTTGATGGGATCACCGCTACGGCGATTTTGTGGGAAACAATTGATTTTCTCGGCGGCAAATGCCTGCCTTATATTCCTCATCGGGAAAAAGAGGGATTTGGGATAAATGCGGACGCAATGAAATCACTAGCTAAAGAAGGCGCAAAGTTGATTATTAGTGTTGATTGTGGTATTACGGCGGTTGAAGAAGCAGAAATAGCTAAAAAATTAAGCGTTGATCTTATTATTACTGATCACCACACGTTGCAGAAAACCCTTCCAAAACCCTTTGCTTTACTACACACGGAGGCTCTTGCTGGGAGTGGTGTGGCATTCATGCTCGCCAAAGCATTGCTTGAGTCTTTCTCCAAAAAAGACGACGAACAACTTTATAAAAATTTGGAGCTGGCTACAATTGGGACTTTAGCCGATATGGTTCCGTTAACGGGCGATAATAGGATTATTAGCGCGAACGGGTTTCATAATTTAGCAAAAAGCTCTAGGATCGGCTTACGGGTCCTATACGACGAAGCATCTTTGACCAAAAAAATTGGGCCATACGAAGTTGGTTTTATTATCGCACCAAGACTCAACGCTGCAGGGAGGATGGAACATGCTTTGGACTCATTGCGACTTCTTTTGACAAGAAATAAGAAAAGGGCAAGAGAACTTGCAGTCAAACTTTCAGAGACGAATCGTCAGCGGCAGGAAGCTACCGCCAATGCGCTTTCTCACGCTCGTGAAACTGTAAATGGGGATGGAATCTCAAAGATGATAATCGTCCACCACACTAGTTACCCGCAAGGAGTAATTGGTTTAGTTGCGGGGAGACTAGCTGATGAGTTTTATCGGCCGACTATAGTCATTAGCGAAGTAAAACCAGTAAGTAAAGGAAGCGCTCGAAGTATTAGCGGGTTTAATATTATAGATGCAATAGGATCGGCAAGCAAACATCTAACAACTCACGGCGGCCATCCGATGGCGGCTGGTTTTTCTCTAGCGCCAAAAAAAATTGCCGCGTTCAAAAAGCAGATTTTGGATTATGCAGAAAAAAACTTGAAGGAACAGGATCTTACACCGACTTTGAAGATCGATACGATCCTAGGGAAAGATTTGTTAGGCTATAAAACTTTCGGGGTGATAAACGAGTTCGAGCCTTTTGGTATTGGAAACCCGGAGCCAGTTTTTCTCACTAAAAATCTAGGAATAGCAGATATTCGTAGACTTGGAACAAACGGCAAACATTTGAGGATGAAACTGCGGACGCCGGATTATTTTGTTTTCGATGCTATTGGATTCAGTATGGGTGAGGAGAATGTAAAAGTGGGCGATAAACTAGATGTAGCTTTCAACTTGAAAGAAGATACTTGGGGTGGAAATAGAAGGTTGGAACTGAAGATTAAAGATTTTCGTCATTCAAAATGGCGAGGGGCAGGCGCGGCTTCGTGAAACGAAGACTTATACGCCTGCCCTACGGATTACTGAGTTCGACCTCGACAGAACTCGTATTCGGAACCTTCTGGGCGGCCGAACTTCTCCCAGTGCTTGATGGCGCCAGGAACGAACAGCCAGATACCAGAAGCCAGATACGAATTCTCGAGAATTCCCAGTTCGTGGTTCTTCTCGAGGAGGAGACTCTTGTACCGCCCATCACCGTAGAAGGTGATGGCGATGTCCTGCAGGGTGTCTCCTGGTACGGTGTAGGAACACCCTGTTGACGACACGTTCGAGCCCGGTGGCTCGTGCGGAGTCTCTGCGTCGCTGTTGGTCCTTGCCGTGATAAGAAGGGCTGCAGCGGTGAGAATCACTACCACTACGATGACCACTACGATGACCCCTACTAGAAAGCCTCTCATTCTTTCCTCCTGCTAGAAATTTCTATCCAGCTGCCTCCCCAACCAGACAGATTGAGCCCATAGTGTAGCATAAATGAACTTAAAAGTCAACATTTAGGCAGTTAGGAGTGTTCAAATCTGAGCTAGACAAGCAAGTTTGGTTAGCGTAAAATAGGTTCGTTGTGAAACGCGATTTGGCAAGCGATACAATTAAAAAAGTCGGTAAGAAAGTTACTTTATACGGATTCATAAACACGCGTAGAGATCACGGAAAAATCATCTTTCTGGATCTGCGTGATGCATCTGGAATGGTTCAAGTAGTCGCAACGCCCAAAGCGGAAGCTGCTTACACGGTTGCAACTAGGCTTGGTGCTGAAGATGTGATTAAAGTCGTTGGTAGTATCAATAGACGGCCAAAGGAGAATGTTAATAAAGAGATTCCAACAGGCGAAATTGAAGTCAGTGCCCAGGAAATTGAATTGATCAACAAAGCAGCAGCACTGCCAATTCCAATCGAAGGAGAAGGATACGATATAGAAGAAGCGATTCGTTTCAAAAGTCGCTACATTGATTTGCGCCGCAGCCGGCTACAAAAAAATCTGAAGCTTCGTCACAAAATTACGAAATTGATCAGAGAATTTTTGGACAAAAAAGGTTTTGTCGAAATAGAAACTCCGTATCTTTCCAAGACTACTCCTGAGGGGGCCAGGGACTTTTTAGTTCCAAGCAGATTGCAAAAAGGGGCTTTTTATGCTTTAGCTCAATCTCCGCAGCAGTACAAACAACTACTAATGATCGCTGGTTTTGAGCGTTACTATCAGATTGCTCGAGCTTTCCGAGACGAAGATTTACGAGCTGACCGGCAGTTTGAACACACCCAAATAGATGTCGAAATGGCGCATGTTGAGCGGGAGGATGTGATGAGCCTGGTAGAAGAAATGATCATATTTGTTGTTGAAAAAAGCGGGCAAAAAATAGATAAAAAGCCTTTTCCAGTTCTCACCTACAAGGAAGCAAAGGATAAATACGATACAGACCGCCCAAATCTGGCTAGAGATAAAGATAAATTACACTTTTTGTGGATAAAAGACTTTCCCTTATTTGAAAAAACTGAAGGTGGTGGTTACACCTTCTCTCATAATCCATTTGCTTCACCAAAGCAGCAGGACGTTGAGGCTCTTGCAAAGAGAAAGGATTTAGACAAGCTGCAGTCTCTTCAGTACGATCTTGTTTGCAACGGAGAAGAAATAGGCGGTGGAAGTATTCGTATTACGAATCCAGAGATTCAAAGACAAATCTTCTGGGTAATGGGTTATTCCGACTTTCAAATTGAGGAACAGTTTGGTCATTTACTTTCTGCTTATGAATACGGTGCGCCTTTTCACGGTGGGATCGCTTTAGGACTGGATCGATTAGTCGCGTTAATCGCGGGAGAGGACAACATTCGAGAAGTGATTGCCTTTCCAGTAACAAGTAGCGGCCAAACTTCTGTGATGAATGCTCCAAGCAAGGCAGACAGCGGTCAACTTAAAGAGTTAGGGTTAAAGATTGTTCACAATGACAAATGACAAAATCCAAATGTCAAATGTTCGGACTAGAATTGCGCCCTCGCCCACAGGCGATCCTCATATCGGTACAGCGTACACAGCCCTTTTTAATTATGCTTTTTCTAAGAAAAATAAGGGCAAGTTTATCTTGAGGATTGAAGACACTGATAGAACAAGGTTGGTACCGGAAGCTGAACAAAAAATCATCGATTCGCTGACTTGGCTGGGAATAAAATGGGATGAGGGACCATATAAACAAAGCGAAAGACTAAATCTTTACCAAGATACGGCCAAAAAGTTGGTGACAAAAGGAGCCGCATATTACTGCAATTGTCCCCCTGAAAGACTTGAGAAAGTTCGTCAGGAACAGCAAGCCAAAGGTGAAGTACCACGATACGATAGAAAATGCCGCTTGAATTCCCCGAAGAAAGGCCCCTTCGTCGTCCGGCTGAAAGTACCCGAAGCTGGGGAAACGAGTTTCAACGATTTGATTCGCGGTAAAATTACTTTTAAAAATAAAGATATCGATGACGCTATCATACTGAAATCCGATGGGTGGCCTACCTATCACTTGGCAGTGGTTGTGGACGATGCTGATATGAAAATAAGCCACGTAATACGTGCAGAGGAATGGCTTTCCTCGACCCCAAAGCATGTAATACTAGCGAAAGCTTTGGAGAGCAAATTACCAAATTTTGCCCACCTGCCTATCCTGAGAAACCCAGACAGAAGTAAAATTTCCAAAAGAAAAAAACCTGTTTCCATTGTTTGGTACAGAGAGCAGGGCTATTTACCCGAGGCAATTATCAACTACTTAGCATTGATGGGTTGGTCGATGCCAGACGGAAGAGAAAAATTTACCCGGGATGAGTTTATCCGTGAGTTTGATCTGGCTAGAGTAGATCCAACCGGTCCAGTTTTTGATCTGCAGAAGTTAGAATGGCTAAACGGTGAATGGATCAGGTCATTATCAGCTGAGGAATTAACTAGGAAACTCGAGGGTTATGCAGAGGTTGGCTCTTCTGACATAAGGAAAGTTTTACCTCTGGTACACGAGCGACTGAAAAGACTTTCTGAATTCGACAACCTGACCAACTACTTTTTTGATGAAGAGATAGAAATAGCCAAAGAAACAATTATCCAAAAGGGTAAGGGTGTAAAAGAAACTAAGGAAGTCCTTCAAAAAATCGCTGCCGCGCTATCGACCACTGATTGGAACAAGAAGGAAATTGAGGACACGGTTAAGAGGCAGCAGGAAAAGATTGGTTGGAGTAATACTGATTTATTCCAGACAATTAGAGGGGTTGCTACCGGAACCCGTGCGACTCCACCGCTTTTTGATACCTTGGAAGCTATTGGGAAAGAAAAGGTAGCCAAACGGTTTAAAAAAGCTATAGCGTTACTTAGCTAATAAGTCTCGTTTTTGCTACAATAAATTTAATGGACCAACTGCCTGGTAGTAATATTCTCAGTCCTTTCTTTTTTGCTGGTAAGCTGGAAGAGGAAAAATTCAAGCGATTCGAACGACTTGCAGAACTCTTTACTTGGCTGGCAGTTATTCTCGGTCTTTTAATACTCCAACTTCCTTTCGCCCAAGATTTAAACAAGCAGGCTATTTATATTATTGACGCTGCAATCGGAGTGTATGCGTTGGTATGGTACCGCCTGATTCCCAAAAAATTTTCTGGACGTCTAAAAATGCTTGCCAGCAATTTGATAACGATCACATTCATCGCATTCATAGTCCACAATACTAGTGGAGTTCAAGGTTATCTGATATTTCTTTATTTCCTCGCAATATTGTCATCAGCTATGACACAGCCAATAGCCTATATGCTAATTACTGTACTATATGTTGAATTTCTAATTTTTCTAGAGGCGTTTTTGACAGCAGGGGCTTTTGAAGTAAACATTAGTTTGGCAGTTTTACACTCTTGGGCTTTGCTTTTGGTTGTTTTCTTTGCTCGATTTAACGCTGGAGAAGCATCACTACTAAAAAAAAGGCAGGAGGAAGTTATTTTAGGAAGGGAGAGGGCGCTTGGAGAATTGAAGGATGAGTTTGTGTATATTATTTCCCACGAACTGAAGCAACCAGCCACAGCAATCAAAGGTTACCTCGCGACACTTTTTTCTAAGTACTCAGATTCCTTCAATACCGACACAAGGGAAATAATTGAACTTACAAACGTCAACAGCGGCCGACTAAGCAAGCTTTTAGATGATTTATTAGATATCTCCCAAATTCAAAAAGGAAGTCTAAAAATAAAAATGACTGATGTATCCTTGCGGCCGGTTATAAGTGAAGTACTCTCCTCCCTGCTTCTTGAGGCACAGAATAAAAGAATCTCTTTGGTCCAAAAAGGGGCTGAGGAAATGGCCGCAAAAGCAGATGCCGACCGCCTAAAAGAAGTTTTAACTAATCTCGTGGGTAACGCCGTGAAATACACCCCCGAGGGGGGAAAAGTAATAGTTGAGGTGAAAAAAGAAGGAGGATTTTCCAAAATACTAGTTTCGGATAACGGGGTTGGAATTTCTGAGGGAGATCAAAAACATCTGTTTGAAAAATTTTATCGAGTAGAAAACGAAAAAACCGAAGCTGTAAAAGGCAGCGGACTAGGGCTTTTTATTACTAAACAACTAGTCGAAAAAATGGGAGGGCAAATTGGGTTCACATCAAACGTAGGTGAGGGCACAACATTTTATTTCACCTTACCTAGATACAGGTGGTAACGATGGGAGAACAGGCAACTACGTTTAAAAGAATAGAAAGAATAATCGAGCTATCGGCCGGCTTAATAGTAGTTTCCGGCTTGATCATTATCAACCTACCAATTATCCCGACACCGAATAAGACGGTTGTTTGCATTGCCGCTGTTTCTGTGGCTGTCTTTGTTTTTGTTTGGCATAAGTTGAAAATTTCAATTTCCCTAATGAATAAAAATTTCGTTGAATCAATTGTATACCTGGCTACAATTGCAATAATTGTTCACGTGACAGGTGGGGCACGAAGTTATTTCAATTTCCTCTACCTTTTACCAAATCTTTCTGTTTCGACTACCTCAACTCGGTGGTATACGGTTACTGCCTGGTTTATCACTTCGGTTTTTATCTTTGGAGAAGCACTTTTATTTCCTCAACCGTCGATAAGTATTATTTCGGGTTTTGTTTCTCCACCGTTGAGTCTGGCAGTTCTTAATGTCTGGGCAGTCGGGTTAGTAACTACGTATGGTAGATTCCTAGCAAGAGAGGTTGAGACTGCTCAAATAGCAGCTACTGAAGCAACCTTGGAAAAAGAAAAAGCTATTAATAAACTTAAAGATGAATTCCTTTTCATTATTTCCCATGAGCTGCGCGGACCGATTACAGCAATAAGAGGGTATTTAGAACTTTTCCTTAGTGGCGAAATCGTAAAAAAAGAAGGTGAAGCAAAAAATTTGGCTTCGGCCGCTTTTAGGCAAAGCGATCGTCTCAACGAGCTGATTTTTGAGTTGCTGGATCTATCTAGGTTGGAAGTTGGAAAACTTAAACTCTCACCCGAAAATTTCGATATAAATAAATATCTAGACGAGCTGCTTAATAAAGAGAAAGAGCGAGCAAAGGAAAAGAAAATAGAATTTACCTTCAAACCGACTAGTAGTGCTTTATCGGTCCGGGCCGATAAAGAAAGAGTACGCGAAACGATTCTAATTTTAATCGATAATGCCATCAAATACACAGGCGAGTTTGGAAAGATTTGGGTCTGGACCCAGTCAACAGATAAAAAAGCCTATATTTCCGTAGCTGATAGCGGTGTTGGAATTTCTGAGGAAGACTTATCACATTTATTTGATAGATTTTATCGATCAGTGTCCACTCATAGCGTCGGTTCAACAGAAGAGAAAAAAGAAAAAAGTATCGGCTTGGGGCTATTTTTAGCTAAGAGTTTGATCGAGAAGATGAATGGGGAGATTTTTGTTGAAAGTAAGCTTGGAAAGGGCAGCAAATTTACTTTTACAGTTCCGTTATCGGCAAGCTCATAATAACCACCCACTTATTATCATGTCTAGTAAAATTTAATACGATTTGATTAAATAGGAAAAATGGGTACTGTTTACCTATTCGATTATTTTTTATTTACCTTTTTTGCTAGTTTTGGAATAATCCAAATTGCTTTGTCCAAAAAGTTTTCAGTTCGCTGGTTTTTTGGTACAGTGCTCGTCTTGCTAGCCTACGGGTGGTTTTTTTGTAGTAAGGACCGCAGCGTGCCAACGATTGTAGAAGGATCCCAGCTTTTTATTATCTTTGGCTTATCTGCGGTTTTTGCTGCAGCAGCCACGCGGGTTTTAATTTTACTCAACAGGAAAAAATGAACTTACTGTCTGTCGATAGAGAACTTTTTTTGAAAATTAATAGTTTTGTGGGTGAGGTACCTATACTTGACAACCTAGTAAAATTAGTTGTTAATGAATATTTTGTTCCTGTGAGCCTGGCGCTAATAATACTTTACCTTTGGTTTTCGCACGGTAAAATGGGAGCAAAGATTAGAGAAAGCCTTCCTCTTGCGGTTGTCTCAGTTGGGTTGATTAATCTAATAATCACTGTGCTCAACAAATTTATTATTCGCCCCCGACCTTTTGATCAGCTATCTACCAACTTACTTTTCTATAAACCGACCGACCCTTCGTTTCCTAGCAATGCAGTCGCAGTTGGCTTCGCTTTAGCAGTATCTATTTTTCTAATTGATAGGAGATTGGGTACTTTTGCTCTATTTTTAGCAAGCTTTTATGGTTTTTCACGAGTCTATGCTGGAGTCCATTTCCCTGGGGATGTAGTTGTCGGAGCTTTAGTTGGAATTTTTGTAGTCTTGCTAGTTGCAAGATTCCGATCTCTAATTAAGTTTTTAACAAAATTGATTGAAAGAGTTCAAGTCAAACTTAAGCTAAGCCTTGACTATTAAGAAGCTAATCCTTAATCTAATTGTATGCCGCAGCAAGTGTCTCCATCATCGAGCCTTAAAATCTTTACTGGAAAATCAGAAAAAATAAAAAAGGTCGGACCAAAAACTATACTTAAATGGACTATCGGTTTTTTGATACTAATTTTATTTCTCGCTTCAACATCTTTGGTCGCTGCAAGCTATTTGTCTTTCAAACTTCCTTTGGTCTCCAAAAGCTTTCAAAGAAAGGTTGATTATTTCGTTGCTTCAGTACCAGGTATACCAAAAACTCCGAAACAAATTCTCGCCAAAGCCCTTGAAGATAGCCAGAATATCCAGACCTCGACCGAAGATTTTGATCTAAGTGTCCGTAGTGGCGGAGATTTACTTATAGCTATGAGGATTAAAAGTAAAATTGACACTCGCGATTTGAGCAATGTTTTGCTGCAGGCGGATGTACAAGGTGAAATTTTTCAAGGGCGTGGTAGTGTCAAGCTCACAGTTTCAATCATCGAAATAGGCGACGATCTTTATTTTAAGCTAGAACAGACACCGAGCATTCCTGGTTATGACCTAAGTGGGTTGGTTGGAGGTTGGTACAAAATAAACCTAACCGAAGCTGGTTCAAGTATTGGTGCTTCTGGTTTGGACGATGAAAAGATAAGAAGCGATGTTAGCGAAAAACTAGAGGAGACGTTTGATTTTCTGGATGAGAACGAACTTTTTAAGGAAATAAGAAAGCTTTCGGATGAAAAAGTAGCTGGTAGAAGCAGCTTTCATCTTCAGCTAGTGGTTGATTCGGGTACATTGACAAAATTTTTACGTGAGCTTACATCAGAGTCGCAGATTGATGAAGCCGAAGTCGCCGATACCTTCGAAAAAGTAAAATTTGATATGTGGGTCGATAAGAAAGCCTTTTTTATAAATAAATTGGAAATAATCACCAATTTAAAAGGGTACGCTGCGACTTCCAATCTAAAGCTAATACCTAAAACTGAGTCATTTGAAGCTAAACTATCTTACACTTTGTCGGATATCAATAAGCCAATAAAAATCCAGCCTCCAAAAGACGCACAAGAACTGAAATCTTTCTTTGAACTTCTCCTGAAGGTTCAACCTTCCACCAGCGCTCTTCAAGAATCGGTTTTAGGTGTGAGTACGGTGACATCTAAATTTGGCAGCAACATACTGTTTTACGAGAGGCTATTGCACGTGGTGACTTTGTTCCCCGGTTCTATTTAGCTAGTTGAAATGCTCAAAGCTATCCCAACAACTTAATTCAAATTAATAACTGAACCAGTTGTTGTGGAACAAAATGAATTTTGTCGATAACTCAACCTATCGAGTTGCGCTTATTGTAGCTATCCCACCCTCAGTGTTTGGCGCGGAGACAGTTATTCGGTCGCCGGTACTTTGACAAATGTCATAACCAGTGTCAGTCGCATCCCCAGCAGGAGCTGGATCTTTGGGTAGGTCAGCAACATAGTCTGGTACCACAGAAGCGGCAAGATCTTTGTCACCTGTGCCGATACTATCAGTTGTGGGACAAGTTTCATATGGACCAGCTGGGAAACTGCCGTTATCAACGAAATATTGATTTACCGCATTTAGAACAGTTAGGACGTCCGCTCTTCTTTGAGTGTTTCTGGCATCTCTAGTTTGTCTGGCTGGGTTGATGGCGACTAAAACAATCACCAAGAGGATGGATAGGATGGCGATAACTACTAAAAGCTCGATGAGTGTGAAACCCTTCTTAAGTTTAAGTTTGGACAGCTTTACTCACCTCCCACTATTATTAAAACATCAAATTGTTCGCCCTCTGAAAGGGGTGAACCTACATTAATAGCATAGCGCTCCCTCAAATCCTTTGTCAAGAGGTCCAAGATAGCTTTTTTACTGTTCTTAACTTGAAGGTTCGTAGATTGGTAGTTAAAATTGGCTGCATTACCAACATCTACTACATTGTAGCCTTTATCGATCAAGTAGTCACGTGCTTGACTGGCAGTGCCGACGGTTCCGGAGCCGTTCAATATTCGGATTTTATAATCGGCTTTATTGATCTCCACTTGAGGTTTTGAACTTGCGGTGGCTTCTTTCTTCTCAGTCTCTGGGGTGGCCTCTTTTGGTTTTCTGGCTGCAGAAGCAGGGGTTGCTTTAGATGGTGTAGCTGCTTTATCTTTATCAGAGGAAAGGAAGATATCTTTGAGGTTTGGCCAAAAAATGAGGATTGCCGCGGCGAACAGGATTACCAATGATATTAGTAGTAAAGATATTAAATTAAACCTTCTTTTGGTAGAGGAGCCGCTTGGGGCTCGTAAATTTTTTGAAATCTTAGATTTTGGGAATACGAAGCTTGAAGCATCATAAAAGGAGAGAGCGATTGCTCGACTGTAGTCCGCAAAATCGTAGCCAGTTTGTTGGGAAGATTCGGATGAATCATAAACAATCTGAGTAATAAACTTCCGGGCAATGAAAAAACTTTTCAAAAATTCTGTTTCCCGACCGTAAACATAAACGGTTTTCAGCGGTTCCTGATTATTCTTCGTGTATTCCACCTCTAAGATTTCTCTAGCCAGCATAATGACATCTTTTTCTGATTGGGCTAGTGGTTTTTTCAACTTGAATGTAGATGAAAAAATGACTTCATCATTCACCACCAGTGAATAAATCAAATCTTCTTCTGATGAGATGAATAGATAAGGTGGTTTCTTAGGACCAACTAATTTTGGAAAAATTGTCGGGGTAGGGACAATAGCTTTCAAGGAAAAACCAGCATCCTCAATGATATTGGTCAAGATACGGAGAGATTCCAGCTTCGTTGCAACTACTTGGTAAGTTCGTGGTGAAATTTCTCGGTAAATCACACTTGCTTCGTCTAAGTTAAAGGGGAGGTCTGGAGCTATTTTTGTCTTTATTTCCTCACTTAGCTTCTTTGGTTTCTCTTCAAACCTTATGCTGGTAAAAAAAGTCTCTTGCTCATTTAAGCCCAACACGACGTTTTTTGTCTTCAAGCGGCTATAGTTTTCTAGAAAAAAAGTCTTCAGTGCTTCTCTAAAAACACTTTGATTTACCATCTGGCCGTTAAAAACTACCTGTGGGGGAAGGCTTTTTTTAGCAATAAAGGAAATCTTAAATCCTCTCGGGGTTGGGCGAGCAGAAACAGCTTTAATTGCCGTATCGGTAAATACTAAAGTAGCAAATTTTGGACCAAATATCATTTTAGACCTTGCGTTTTATTGCGGCCATGTCCATTTTACCACTAAATGAATTGGTATTTAATCTTATGGAACTAGCGACCAACCGGAATGATTAAAAACCCAGCCGGTGTCGTAGGAAGCAGTAACCTCTATTTTTTTGATGATGTTATCTTTCTGAGCCTGACTTGTGAGGGTACAGTCTCCGCCAGAAAGGTTATAAGTAATTGTTATGTCTATTGAGTCTTGACTTAGCGAATCTGACCCTGTGCAACCTCCTGGTTGCCTCATTAGTTTGATTAATCCGTGTTCAGCACCAGCTTCCGCTGCGTAATAAACCCTTTGGCTAAGTTTATTTCGAGCACTTGCTTTGGCTTGGCCTAGCGATCGCAAAATTGCGCTAGTTAGTACGAGGGTAGCTATGGTAACCGCTACAATCATAATTATTAAAGCTTGACCTTTTTGGTTCATCTGGTGCCCACCACCGTTTCAAACGTTTTTTGTTTTGGCCCTCCCTTTGGGACCGTTGTCGATCGCAGAGTAAAAGTTATTTTGATTATTGGATTCCCTCCAGTATTGCCCACGCGTGTAAAAGTCATGTCTACTGGTGCGGTGACTAAGTTGCTTGTGAGGTAAATCCAGTCGGGGACCCCAACTTGCTGTCGTTGCAGATCCAGCGTCTGACTTCTTTGGCGATAAATATAATCATTCCCGTTTATTGTTAACCGAAGAAGAGGTTCAGAATCTCCAAGGTTGACTGGAATAACAACATTCTCTGCTCGGTGGATATCATACGTAAGTCTATTGATTACATAGCGTGCATCATCTTGCAGGTCGTTTTTTGTACTAGCTTCGAGGGAAAATTCTCCAGTTCGCAGCATTATATCTACAGCGATAATTAAAACAATCCCCAGCAAGGCAAAGTAAATAATCAGCTCTATCAAGCTAGCTCCTGTTTGCGATTTTTGTAGGAATTTCTTTATCATGGCGAATAGTT
>Ga0214474_1000896_pt1 | contig 14155 bp, 9 predicted proteins | sample RVTome_2_FD_187335 | JGI IMG/M metagenome (GOLD analysis project Ga0214474, IMG submission 187335) | Soil microbial communities from uranium-contaminated site in the Upper Colorado River Basin, Wyoming, United States - RVT95D214 HiSeq ...
CTGCTCAGGGTACTTTTTCATAAGGTCATCCACAACCAATGTGCTGGTAGCGACGTCAGGGGTCCCCATCAAAGCCATGGCAAAGATTTCATCCGTGAATGGCGCCCCTACTGCATACCGTGGACCAAACCCTATGTCTGCAACCCCCTTGGGTATGCTGGAATAAGTCTCAAAGGCATTGACTAAAACGGCCCCGGGAAAGAGCCTGAGCTTAAGTCTCCCTTTGCTGTCTTCTTCTATTTTCTTTGCCCAGCGTTGAAGATGTAAATCCTTATCGGAACTCGGAGGGTACTGGTAAGTCATGGTAAGCTCAATAGGTTTTTGTGCTGGAGCTGGGGTTACACAGACCCCTAAAATCAAACCCTTGGCGACTACTGCAATCGTTAAAAATAAAAAGAGTCTTTTCATAAACGACTACCTCCTTTGTTTTTAATTTGCCGAATATGACTATACCATAGAGAAAAAAAAGTCAAGCATTTTTTTGTCCCGCTCTAAAAAAACTTGACAAAATTATAACATTATAATAATAGGTTGATAGCATTAATCATTTTAGGCAAATAGGAATGGGATAATGTACAAAATGGCTGAAATATGATTTGCACTTAACGAGGAGGAGGCTTATGAGAGAGTTCCCAAATCTATTTTCACCTATCCAATTGGGGAGAATGGAACTGAACAACCGATTTGTCATTCCACCAATGGCAACCAATTTAGCCAATGAGGATGGTACCGCCAGTCAGGGATTGATGGACTACTGGGTTGCCAGAGCAAAAGGCGGCTGGGGGTTGCTCATTTTGGAATTTACTGCAATTGATCCTTTGGGAAAGGTGGGACCTTGCCATCCATGCCTGTGGAGCGACAAGTTCGTTGATGGTCTAAAAAAAATGACGGATGCGGTGCACAAGTATGGAGCTAAGATGGCCGTGCAATTGAGTCATACGGGTCGACAAACGACTCAAAGAATCATAGACATTCCTGGAGCTCAACCTGTTTCTGCCTCTCCTATTCCTTGTCCCTTAGAGAGAGAAATTCCAAGGGAGTTATCTTCAGAAGAAGTATATGTGCTCATAGAAAAATTTGGTGATGCTGCCGTGCGGGCGCGTGACGCCGGATTTGATGCAGTGGAGATCCATGGTGCCCATGGCTATCTCTTGGCCCAGTTTATGTCGGAATATTCTAACAAGCGAATAGACGAGTTTGGCGGTAGTCTCCAGAACAGAATGAGGTTTCCGATTGAAGTCATTCATCACGTCCGGCGAAAAATTGGGGCATCATTTCCCCTTCTATTTAGAATGAGTGGTGAGGAAAGGGTTCCGGGTGGCCGGACATTAGAAGAATCACGAGTGGTGGCGCGGTTGATAGAAGAGGCTGGGGTGGATGCGATCGATGTATCGGTGGGTGTGGCCGGAAGCGGTCAATATATTTTTGCGCCTCCCGCAGTCCCTCCCGGTTTCCTTCTCTCGATCAGCCAGGAGATCAAAAAGGCTGTCTCTGTGCCAGTGATCGCAGTCGGCAGGATCAACCATCCGCTGATTGCTGAGGAGGCCATCAAAGCTGGTAAGGCGGATCTCCTTGCCTGGGGTAGACCCTCGTTTGCCGATCCCGAATTACCCAATAAAGTAGCTGCTGGGCAGTTAGATGAAATCTGCCCCTGTATCTATTGCTCGCAGGGTTGCCTGCGGACATTTCCTTACCCCGGCAAACCTTTGCCTAAATGGGGGGTGACATGTTTGCTCAATCCATTCTGTGGCAGGGAAGGTGAGATGCAAATAAAGCCAGCCAGCAAACGCAAGAAGGTCATTGTCATCGGTGGGGGTCCAGGGGGTCTTGAGGCAGCCTGGGTGGCATCCGCGCGTGGACATCAGGTTACTTTATATGAGAAGCAGCCGACTCTGGGTGGTCAGTTCCGGATAGCTGCGATGCCACCTTTCAAACAGGATATTGCTAAAGCAATCACTTACTATATTTATATGTGCAAAAAGCACGGCGTTTCATTTAAACTGGGAACCGAAGCAACGGTTGAGCAGATAATTACTGATCCTCCAGATGCTGTGATAATAGCGACAGGTGGGGAGCCTATTATTCCCAATATCCGTGGGATAAATGGCCGTCGTCTGGCAACCGCCTGGGATATCTTAGAAGGCAAAAAACAAGCTGGCAATAAAGTATTGGTTGTGGGTGGAGGTATGGTTGGGTGTGAAGTCGCTGATTTCTTAGGGGAGCATCTGCACCAGGTGACGATTGTGGAGATGCTGCCTGAGATTGCTTTGGATGTCCCATTGCCGGTAAAGTACTTCTTATTACGAAGACTCAGGGAGTACGGTGTTCAAATTGAGACTGAAACCTCGATGGTGGAGTTCCTCGATGACGGAGCCATCGTCAGTAAAAATGACAAGACAGCACAACTGAGTGGGTTTGACACGATTGTGTTGGCAATGGGAACTAAGTCGGTTGACAATCTGAAGGAGCAACTTGAGAAAAAGATATCTGAGCTTTACATCATCGGGGATGCCCTTGCCCCGCGCAAAGCGATAGAAGCAATTGAGGAGGGTGCCAGGACTGCCCTTCAGATATAGCTTGCGGTAAGAACTCCCCTTATAGATTTACCATCTTTTTAGTCCTATCCAAAAATATTTGAAATTTTCCACTCACCCCTGCCTACCGGCCCCGGTCCCGACCGAGGGCGGGGCGAGGGGGTAAAATGCTAGAGATAAGTTCTCAGACTTAATTTAAAGCATGACATCATGTCTAAAGGGGTGAAATTTGAAAAATAGGAGGGCAAAATGGACATTAAAGTTAGAAACAAAAAATGGGATCAGGATGTCTTCCTAAAGGAAAGGAATAAAGTGTTATCCATGTGGCCGACGGGAAAAGAGGTCGACCTGGATGAAGCCATAGTGTATCAAAAGAATTTAACTGAAAGCAGGACCTTCGGGAAGGTAGTCGAGAAGTTGGACCGTGAAGGTAAAACCGTTGTTTACACAAGAGCCGGTACCCCCATTTTGGAGGACGAGATTGAGCTCAACAAGGCTTTGGTGGCAAGCGGGTTACCACTCATTCCCGTGACGACTGATAGCTATACCAGGTTAGGCCAATTTGATAAGGTGGAACGAGGCTTGAAGGATAGTATAAGAACTGGGCGACCGATGCTGAATGGTTTTCCAATTGTCAATCATGGAGTACGGAATACAAGGAAGATGGTTGAAAGCTGTGAAGCTGCCTACAATCCAAGGTTTGCGAACGTAGATGGTAGATTAATAGCGGAGATTTCCTTTGCTGCTGGTATGACCGGTGTGCTGGCGGACCCCTTTTTGACATTTGGGAATTATGAAAAAACTGCAACTCTGGCACAATGCATCGCCAATTACCAATACATACACAGACTCATTGGGCACTATGCTGAGAATAGGGTAGTCATCACGGTTGATCTCGATTCGTGGCTTTCACACGGGCCTTTCCCCAGCAGCATCAGCATCGCCACTCTCGTCGCTGCAGCTCTTATAGCTGCTGAGCAAGGAGTGAAGAGTATCGTACCATCTTTTCAATTTGAAGGTAATTTGCTTCAGGACATTGCCGGTGCCAGATTGACACGGAAACTCGTTAATGAGTATTTGGATTATTATGGTTATAAAGATGTCGTTGTTCCCGGTTTATTTGTTGCCCAAAGTCCCATCTTTCCATGTCCACAGGATATGTCGTATTCGTTCAGCTACCTGAGCTATACTGCTCTGGTGGCAGCGTTAGCGGAGGCCGCGACAGTCACTGTTAAGACCATTGACGAGGCAGCCGGCATTCCCACCAAAGATACGCATACAGTCAGCTATCGGGCAGCCAACTGGATGCTGAACGTGGTAAGGAAACAAGGGATAAAGTTGCAAGATGAACAATTAGAACTGGAAGAGAAGATCACTGAAATGGAAGTAAGGGCAATCCTTAATAAGGTCATGGAACTTGGCAAAGGAGATATCGTTATAGGTTTCATCAGAGCCGTAGATATGGGAGTGGTCGATTCGCCGCTCTCTGCTAATATAAATGTTAAGAGCCGTGTACTCGGTATCAGAGATAATAATGGAGCTGTGCGTTACCTCGATTTTGGCAATCTCCCGATCCCAGAAGAGGCAAAGGAGTATCACCGTACAAAAGTCAGGGAAAGAGAAGCTGTGGAAGGCCGGAAGATGGACTATAGTGTATTCATTGCCGACTTCTGGGCGCTAAGTAAAGGAGCGATCATAGGCGCATAGGATGACAGTTAAACTTTTGGTGGGCAGATCTTGACGACTCCTTCTACTTCCAAGTCGGCAATGTCTTTAGGAGAATAACCCAAATCGAGGAGAATCTCTTCCGAGTGTTGCCCCAGGAGAGGTGATGGGCCTTGCGGACACCCTGGGGTCTTACTCAGTTTTACTGGAACACCGAGCATCTTGATTTCCCCACGGACCGGATGATTCGTGGTGTAAATGATCTCGTTAGCTGTCACCTGGGGGTGAGCGCATATTTCCTCGTAGGTTAAACAAGGGTCACAGCGCATTCTCGCGTCTTTAAATATCTGCTGCCATTCAGCCCTGGTTTTTTTGCTAAAGGCTTCATCCAAAATGAAGTCAATCTCCTCCCGATGTTGGGTCCTACTTTCGTCGCTTTCGAATCTAGGATCATGTGCTAAATGTTCGAGTCCCAATAATTTACAAAAGTCAGGCCACAAAGGACCGTTTCCAAATATAGTTAATACATCCCCGTCCTTTGCTCGATAAGGTCCAAAAGGAGGAGGCATTCCAAAAATGCTCCTACCCCCTTTGTAAGGCATTATTCCATCGATCAGGTATGTCCCAAATTGTGCAAATTGTAAGTACATTGCTGCGGTTAGATTATTTACGGTTATCTTCTGTCCTCTTCCCGTTCGCTCACGTACGAACAGAGCAGTCATTATTCCATAAGCCACTAATATTCCGCCAGTCTGGTCAACAGGACCGAAATTGGCCATCTGGGGTGGGCCCCCAGGATATCCCATAACACTAATCATACCTGACATCGCTTGGCTCCACATATCCCCACCAGCGCGGTGAGCTATGGGACCAGTCTCCCCATAACCAGAGAAAGAACAATAAACAACTTTTGGGTTTATCTTAGATATTGCCTCATATCCCAGTCCCAGCCTCTCCATCACTCCAGGACGAAAACTCTCTATGAGAACATCCGTGCCTTGGGCTAATTTCAGCACGATTTCTTTCCCTTTTTCATTCCTAATATCAACTGCCAAATCTTTCTTGCCCCGGTTCAATACCATCCAAGAACCTTTGTCCAAAGCTGCTTCTTTTGCCTTTGTCTCAATGACCTCATCCATACCAGCAGGAAGACCTTGTCTCTGTTGCTCACCCTGCACTCTTTCTATTTTGATGACTTCTGCTCCCATATCAGCAAGCATCGCGCCACCAAGGGGTGCTGCAACCGCAATACTGAAATCAAGGACTTTGATACCCTCTAACGGGTAAGGCATCATGTTCCTCCTTCACATTATTTAGTGTCTGTCCATAAACTACATAATCTATACTTTTTAGAAAATCCCCCTCTTTGGAAAAGAGGGGGCTATGGGAGATTTTAATGACAACTTACTTTATGGACAGACTCTGTTTAGAGGCCGATACGAGAAAAAAATTCAGGAACTCCCCGAATACCAAGGTTCACCCGGAATAAGGCACCAGCAGTATCTGATTCATCCACTCCCTTTGGACCAGCGATAGCACTTGTCACGTAAAGATCCTTAAAGTCCTCACCGCCGAAACACACACTCGATATCTTTTTAGCAGGAAAATGTATACGCCTTTCCTCGACTCCCTGTGGTGTGTATCGCACGACAGCATGGCTACCCCATAGTGCAGTCCATACATAACCTTCCGCATCCACTGTCATCCCATCCGGATCGCCGTCGTCAGCTCCCGTTTCTACGAATACACGCCTATTTGTTAGGCTCCCGGTTTCTTTATCATAATCATATAGATAAATCCTGCGCAGGATCGTGTCAGTATAGTAGATCTGTTTACAACCAGGGGCGAAGCCCAGACCATTGGATAAGCCAATATCTTCCGTAACAAGAGTGATCGAGCCATCGGTGTCGATTCGGTAAAGCCCGCAATATCTTGCTTTTACATATTCATTGGCAGGAAGGGAACCCCAAAATACTCGTCCCATCGGGTCAGCGATCATATCATTAAAGCCATACGCATGCACATCCGATATTTGATTGATAATGAACTTCAGATTCCCATTCCTCCAATTAGCAATAGCTCCCCTTTGCATGAATAGCAGCAAGGAACCATCTTCTTGAACAGTGATGCCTGATACTGGCTCCCCTTGGTAACAAATCTCTTGTTCCTTCGTCACGGGATCAAAACGAAATACCCGCCCCTGGGGAATATCAACCCAATAGAGCCGCTTCTCCAGAGGGTGCCATAATGGCCCTTCACCTATTTGGCACCGGTAATCAGTAATGATCTCTAGTTTCATGGTCTCCCCCTACAATGACATATTCCTTGATATATTATATGAAAAACCTCGCGGCTCAATTTATAAAGGGTCTAAAAATTGAATTGACACAAACTTTAGGAAATCTCCCCTCGCCCCTCTTTGTCAAAGAGGGGTAATTCCTTCCTTTGGGAGCAATTTTCACCTTCCAGAGGCAGGCAAAGGGAGGTTGGGAGGGATTTTACAAATCAATGTCTTCATTATAAATAGACTATTTATAAGATCGACCAGCCCAATCATTTAGCTCACACCGCCAGTAATATTAATCGCCTCTCCTGTGATGTATTTGGACTGATCGGAAACCAGGAATAAGGCCAGATCTGCAATTTCCTCGGTCGTACCCACCCGGCCCAATGGGATTCCTTCCGTTAATTTCTGATAATCCCTCTTTATGGCTTCATCGATCGTGATGCTCTCAGCCTGTCCCTTTTCTATATGAAAACTATCTCTTAAGTTGGTGATCACAGTGCCGGGGCTAATGGCATTAACATTTATTTTATAACTCGCTAACTCGAGAGCCAGAGTTTTTACAAGTCCAATGACACCAAATTTAGAGGCGCAATAACCAGCGCTCCCTGGCATTCCCTTCACTCCCCCCAAGGAAGCAACAAGCACGATCTTGCCGCCTTTTCCTTTGGTAACCATAGTTTTGGCTATCGCTTTTGAAATGAGAAAGGAACCAGTAAGATTGATGTCTAGAACCTTCCTCCAATCTTCTTCGGCGAGGTCAATAATTGGGATCGTCACCGGACCGCGGATAGCAGCGCAGTGAACCAATATATCTATTCTGCCAAATCTTTCAAGGGCTTTGGCGACCGCTGTTTCAACCTCTTTACTATTATTGGTATCGGCCACTATAGCCAGGGCCTCTTTACCTAAGGATTTGACTTCGGCCACCACTGCATTTAAACCTCCCCACCCTTCGTCTCCGGGAAAGTGGCTTTGAGGTGCTGAGAACTTATCGACAACAACGATATCAGCTCCTTCACCTGCCAATCGTAAGGCAATGGCACGCCCCATGCCCCTCTTGCTCGCCGCCCCCGTAATGAAAGCAACTTTGTCCTTAAGACTGTTCATATCGATTATCCCTCCTTTAATAATTTACACTTAACCGTGGATCAAACCCCAGCCACCACAGATATCAACGGCCTGTCCGGTGATGTAACTGGACTGGTCAGAAACCAGAAATAAGACTAGATTGGCGATATCCTCAGGAGTACCCATCCTGCCAAGCGGTACTTTTGTAGTCATCTGCTTGTCGTATCTCTCTCTGAATTCATTGAGAGTGATTCCCTCAGCCTGTGCAAGTTGTACATAATTTTCGTCTCTCAGATGAGTGCCAAAAGTGCCGGGGTTAAGGGCGTTGACATTTATTTTATAGGTCGCAAGCTCGAGAGCCAAAGTTTTCACCAGTCCGATGACACCCCATTTGGAAACACAATAAGCGCCACTCCCCGGCACGCCCCTGTTTCCCGCTAAAGAAGAAATAAGGACGATCTTACCGCCCTCTCCCCTGGTGACCATATTTTTAGCTACCGCTGTAGAAATAAAAAATGCGCCGTTAAGATTAACGTCCAGAACAGTCTTCCATTCCCTTTCAGAGAGCTTTACAAGCGGTGTTGTCATCGGGCCGCGAATAGCGGCACAATGAACCAGTATATCGATCCTGCCGAATTTTTCAATCGCTTTGGCGACACCTGCATCCACCTCTTGACTATTGCTGATATCGGCAACCACAGCCAATCCTTTACTCCCCAAAGATTCGACTTCGGCAACCACTGCATTTAAACCTCCCCACCCTTCGTCTCCGGGGAAGAGGGTTCGAGGTACTGCATATTTATCAACAACGACTACATTAGCTCCTTCACCAACTAATCGAAGGGCAACGCCATGCCCCATGCCCCTCTTCGCTGCTACTCCAGTAATTAGAGCAACTTTACCCTTTAGACTATTCATATAACAGTTCTCCTTTCCTTTCATATTTATCTTACAGTTGAATAGAAGACATTACCTTAACATTGTAAAAAATTATATCATACGGACATGGATGAACCGGTCGTAAAGGCTTCGGGGCGAACCTCTAAGGCAATCAGCACATACGTCTCTACCCCCAACTGGAGTTCACCTTAGGTGAGGTCTACCTATTCCCTTAACATGTCAACCCAATCGCCGTCCGAAGCCTTGAAGAGCGGTTTACCCATGTCCGTATATGCAACAGTAAGGATTACTAAACTCAAATAACACGGGCAACATGCCAACCTTCAGCGATGGCATCATGCAGGTAGTTGGGCTCTCTGCAATCGCCTATTTGATAGATCTCAGGTACTTTCCCTTCCAAGCTTTTAAAGAGGTCCGTATTGGGTAATAAAGGCAGAGCAGTAATGATGGTATCGGCTTCAAGAGTTTTTCTCTTTCCCTCCTGGGTCGTGATCACCAATCCTTCATCTGTGATCTCCTCATATTTAATCCCAGCGATCATCGTCGCACCCTTTTGATCCAACCACCTAAAAAGATTCATGGGATCATCCGCCAGCAGCCCCACTCCCAATTTCTCAGCCGTGTCCACTATCGTAACCTTTCTGCCACGTTTAATTAAAAACTCAGCTAACTGGCACCCTTGCATTCCACCACCAATGATAACTACCCTTTTTCCGATAGGCATCCACAGCTCTGTAAGCTGTCCTATGACCTTTGGCCCGAGGAACCTCAGAGCAGTTTTCAGCATGTGATGGAGCTTACCACTATTGATGACCTTGCGATTATTGATCCCAGGTATGGTTGGAATAGCAGGGACACCCCCAATTGCTAATATGACCACATCCGGTTTAATCTCCCTGATGGCGGAGAGATTAACCTCTTTCCCTAACCTGATCGTTACGCCCAATTTAGTGATCTGAGTCTTAAAGTAACGAATCGTGTCTAAGATGCCTTCAAACTCCAAATCCTTTACGATAGCTGCCAAACGCATTGATCCACCTAACTCAGACTCCTTTTCATAAAGAATCACTTCATGCCCTCTTAATGCAGCGACCCTGGCTGCTTCCAAACCTGATGTTCCACCACCGGCAATCAATACCCTTTTCTTCTTTTCTGCTGATTTGATTTCGTATTCTCCCTCTATTCCTATGGCAGCATTTATCCGGCATCGTAATGGCTTGGACTGAATAGCACGCACGTGCCAGCAGTAATTACAGCCAGCGCATGGAGCGATGTCTTCCGGTTTTCCGGCAGCAATCTTCTTGGGTAACTCTGGGTCTGCAAAGAGGCGTCGAGTCATAGCGATAAAATCTACCTTACCCTGTCGTAGAAGTTCCTCCCCGATTTCATGATCGAGTCTTCCAGCTACATACACCGGTATAGAGACTACCTCCTTGACCGCCATGGCGAGAGGCACGGTAAACCCTTTCCCCTTATGGCTCCAATCGAGCTCTTTTAACCTCCTGATCTTCTCCGGAAGTTCGGGGTAGAAAAATCGATCGCCATGGAGCATCATATCGAGTTCACCATAGCCACAAGCCCTTAGCTGAATGGAGTCGGCGCCGGCATTTTGCAGCAATGGGGCAAACTTCTTAGTCTCCTCAAGAGTGATCCCATGATCAAGTCCATATTCGACGGCGTTAATCAGGGTAGCCACCGGGTAGTCTTTGCCACAGCGCTTTTTGATTTTACGGATTACTTCAACCATAAACCGAGCTCTGTTTTCAAGGCTCCCACCGTAAGCATCCTGTCGCCTATTCCAATATCGGGAAAAGAAACTATTAACAAGGTGATGGTGCGAACCGTTTATCTCCACACCATCAAACCCCGCCCTTTGAGCACGCACCGCTGCTTTGGCGAACATATCGATTAACTCTTCAACTTCAGCAGTTGTCAGTTCCCGGGGAGGTACAAAAATTGGACCGGGTAACTCTTCCTGGGTTAAGGCCGAAGGGGCTATTCGGTCGCCGGGCTCCCTTCCCTGATTTGGCGCATACCAGCATCCTGAATGCATTAACTGAATAAATATCGGGCAGCCGTGTTTGTGGACAACCTTGGTTAATTCATTGTAGCTTGGAATGACTTTATCATCGCTAAGATAGGCCTGGCTCTCCCAACGAAAGGCACCTCTGGGAAATTCAACGGTACAATATTCATAGATGATAAGGCCGGCACCTCCTTTAGCCAGTGTCTCATAGAAATTCTTCATCGCCTCGCTCACCGTACCATCATCTTCAATAAAGCCTGTACCCGAAGCGGTCTTGATGATCCGATTCTTTGTACGCACCCGACCTATTTGGCCAGGTTCCAAGAGCTTCTCAAATCTTTTTTCCGTCATTTTTGATAACCCTCTTTGTCCTCCAAATCTTTTTTCAAATCAGAGACGACCGTTGCCAAATCTACCTCAGGGGGGTAAACCCTATCGAACCCCATGGTCTTAAACTTCTCTTCGTCATCTTTAAAGTTATGTCTACCCACTGCCAAGTTGCCGCCGAGATAAAGGAGCACATCCCCAAGGCCAGCTTCTACGCATTTCTCCTTAAATCCCACCAAATCGATCTCTGCCATACCATAAAGTGAACTCACAAGAATCGCATCGGCCGCAGTCTCCTGAGCTGCTTTGATGAAATCCTCAGGTGGCGTCAGTCCACCGAGTTCGACAACATTGAATCCCTCATCCTTTAAGAAGCGAGATAAAATCTTGATCCCAATTACATGGGAATCTTGTCCTGCTGTTCCTGTTACTATAGTCCTCTTTTTTTCCATATTCATAACCCCTTTTTTTGATAAATCTCTTAACAGTTCTAAGAGACTGGTTCTCCTTTTATTTTACCTTTACTGAATGCCCAGAAATCTTCAATGACCACACTAAGGTCCATCTTTCGCCTCTCAGCCTTTTCCCGTTCTGCCACTTTCTCCCGATGAAATTCCTTGGCCTCTTCCGGAATAGGCAGGTTGCCGAAATCAAGGTAGCGGCAGGCTCCCTGATGATCTCTAATTCCGAGTACCTTGGACTTAAGATTAATATTGCTGGCCAGTGGGGAATCAATCATCCCGGCTTGAACTCCCTTCTCATATCCAACAGCTACATCACCATCTCCAAGCTCCAAAATCTTGCCCATGATCGCCCTGACCTCAAGTTCTGTGATTCTTTCCTCAGTCCGTATCTCTTCATTGTTGATGTCAAATTTCTGAGCCCTGATGACATCAAAAATAAATTTAGCTGCACGATAACTCACGGCATGAGCTTCCTTGGAGGGGATTCCCGCTGCTTCATCGATCGTTCTAACATACACTGCTTCGCCTTCGGCCAGTGCTCCAACAGTCGCACTATAACCAAGAAAACCAAAACACCTTCCCATATCTTGCGGATGAGGAAACAAAGGAACCTGGTCCAAGAAGAGACCGGGTACGATCACCTCCTTGTAACCAAACTTGTCGAGATACTCCCTCACCAATTTTCGTAACACTCTTGCCCAGGCGATATCCTGTGCCATATGACCATACATCGAGATACGAGGGATGATGCTTTTTACACCCTGTTCAGCACCGAGCATAGCCACCACAATGACACCGGCGATATCAACACTCATTGGAAACTGGAGGTTGGAATTGATCCCATCAATATCAATGGCAATGGTCACTCCTTTATCAGCATAGTACCCTATTAATCGCTGGACATATTGATATTCTTCAATGCACTCCGCTGCGGTAGGCTTCTTTTCATACCAGCCAAATGTTAATATCGGATCAACAAGGGCAGCCGTGATTCCGGAGGCAAAAGCGATTTCGGCCATCAATTTAATCCCCCCAATATTAGTCAGCCTCTGGTTTAATGCCGCCTCCGTATTTTCTACGACCTTTCTTGTGTTTTTTACCCCATGGATCACAGTTGGAAATCCGTTTAACTTGGGTTGACCCGTTCTATTGCTCTCCTCTAACCCTCGCTGGGCCTTGGCATACTGGCCTAACCGACAGTAACTATCCGGTGTTAAGGGAATCACAGGCAAACCTGCTTCAACCAAAGCCCTGTTCAGTTCAATCTCCTGCTCCAAGATGGGTGTCCCTCCCCTAGGGAAAATAACCGTTCTACCTTCTCGGTTCAATTTCTGTATCACCTTGGTAAAATCCTTATAGTCAGGCAGATTCTTGTGAAATTCTACTGCTTCCTCAAAATCGACCTCTTTACCCGTTGGCCAGGAAGAGAGCACATCCTTCCTTTCCCTAAGAAATCTTTCCTCGTCCCACTTCTTGTTTCTAACTTTAATCTCCATACGATCTCCTTAAGTCAGATAAAATATTTTTTATCAATCTACTTCAACTCAATTAAATAATTACCCCACTTGCTGACAATAGCCGTGCTTCCAGGAAAAACTACGAGAGTGCTGGTGGGCTCTTCGATGATTGCAGGGCTGTTGATCCGAGCACCGCATAATAATTTATCACCACGATAAACGGGTGTTTTGACTAAACCACCGATTTCTCTAAAATACGCTTCTCTATGAGCGACTAAGGCCCCCGCAGGATCTTCACCACCATAGGGTTGTTCCTTGATCTTCACTTCAGGCATCTTAGCTGTTGCTTGTACGCCCCAATTGACGAACTCGATGAGTTCCCCTGGCTCATTGATACCGAAGACTCTTTGATGAACGTTATGAAAGTCCTCAACCAGCTGTGCTAACACCTCCTTGTCCTTAATTTGATCCCCCCTTAATGGGACATTGAGTTCCCAAACCTGATAAGCATATCTCGCTTCGGCGAAGAACTGTATATTCGTGTTCTTAAGGGCAACTCCTGTCCTTGATAAAAATGCCCATGCCTGTTCCTCTAAGGCTTTTAACTGATTATTTACGCCTTCATAATCGAATAGACGACTGTCAGTGAAATGGCTTACATGAAAATCCATGGTCATATCAGCGGCTAAACCACCCACAGCACTCAGTACCCCCGAAAGCTTGGGCACGATGATCTTCTTCATCTTCAGTTCTTGAGCGATAGGAACAATGTGAAGGCCGGAGGCCCCACCACCGGAAACAAGTAGATACTCCCTTGGATCGACTCCTTGCCATATGGTAACATCCTCAATAGCGGCCACCATATTGTGGTTAATCGTGGCCCAAACAGTATAAGCTGCTTCCCTAACCTCCAGATTGAGAGGTGCCGCTATCTTCTCTTGAATCACCTTCTCTGACAGTCGAGGATCAATCTTCATCCTCCCGCCCAAAAAATAATCAGGATCCAGATAACCCAGTAATACATTAGCGTCGGTCACGGTTGGTTCTTCTCCACCCCGCATATAACAGGCAGGGCCCGGAATAGCTCCGGCACTTAATGGCCCGGCATGGACCATCTTACCAGGATCAACCCAAGCAATACTGCCCCCTCCGGCTCCTATGCTTCTGACATTTGCCTTCATGATAGCAAGGGTTTCGTCTGCAATACGAGTTTCCCTAGAAAGTTCTATCTTTCCATCTGTCGTGATACTAACATCAAAGCTGGTGCCACCCATATCTACAGTAATAATATTCCTCTTTTGGTCTCCTTCCGTGGTGGCATACAATAGTCCGGCTCTAGGCGCCATACTTGGCCCGGAGTTAACACTATAGATTGGCTTATCGACAATTTCTTCCGCATTTAGTAGGGCCCCAGTTGAAGTAACCAT
>Ga0214474_1000897_pt1 | contig 14154 bp, 13 predicted proteins | sample RVTome_2_FD_187335 | JGI IMG/M metagenome (GOLD analysis project Ga0214474, IMG submission 187335) | Soil microbial communities from uranium-contaminated site in the Upper Colorado River Basin, Wyoming, United States - RVT95D214 HiSeq ...
GCTTCTATACGAAGGACTCCATATGCTTCTGTCAGCCTCTCCTTCGAGGTGAAATCTGCCACCATGGCTGAGATCACAGGACGCGTTATGGTGAGCACTGAGCGGCCGGCGATGTAGGCAACTGTAATGGCCCACACCGGCGCTGAAATCCCGATGAGAACAGCCAGTCCTGAATACAAAAATATGCTCACCGAAGCAGCGATGAGTAGAATCGGGCGCCGGCCGAATCTGTCCGAAAGCGCTCCTCCCAGGGCCTGGCTAACGGCTGAGCAAAGCCCGGCAGCCAGGAGGATGATTCCGACCTGGGTCATGGAAAGGCCTCTATCCTGATAAAGATGTAAAGATAGAAACGGCATGCAGATGGAGAAACCGATTACTGTGAAGAACTGAATGATAGTGACAATCCATATCCCGGGTTCAAATCGGTGAAAGACATTTCTTAATGGGCTTGTAGCTTTTCCTGACAATTCCTTCATGGCCTGTGTGAAACACATGATTATAACTCTTTTGGCTCGGCTTGCCTTCCCGGCTAACCAGTAATCCTTGCCAAAGGCTCAAGCTACAAGGCACATCTCTGCAGTATCCACGCTGATATACCTCTATCTTGCAGACAAAAAGACAGCCCAGTCAGACAGCCATACAGTTCGCTAATCTACTTAACCGATTGACAACTGACTGGGAAAGACATATCATACCGACGATGGCGACAGGGTAATTCCTGGCAACCAAAATGAACTGATTGATGGTTGCTTTAATATACAAGTCCTCACAATCTGGCTTTGTCTGGTGGGTCAAGTGGGGGACAGGTGGGGGATCCCGGCTAAAGCGAAATCCAAGTCCGATTGCTTTCGCAAGCCCTACGCGTGACCCAGATCCAGGATGCATATGCTGCCGCCATCACACAGAAGGCAACTAGAGAAGGATATCGATTCACATGAATTTTCCGCACTTTTCTCCTGATGTTCCATCCAAGCTAAGCGAGGGACAGGTCAAGAAGAGCCTGAGGAACAGCATCTTCGATGGCTCGGCTTATTCCGTGATGCTGGGACTGACGCAGAACTACATTACGCCATACGCGCTGACAATGAAAGCAACCATTCAACAGATTGGCTTGCTCACCAGCGTGCCCAATTTCACCATGGCAGCGGCGCAGTTCGTAGCTCCGACCCTTTCTGAGAGAATAGGGAGTCGAAAGGGTTTTATACTCCCCATGGTCCTTATGCACGCCTTGATGTGGCTGCCGATTCTCCTCATTCCCTATCTGTTCCAGACACACCAGGTCTGGTGGCTGATAGCGTTCATGACTTTGAGCACCGCCGTTGATTCCGCCGTGAATCCCGCGTGGGGAAGCATGATGGCCGACCTGGTGCCAGCGCAGATGCGCGGCCGGTACTTCGGCCTGCGCAACCGCATCACTGCCTTCGTCTCCATGGCACTCAGTTATGCCGCCGGGGGCATCCTGCAACTCCTTACCGGCAATACCGACATGGCTTTCACCATCATATTTATCGGGGCAATGGCGTCACGGCTGGTCTCGCTCTATTTCCTGTCAAAGATGCACGAACCACTGAGCCCGGCGACCGAACAGCGGGGCCACGAAGGCACGCTGAAATTGGCACGGGGCCTGTTCTCCACCAACATCGGCATGTTCATAATGCTCTGCGCCTTGATGACCTTCTCGGCGACTCTCGCCGGGCCGTTTTTCTCTCCATATATGCTTAACCACCTTAATATGAACTACATCGTCTATACTGCCCTCAACTCCGTGACGGGCCTGGCGACCGTCGGTTTTATGACCTGGTGGGGCAAACGGGTAGATAAGGCAGGAAGTATCAAGGTGTTGAAAATCACGTCCCTGTTTGTTCCATTTGTGCCACTCGGGTGGCTGCCAAGCCACAGTCTATGGTGGCTTGCCATCATGCAGGTGTTTTCGGGGTTTGCCTGGGCGGGCTTCCAGCTTTCCGCCGGGGTCTTTATCTTCGATGCGACTCCTCCCCGGAACAGGACCCGTTACATAGCTCTCTACAACTCTCTGATATACCTCGGTGCCAGCGTGGGGGCTCTGGTCGGCGGTGTTGTGACACCACACCTGCCGCCGATCATGGGCAGTCCTTTCCTCTCAATCTTTGCAGTTTCGGGAGCGGCCCGACTGGCCGTGGCGCTGTTTTTCTTGCGACGCATCAAGGAAGTGCGTAAAGTGCCACATATTGAAGCCAGCGAATTGCTATTCAGCGATTTTCAGCGCCCCTGGATAGATCGGGCATACGGCTACGTGGTGGCTTATTTCCGCCGTCGCAAAATTGACTGATAGGCAAACCTCTTTGGTCACAAGATACTAGAAGGTTCATCAAGGGACGGCCCGACGATAGATAACATTCCCCGCCTACTTCTTAAGGCGCTTCGTCCACTGCTTTCGGAACTTGCTGACCTTGGGCGAAATCACCGCCTGGCAGTATGATTGTTCCGGATGTCGTGAAAAGTATTGCCGGTGGTAGTCCTCTACCGGATAGAACTTGTCCAGCGGCACAAGCTGCGTCACGATGGGTTTCCCCCACAGGCAAGCTTCATTGAGTTCCTTGATGAGCGCTTCAGCGATGGCTCTCTGCCGGTCATTGTGATAGAAGATGGCGGAACGGTATTGCGTGCCCACATCCTCACCCTGCCGGTTCAACGTCGTCGGGTCGTGGACTGAGAAGAAGATGTGCAGGATTTCCCGATAGGAAATCTGGCCAGGATTGAAGGTCAACTGGACTGCCTCCGCGTGGCCGGTGGTATTGGTACAGACTTCCCGGTAGGTCGGATTGACGGTAGTGCCGCCCGTGTAACCGGAAACCACACCCTCAACCCCATCCACCTCAGTAAAGACCGCTTCCAGGCACCAGAAGCAGCCGCCGGCAAGGGTGGCGACTTCTGTTGCAGCCCTCCCGGTCATAGCTTTTTCTCTGGTGTGAATTTCAGCGCAACGCCGTCTATGCAATAGCGTTTGCCAGTGGGCTTCGGCCCATCATCGAAAACGTGACCGAGATGCGCACCACACCTGGCACAGAGCACTTCCGTCCGCAGCCTTCCTTCACTTCTATCAGGTTGCTGTGCCACGTTGAGTGGCGAGATCGGTTCATAGTAGCTGGGCCAACCGGTCCCTGAATTGAACTTGGTCGTACTGCGAAAAAGGTCAGTGCCACAACGGACGCAGCGGAAAACACCGGGTTCATGGACCTGCTCAAATGTGCAGGTACCGGGATCTTCAGTCCCTTTCCTGGTGGTGATTTCATACTGTTCTGGGGTCAGTAGTTTCTTCCATTCTGCATCTGTTTTCTCTATCTTCTCTACCGTCACCGCCTTGTTCTGTCTGGCATCATAAATCCGAACGGTCGCCATATGGTTACCTCCTGCAAACTTTCTCGAGTGATTATAGCACGGCAGGGAGGCTTCACTCCCCAGTCATCTGTGTCTGAAATTGTTGACATCGTATGAGCAGTAGTTTATCGTTAATGCAGAGATGCACGCGAAAGATGTGAAATAGCCTCAGGGCAGAAGTCGCCCCTTGAGGAGTCCAGTCAGCCATTGTGCCGACGATTAGGAGGGACGGATGAACGGAGAAGGCAAGACAATAAAAGTTCCAGGCGCCATCAAAAAGATGTTGCTAGCGGATGAGCAAGTTATGGCAGTGATAAAGCAATCGAGGTTGAAGGCAGCCATCACGCCTGACTCCATAATAGTTACTAACCAGAGAATAATCAGGTGCTCTCCATCAGCCCTGGGATTACGCAAGGAGATTGAAGATTATAGGTATGAAGATATAGCCAATCTGAAAATCGATAAGGGAATTCTGTTTGCTACCATTACCGCCAAGCGACGGTTCATGAGCGAGGACCTAGTCCTGGACAAACTCTTGAAAGGTCAGGCGGATTACATTTCCAGGGTCATTCAGGAGAATGTCAGGCGGATGAGTGGCGACACCACATCCCCGGTCACAACCAATCAGCAGACTCCTCCGGCTTCGCCAGAGGACCCTCTTCAAATCCTGAAGCTCCGCTTTGCCAGAGGTGAGATTACCAAGGAGCAATTTGAGGACATGAAGAGAACGCTGGAGTAGACCTGTCTGATGCCCTCACTGCCCTCTGCCCTCACTTAGCCAATTAGTGAAAACTGTTAGCGTAAGAGTGACGCCGTACACCGTCCAGAGTCCTTGGGTCACAATCCGATGGAGACTTGGCTTTATCAACTCTGTGTCCAAGACGCACTGTGGAGCCCGACAATCGCAAAACACTGATTTGTACTGAGCCTGGTTGTCATGGTATCCCTCTAATTCACATTACGATGGAGCGGATTGCACATTTGTCGGAAATGTTGGGGCATTTTTCGATGATTTGTTCGGCAAGAAAAGACAATAGGGGCCGGTGAAGCGCCCCTGCGTAACTATCTTACCCCACTTCTGGCGCTGGATGATAGACTAGTAATTGAAATGAGAAAAGGCAAGCCGCATTCAAAATGAGTCGATTTGTAGTCCAGAAACACCATGCAACCCGTCTGCACTATGATTTCCGGTTGGAAATGGAAGGGGTACTCAAGAGTTGGGCAGTGCCAAAAGGCCCTCCTACCGAGTCCGGTATTCGAAGATTAGCCGTTCAGGTAGATGACCATCCGGTGAGTTACATAGACTTCGAAGGAGACATCGCCGAAGGTTTGTACGGCGCCGGCAAGGTCGAAATCTGGGACAGAGGCGAATATGAACTCCAACAAAAGGAGCCTGATCTGTTAACATTCACGCTTCATGGAGATAGACTACAAGGGGAGTACGCTCTGGTTCACACCGGCGACAGGAATTGGCTCCTGTTGAAGAGAAAAGAGCGATAGCATATACAGGACAGCAAGACTGAGGCGGAACGCAGCGGAAATCAGAGCGCGAACCGACACAGGTAGATCTTACAGGCGCAATCTGGCCGACTGTTATACTTAATCCTGTGCTCCGAATCGCTCGCTATTGGACGGGGTGGATACGAACAAATGGCGATTGATTGGGACCTTTTTTAAGGTTTCTGGCACTGTTTATCCTGCCATTTCAGGCAAACAGCCTTTCATGTAATTCGACAAATCTTGGTACAATTTGATGTCACCGTAAGAGGATAATATGCTTACTGTCACCAACGTCTCCAAGTCATATGCCGACCATGAACTTTTCAGCGGAGTCAGCTTCACCGCTGGCATGAGCGATCGCATTGCAGTCATCGGGCGGAATGGCACCGGGAAGACCACCCTCTTCGAAATCATAACCGGCAACATCATCCCCGATTCCGGAAGCGTGTCTGTGCGACGCAACACGACTATCGGTTATCTTCGTCAGGATGTCCAACCATCAGCGCAGCGGAGTCTGCTGGAATATGTGTCCCGTTCGTCCGACCTGGTCAGTGACCTTGAGCATAAGATTGCACTGGTGCAGGAAGACCTGGCAGAGGAACAGGATGAGGAGACTGTGAATGGCATGTTGAGAAAGCTCGGTGAGCTGCAGTCGCTTTATGAGGCGAAGGGCGGCTATAGCTCTGAACACGAAGCAAAAATCGTCCTGGCCGGAATGGGTTTCGCCCCGTCAGATTTGGAGCGTCCCCTGTCTGAATTCAGCGGCGGCTGGCGGACACGTATTGAACTGACCAGGCTCCTCTTTCTTAGTCCCGATATCCTGCTGCTGGACGAACCTACAAACTATCTCGACCTGGAGACGCAGCGCTGGTTTGAGACTTACCTGAAGCGCTATCCCGGTGCTGTCCTGGTCACGTCGCACGACCGGGCCTTTCTCAATAATGTTGTGAGCAAAGTCATAGCTATTGAGGATGAGGCCGTCATATTCCACCACGGGGATTATGATAGCTACGTTCTCGCCCGCGAGAAGGATATCGAGACCCGCCAGGCGGCCGCCCGGCGACAGGAGGCGGAAATCGGACGGCAAATGCGTTTCATTGAGCGCTTCCGTGCCAAGAATACCAAGGCTTCTCAGGTGCAGAGCCGTATCAAGCAACTGGGCAAGATTGAGCGGATTACAGTCCCCCGGGTAATGAAGAGGATACACTTCAACTTCAGAGAGCCTCCCCGGAGCGGTCGGGTCGTAATCGAACTCAAGCACATTGCCAAGTCCTACGGCCAGCATGTGGTATACCAGGATCTTAATATGGTACTGGAGCGAGGAGATCGCGCTGCCATAGTGGGCATAAATGGGGCTGGGAAGACAACCCTTCTGCGCATGCTGGCCGGTGTTTTGCCCTTTGAAAGAGGCCAGCGGGTACTCGGACATAATGTAACTACGGCGTACTTCGCCCAGTATTATGTAGAATCCCTCAACCCCGACAACAACATCATTGAGGAATTGCGGGGCGCAGCACCGGACGAGCCGGAACAGCGATTGCGCGGTCTGGCCGGGGCATTCCTCTTCAGCGGTGACGATGTGGAGAAGAGGATATCGGTGCTGTCGGGCGGGGAAAAGACCCGCCTTGCTATTGCCAGGATGCTCGTAAGGCCGGCCAATCTCCTTCTTATGGATGAGCCGACCAATCACCTGGACATTGCGTCCCGCGAGATTCTGACCGACGCCCTGGATGCTTACAAAGGTACCCTCTGTTTCATCACTCACGACCGTACCCTCATCCGGGAGATCGCCAATAAAATAATTCAAGTGCGAGATGGCCAGGTAACGGTTTTCCCGGGTGGTTACGATGATTATCTATGGCAGGACAGGTCACCGAACGGTCAAGTGGAAATAGTGGAATCCCAGCCTCGTAGAGGGCAGCTACGTCAGCCGCCAACGGCCGCGAGAAACCGCCAGCGCAAAGCACTCGAGGCTGAACTGAGGAACGAGTACTACCGCACCATATCGCCGGTAAGGGCACGCGTCACAGAGATAGAGCAGGAGACGGCAGCGAACACAGCACGAATTGGAGAAATCGAAGCTCTCATGGCCGACCCCTCCCATTACAAGGATTCCGCGAACGTAGTGGCTGTGAATCGTGAATATATGACGCTGAAGGAAAAGGTGGTGAGGTTGACAGCCGAGTGGGAGGGCCTGATGGGCGAGGCCGAGCGGATAGACCTGGACTACCGCAGGAGACGAGAAGAGCTGGGGATAACAGTCGGGAGAGAAGAATGAAAGGCGTGCCGAATCGTTTGGCTATCTCGGGCTTCAGCACCCCCTTGAATGTCACCCCCTGGAACCAAAGACGGGTGTGATGCAACAATCAGACGCATTGTTTTACGCTAGAGGTCACAAAACAGGCAAATGTATGATGAGGTCAATAATCTCCGAAAGCTGCTCGTTGATAGTCTGTCTACTCGCATCCCGCTGCTAGTCTATGATTCGTTCAATACTCACGAGCTTGCCTGAACCTGCTGGCGAGATTGAAAAGACCCGGGTCATCGCCTTAGTGCACCGTGGTAGATTTTATCAAGCGAAGTTCCTATCTGCGTATGTGGCTCCAACTCAAACTTCTTGTCTCTAAAGAGCATCAAACATGCGTCCACCACCCTGGAGTCATACAGCACACCCTTGTTTTGTGATATTTCCTCCAACGCCTTGTTTATGCCCAGAGCTGCCCGGTAAGGCCGGTGAGAAGCCATAGCATCGACAACATCAGATACGGCCAATATCCTCGCCTCCATGATGATGTCTTCGCCTGATAGGCCTGAGGGGTATCCGGAACCATCCATCCTTTCGTGGTGTTGAAGCACAATCTGAGCAACTGGCCACGGAAAGTCGATGGTCCTTAGTATTTCGTAGCCGAGTCGCGGGTGCGCTTTAATCATCATAAATTCCGGTTCAGATAACCCATCGGGATTCATGAGGATTTCAGCAGGTACACGGACTTTGCCAATATCATGAATGAGTCCGGCCAGGCGGAGCCCACCAATCCGCTCTTCAGAAAGGCCGATCTCCTTCGCTATGGCGCAGGCAAGCTGAGTTGCCCGTTGCTGATGACCTGCGGTATGGGGGTCCCTCATCTCGACTACGATGGTCATGGCCTGTATGGCGTGCTCCATGGCTCCTATTAGCCTCTCAGTGTCCTGCCTGGCTTCCTCCTGCGCCTGTTTTTGCCCGCTGATATCGCCAGCTATCGCCAGAACCTCGACAGGCCGCCCTTGGACGTCACGCAGGAAGCTATACTTGACCTCGACTGGGACTAACGAGCCATCCTTGTGAATCAATTCTAGCTCTAACGTCCGCGACCCGACGAGGTCGCTCTGGTCCCTATTTTCTATGCCCAGTTCCTCTTTCAGAAGCCCCGTTGCAAGCTTGAATGAAATAGGAGTAAAGACTTCTTGCATGGGCTTGGCCATTGCTTCCTGAACACTATAGCCCAGCAGGCGCGTTATAGAGGGACTCATGTATGTGGGCCGCATGTTCATATCCACGGTCCACATGGCATCTGCGGCGCGCTCGACTATTAGACGGTAGCGTTCCTTGCTGTCGAGAACTGCCCTTTCCACTCGCCTGTGCTTTCGTTTTGACATCAGCGATTCGGTCGCCCCTCATCTAGGCCTACTTGCCGATGAACTATGTTTCTGGCTGGTCCCGCACCCCTATCTTGTGCTTTTTCATGTGATTTGGCCATCATATACCCTCACTTAGCTATATTTCGTACTTACATTGCAGGCTCACCAGCGGCAACACAGAGCTCAGTTCACACACCTGCATATGCTCCACCGAGTATCATGCCGACTAGCGCAACTTTTTTGACGCGCATTCTCGACCATCCTATCTATATTGGTCTCAAAGTTTTCTTTCCTATAAATACCATTATATCCTTGTTTAGGAAATAGTCAATGTTTCTTGTGTGGTGTCCAAACCATACCAAGGAGCTAAGAAATCACAAAACGCTAGGTTGTTACACCTCAACGGACATCGGCATCATTTCTCACCCACATGCAGGATTGCCATTTTGGATTACAGTACAAGGATAGCGATTTCCTAACTGACATGGTGGGATGGTCTCTCTGTAGAAATCAATATGAGGACACTACTAAGCGGAGTGCAAATGTCTATAACCGGAACTGTTTCGTGCCTGAGGGAGCGACATATTGCAGTTCATCAGGTAAGACCTCTAACAGGGTGTAATCAGGGTCTTCCGGGCCAGACCAATGTTCGTAAAAGAAACCAATCCGTTTTGCGATGCCGGTTTTTGTATTCTTGTCTTTAGTGATTCTGGCTTTTCCCAGTATTCGTATGCAACAGTCCTCGCCATTCTCATTGAATTGATAGGTGAACTCCACATCTGGATTCTGCTTGATTTGTGTAACCTTGTTACTGGAAGTAGAGGTCACCATCCAGAACCTACGGTCCAAATATATCAGTGTCATCGGCCTTACTCTTGGTCGCATCCCATCGAAGGTGGCCAATGCAACAAATTGAGTTTCCTTGAATTCATTCAATATCCGCCCTACTTCATCGCTTACGTAAGTCATTTTTGTCCCTCTTCACATTTCTATCAGACTGATAAACAAGGGCATTATAGATAGAGATATCGGTCAAATCAAGCTACGGACTGGTTGACTTCGATTTCTAACCACTGTTGGACAAACATATGCATCTCGACATACACTTTGTCGGGATAGGCTCTTTTTGCCCATAATCAAGGAGTAACAAATGCTGATTGATGCTCATTGCCACCTCGACAGATATGAAGAGAACCTGGGATTTGCATTAGAGCAAATAAAGCAGCACCAAATCTTCACAATCAGTAATTCCATGGACCTTCCCTCCTACAAACAGAACGTAAAGATAGGTGCGACTTCCGATCTTATCTTACCTGTTTTTGGCATCCATCCCTGGAATGCTTCCGAATACGTGGGCTGTCTTAAAGATTTGGATTGGGCTATTTCGGAGAGTCCAATGATAGGTGAGATTGGCCTGGACTATTACTTTGTTAGCGAAACCTCGCGATACGACGACCAGAGAGAAGTATTTGAACACTTCCTCAGAGGGGCGAGCAGGCAAAAGAAAATTGTCATCGTACACACCAAAGGGGCAGAAAGCGCAACCTTTCAACTTCTAAAGAAGTACAATACAGAGCGTGTAATTATCCACTGGTACTCAGGTCCATGGCATATCCTCAAGGCGATGGTAGAGCATGGATTTTACTTTACCATCGGAGTTGAATTGCTGTTTTCACAGCATATACAGGATATTGCAGGATACCTGCCAGCGGAGCTGATGCTTACGGAAACCGATAACCCTGGAGGTAGCACATCGCTTACCGGGAATATCGGGACTCCATTGCTAATAAAGGACGTTATCGGAAGGCTGGCAGAAATTAGAGGGACTTCTGAGCAGATTATCATGACTACAGTTCAGAATAACTTGATAAGGCTCGGCGACAATGATCCTTGGTTAGCAAGAGTACGAGCTTCGGGTGGCTAATGCGGCGCGAGGGTTCAGGCTGCTCAAGGGGAGAATTGGGCGATCTTAGAGGGTTGCACTGCAATCTTGTTTGGGATCTAGGCAATGAGATTGCCACGCCTCTAAGGGGAAATCCTAAGCACGAAATACTAAATCCTAAACAATACGGAATGTGCAAAATCCCAATGACCAAAACTGTTTAGAGATCTGAATTTCGGTATTTGGATTTGTTTAGAGCTTAGAAATTAGAATTCCGGATTTGGTCGAGAGAATGCGGAGCTTGTTCCGAGCGTAAGCGAGGAATCTCGCTGCGAGATTGCCACGCTCCGCTCGCAATGACACGAGGAAGAAAGCCAAGTATGGCGGAGGGGCTTGTTTTGAGCCCATAATACGAAGTATAATTGGCTACCTTCAGTCACCGATAGGAGAGAAGAGATATGCCGCCTTATGCCTATTTCCACAAGCAATTTATGCCATTATCCGAAGCCAAAATTGGAGTCCTGACCCATGCCCTCCACTACGGCACCGCTTGCTTCGAGGGCATCCGCGGTAACTGGGATAGTGAGCGGAATAGATTCTGCCTTCTTAGGATCCACGACCATTATAAACGAATGGTTGAGGGCTGTCGTATCCTAAGAATGACTCTCCCTTACACCGTTGATAAGCTTTGCCGATTGACCGGGGAGCTCGTGAAAAGAAGTGGCTATCAGGAGGACGTGTATTTCCGCCCTCTGGCTTACAAAAGCTCCGAAGCTGTAGGGGTCCGTCTTCACAACCTGGAGGATGATTTCCTCATTATCGTGACCACACTCCCCCCCTACCTCGATGCAGAAAACGGTGTCCGCAGCTGCGTCTCGTCGTGGCGTCGCGTGGATGATACCATGATTCCCCCGCGGGGCAAGATCTGTGGCATCTACGTGAACAGCGCCCTGGCTAAAACCGAAGCCTGCGAGAACGGCTTTGATGAGGCAATCTTGCTGACTCAAGATGGACATGTTTCGGAGGGCAGTGGTGAGAATATCTTTCTCGTTTGGGGGGGGAAACTGATAACTCCACCCTCATCCGACAACATCCTCATGGGCATCACCAGGGACACTGTCATGAAGTTAGCCAAGAATGAACTCGGGATAGATACAATCGAGAGGCAGGTTGACAGAAGTGAACTTTATGTGGCTGAAGAATGCTTCTTTACCGGGACGGCAGCCAACGTGGCGCCTATACTGGAAATTGACCATCGCCCGATAGGCAGTGGCAAGATCGGCAAAGTGACCGCCAAATTACAGAAGCTGTTCGGCGAAGTGATGGTGGGGAGGAATGCCAAATACCCCCAGTGGTACTATCTGGTCTCCCCTAAAGCCGTGAAGGTGTGACTGAATTCCTCAAACACGAGTTGTCCCCGGATTTACCTGCAAAGCCTTAAGCAAATAGAGAAGGCGGCAACTCTGCTCCAGGACAACGGTATAGTAATAAGCCTCTTCTAACAGCTGGCTGGCAGCAAAAGTCCCGTGCCCTTGCACCAAAACTACCCTGTGCTCCCCCAATAACCTGGCTATTTCATCGGCAGATTCCCCCGCCTTGCCTTCCATCCCCGTACGTAAGATAGGCACCCTAGACAACAATGCCCGTCCTTCTATATCGGGGGGCACAATCTCTTCCTCTGTGAAGGACAAGGCAACAGCGTAAGGTGGATGAGCATGAACCACGGCCAATGCCGGGGTATTTTTATAGATACAGCGATGAACTTGCAGCTCGGTTGAGGCCAGGGGCGTAACCCGATTGTTCTTATTAATTCCCGTCTCCACCAAATCCCCTTCCTGAATGTAGCCCAGGGCGCTGCCTCGGCGGGTAATAACCAGATGCTCCCCAAGTTTGACGCTCAGGTTACCTCCCTGGGGAGAAACCAAACCTTGAGTGAAGAGAGCTTGCCCTATCGCTTGGAATTGGGACAGCATCACATTAAACAATAAATCAAATGTCAAAAGCCAAAACGGCTGAACCTACTTCTTATTCAGCTTCTTCATCAAGCCAGACTTAAGTCTGGCACCCTTATTTCTATGAATGATTCCTTTGCTTACTGCCTTATCTATGTTACTTACGGCCACCATCGCTTTTTGCTTTGCCGATTCTTCCCCGGCATCAACTGAACTCCTCGCTTTAACAACACTCGTCTTGACACTGCGCCGCACCAAGCGATTCCGCAACCGCTTTCTCTCTGCTGTTCTGGCTACTTTGTTACCTTGCTTACTAGCTGACACTTATTTCCCCCTTTCTTGTTACGCCTACTATGTTCCAGACTGAGTGAATTCTAGACATTATTTTACTCAGCTGGGCAGCACTCTTCACCTCCAAGGTAAAATGCATTGTGACGCTATCATCGCGATGATTGTCCATGCTTACCTCGCTGAGGTTTACGCCTTCCTCGGCTATAATAGCACTAACATCCCGAACAAGGCCAACTCGGTCCCAAGCATCAACCTGAATCGCCACAGGGTAAACTTGTGCCACAGTCCCCCAGTCCACTTTGACCAACCTTTCTTTCTCTTCTTCATGGATAATATTAGGGCAGTCTTTGCGGTGCACAGTGATACCTCGGCCTTGAGTAATATACCCAATGATCTTGTCCCCGGGCAAGGGATGACAGCAATTAGCCAAACGCGTAAGCAAGTCCCCCACACCTAGGACGTTTATGCTCACAGGGCTGATCTTCCGCGGAGGCAGAATCCCAGGCCCTTCTTCAGTTGGCTCCAATTCTCCGCTCAGTCTAAGCATTATTTGGGAAGAATTGATGCTGCCACTGCCCAAGGCGGCAAAAAGGTCATCCGCACTATCATAGTTAAGCAGACGCGCTACCGCGTCAACAGCGGGCAAACCGACACTCAATTTCCTAACCTCTTTGTCCCAAATCTGTTTGCCAGTCTCAATAGATTGACTTCGTTCCTGCTTGGCAAACCATTGCCTGATCTTGGATCGCGCATGAGATGTCTTAACGTAGCCAAGCTCAGGATTGAGCCAGTCCAGACTCGGCCCTTTATCTACTTTGCTGGCCATAATTTCCACCGCGTCGCCATTCTTAAGAGAATAGTGCAAGGGCTCAAGCCTGCCATTCACCTTTGCTCCAATACATCTATAGCCCAAGTTCGTATGGATACGAAAGGCGAAATCTAGAGGGGTGGAGCCCCTGGGTAACTCCTTTATCTCCCCTTTGGGAGTGTAGACAAACACGCGGTCTACAAGGACATCAGTTTTGACAGATTCCAGAAACTCTTCGCTATCAAGCTCCTCTCTCCAATCGCCAAGCTGCCGCAGCCAAGCTATCTCATCCTTAAACTTCTCTCCTGCTTTCCCTTCTTTATAAAGCCAGTGAGCAGCTACCCCGAATTCGTTGACCCGATGCATATCATGGGTCCGAATTTGTATTTCCAGGGGTGTCGTACCCTGACACATCACCGTAGTGTGCAAAGCTTGATAGCCATTATCCTTGGGATTAGCGACAAAATCGTCGAACTCCTCAGGTATGGGATGCCATAGGTTGTGAGTCACGCCCAATGCTTTGTAACAATCTGAAACCGAGTCCACCAACAAACGTAAGGCAAAAAGGTCGTGGATATCCCCGAATTTCTTGCCCTGCGCATCATATTTGCTCATCTTTTGATATATGCTGTAGATGTGTTTTGGCCGGCCATAAACCTTGGCTTTGATGCCGGCCTTATCTAATTCCTGGCTTAGCATCTCACTGACTTCATTTATGAAGCCTTCCCTCTCAACTCGCTTCCCGG
>Ga0214474_1000898_pt1 | contig 14152 bp, 13 predicted proteins | sample RVTome_2_FD_187335 | JGI IMG/M metagenome (GOLD analysis project Ga0214474, IMG submission 187335) | Soil microbial communities from uranium-contaminated site in the Upper Colorado River Basin, Wyoming, United States - RVT95D214 HiSeq ...
TCAAGTCAAGCGGCAGGGAATAAGTTGGACTTTTCGGGGTGAAGCTGACCGCAGTTGGATTGTATGCTGAAGCCATGACCAGCTTGGGATTAGACAATTCACTGGCTGGAGGAACAGTGAGTGGTGGTATGGTGGGGCTTGGTGCCGGCTGGGACGTGCAGCCGCTGATAACTATGGCTAAAGCAATGACAACAGCGGTAAAGGTTTTGACAACTTCCATCTCAGCCTCCTTGGAGTTGGGCAGTTTACTTCTGATATAGTTTTAGCGGTTATTTAGCAGTGTACTTTATAGGCGAGTTAGTTACAAGTCTGTTCACTGTCTGGGCTTCTTTGCCGGTGTCTTTGCCAATTCGAGGAGGGCGGCTGGCTATTATTGGGACTAACAGTATTTGACGTTCCCCCAGTCCCCGTTGTGTTATCACTTTGTGAGTTATTCTGGTCTTGTTATTTGTCCTTATACCAGTCTTTCCAGTCCTGGACTCTCTCTTTTCTCTGCTCCTTTATCTTGTCAATAGATTTTTGCAAGTCAGATTTATTTTGCGGCGATGCTTTCTCTTTGGCGTTTTCCAGAGCCCATAAGGTCTTAGAGGTGCTATCGTCAAGGGACTTCTTATAACGCTCCCATCTGGCAGCTCGATCTTTTTCCTGCTGGGTGGATGCGGGTGGTGTTGGTGCAGGCTCAGGCGTAGGCGTAGGAGTAGGAGTCGGCTCAGGAGTTGTGGTTGTTGTAGGCTCGGGTGTAGGAATAGGAGTCGGCTCAGGTGTTGGAGTTGGTGTAGGCTCAGGTGCAGGAGCAGGTGCAGGCTTAACTTGTGCTGCGCTCTCTATCTTAGCTATCGCAGCATCAGCCAGCTCCATCTGTTTAGCCAGTCTTGCGGCAGTGATGGCAACATGCTCGGTCTTACCTTTATTAGCCATAACTCCAATTTCTGTAGCCCTAGTCTCGGCGAGCTGGGTGTGAATTTCGGCTTTGCTTTCCTCAGAAAAGGCAAAAGCAACCTGCATCTCTTCTGTAGCCAGTTTCATGGGATAAAGTGTTTGGTCAGGCATAGCATTTGACGAGGCAGCCATGGTGCTGCCGGTAGTCAGCAGCATGATAAGGACGGCAGCTACAGCCACCGCCCAGCTTTGCCGCCACCAGCTGAAGGGGCTGGGTTTTTCTACTTGCATTTGCTGATTGGCATGGTGTTGTGCTCCCTGGAGCCTCACTTGTGCCCAGTGTTTAAATTCAGGGCGAGGGTGGATGTAGGAAGCTCGCCTGCCGATATCGAAGGTGGTTTCGAGCAGTGACTTTAGCTCAGCATAGTGTTCCGGATATCTGGCAAGGCAGCTCTGAAGGCTTTCGCCTGCGCGAATCCGTTCATAACACTCGTTAAAAATATCTTCTAAATTTCTAGCCATCTAATTTCCCGTGAAGGGCCTTTCTTAATGAGGCCGTAGCATTGAACTGTAATGCCTTAACAGTTCCCTCGCTTTTGCCCAGTGTTCTAGCCACCTCGCTAATCGTAAGTTGCCCGATAAAGCGGAGCGTGGCTACCTCTCGTTGAGCTCCCGGCAACTGCTCCAGTGCTTCCTTCAGTTGGTAAACTTCAAAATTTCGCTCTGTCATCTGTATCGGGTCTTCCACACTTACTGCATGGGCTTCATCGAGGCTGGCTCTTTTCTCCTTCGATACTTTTCTAACATGGTCGATTACCCTGTTGTGAGCTATCTTGAATAACCAGGCGGCAAATGGAAGGTCACGCCACTTGTACGAGCTAATCGATTCCAGCGCTTTAATAAATACATCCTGAGTCAGATCCTCCGCCTCAGCCTGGCTTCTGACCTTGACGTAGATGTAACGATGTATTCTGTCAAAGTTCTGGTTGTATAGCTGAGTAAAAGCTGCTTGGTCACCATTTACTGCCTGCTGTACCAGATATTCTTCACTTAACACCAGGACGACCTCATGCCTGGTGCCTATTATAATAAAACGTAATAGATAAGGAAAACGTTTATGTTAAGCCAGGCTGTGGATTAAGGATTTCTTACCCGCAAACGGAACTGTTTCCTGTGTCGAAGCTGTTGACACAGGCGAATGTTTTGTACACAATGTGTTATTGAAGGGAGGGCTGTCCAGATGACTGAATTGAAGTTCGACAAAGCAAAGTGCGCCGATTGTAAATCAGTTAGCTGTCTGGTTAAGTGCCAGTATATGAATTTAGACAGGGATAAGGCGAAAAAAGAGTGGCAGAAGGTAATCGACGGTGAGGATTCCTTCGTGCTGGAGGCTTGTGTCACATGTTATGCCTGTGAGGAATATTGTCCCTTTGGAAATCATCCATTATATTTGATCGTCGAGCGCCAGGAGGAGAAGGGGATATTACCTCAATCCAGGCCTATTACCAGGCAGGCAATCAATATGACCACAGCCCAGGGCAAATTTCTGGTAGGAAAGCCTGAAAAGACGGCGTTATCCTTTTGTGCTATACCAAGGCTTTATACTCTGGCCACCGGGAAACTTTTTGAGGATGTTCTTCCATCCTGGGTCCTGGGTACGGAGTTCTTCTGCCAGGCTATGTTCTTGCATTTTGCCAGAATGTCGGTGATAAAGGAAAACCTTCCCAGGGTGATAGACAATATCTGGAACCAGGGAATCAGAGAAGTCATATTTCTACATGATGAATGTTATGGCACCTTTACAAAGCTGGCGCCGGCTTACGGCATCGAAGTGCCGTTTAAATCCATTCATTACTTCGAACATATATACAAAAGGCTAAAGGAGCTCAGGAATGAGATAAAGCCGTTAAATGTTAAAGCAGCGTATCATAGGAACTGTTCAGCCCGGCTTGTCCCGGAAACAGACCACTTTGTTGATGATATATTCGGGCTGATTGGGGTTGAGAGAGTTAAACGTGAATACGACCATGAGAATGCTCTGTGTTGCGGGGGGCTTTTGATGACCTCAAAGGGTTATGATGTGGGTCACGATGTGCAGAAGAGGAATGTAGACGATATGGTTAAGTTTGGGGCCGAATATTGCGTATTTAATTGCCCGGCCTGCTGGGACCCTCTGGCTGAGAAAGTTGCCAGGGGAGGGATAAAACCAATACACATAATAGACCTGTGCAAGCTGGCCATAGGTGAAAAACAAGCAGTGGAGGTGACAGTATGAGCGATGTATATGAAGCTCTGGTTAAGATAGTAGGCAAAGATTATGCCTCGAATCACCACGAGGAGCGTTATTTCTATGGCAGGGACCCTGGTTTAATGACGCCGCATGAAGCGGATTATGTGGTAATGCCAAAGACGACCGAGGAAGTACAGGAGATAGTAAAGCTGGCAAACAAGGAAAAGGTGCCGATAGTTCCCAAGGGGGCGGGACTGGCATTGACTGGACTGGTGATTCCCCTTAAGGGCGGAATCGTGATAGATATGAAGAGGATGGACAGGATACTGGAAGTAAACGAGGGTGCTAGATACGTTGTTGTTGAAGGTGGCGTTACCCATGGGGCGTTGAGGGACTATTTAAATAAACATCATCCTAATCTAAGAAATAGCCTTCCTGAGTCACCGCCAATAACAACAATAGCCGCAAATGTTGTAATACATGGACAGGGGCGCCTGACAAACCAGTACGGGTTCAATTCCGACATGGTTAGTGGTCTGGAAGTCATATTGCCGACAGGAGAGGTTTGCAAAATTGGTTCGTGTTCTGTGGGTCCGTACTGGTTCTCGAAAGGGCCTCCGCTGCCTGATTTGTCGGGACTATTTCTGGGATGGCTGGGTACCACGGGCATACTCACGAAGGTGGGTTTAAAGCTTTATCCTAAAAAGAAGATGAAGGACCTTGAAGTATTCGTGACGGACAAAGAAGACTTAATCCCGGACATCATATTCAAGATTACCCATACTGAGATGGTAGAAGACCTGGCTATTTGGGCACAGGAACGGCCACTGATGTTCAGAGGTAACTATCATATTAATATCTTTTTAACCGCAGACTCGGAAGACGAGCTCGAGACGAAGAGGAAGATGATATATGATTCGGTTCAAGAGTATGTTGATAGCAAGGATGCCGGCTTTATGACCATTAATCTGGATATGAGGCGTGAATTCATGGATAACCCGCAGAAAAGCATGACGGCGTTTGCCGATGTCAGAAGGGGTGGCGGTTTCGAATATGCCGGGCCGATTATTCCCATGGAGCTGTATCCGGAATGTGCCAGAAAGGTGGCGGAGCTGGCGGTTAAATACAGAGTAGTATACGGCGGCTCGGGCCGAGTTATTCATGGAGGCCATTGCATGATGTTCTCATTTGCATATACGTTCAATCGTGCAGACCTGGACGAGATGGGTAGAGCCAGGAGTGCTTTGCATGAGGCGGCTGAGTTTGTTGCAGACAAAGGTGGGGTTCTCTGGAAACCAAACATAGACGAACAGAAGATAATGATGGAAAGGATGGACCCAAATACATTGAAGCTCATGACAGATATCAAAAAGCTTCTGGACCCTAACGGAATAATGAATCCAGGAAATTGGGAGGCGAAATAATGCAACAGCAGGACTATGTCAGCCAAATCCACAGATGTTTTAGATGCGGCTATTGTAAATTCCCCACTGATTACTCGTCGTTCAATTGCCCTCCCTACAAAAGGTTCAGATTCGATACCTATTCCACAGGTGGGCGGCTATGGCTCATTTATGGCTGGCTGAAGGGTGAAATCGAGTGGTCGGAACACCTTGCGGAAGTCCTGTATACGTGCACAACCTGTAAGAACTGCACTGAACAATGCCCGATGAAGTTTGCTCCTGACATTGTTGATTGGATTGTGGGAGCCAGAAGCGATATGGTTGAAAAGGGCAGGATACCGCCGCGGGTGGCACACTTCTTCGAGTCTGTTTACGGCTACGGGAATCCTCTGAAGCTGCTCAGAAGTGACCGGGCTGCCTGGGCTAACGGCACGAAGATGTATGCTCCTGGCGATGAATATCTTTTGTATGTGGGGTGTCTGGGCTCGTACGACGAGGACGGGCAGAAAATGGCAAGAAGCCTTGTTGATGTGTTTAACGCAGCCGGAGTTTCCTTCGGAATCCTGGGTAGCGATGAAGAATGCTGCGGGAACGAGATATATATGCTCGGTGAGATGGGGCTGTTTCAGACTTTGGTTGAGAAGAATAACCAGAAATTCAAGGAGCTCGGTGTAAAGAAGATAGTCGCAATTTGCCCCCATGGTTACAATGCCATGAAAAACCGCTACCCGGCATTAGGTGCTAGCTTTGAGGTATATCACTACACCCAGCTCCTGGCTGATTTGGTCGAGGAAAACAAGGTAAAACTTTCCCCAAATAAGGCAAAGGTCACATATCAGGATCCGTGTTTCCTTGGCCGGTATAACAAAATATACGAAGAGCCAAGGCAGATATTGCGGAGCATCCCTGGTCTTGAGCTGGTGGAGATGGAGAAAAATAGAGCCGATGCTTTCTGCTGCGGTGGTGGTAGCGGCAATTTTATTATGGACCTTCTGGCAGGAGGCGAGGAAAGCCCGGCTCGTGTCAGGGTCAGGGAAGCCTATGCTACTGGTGCTGATACTTTGGCAGTTGCCTGTCCCAGCTGCCTGACCATGTTCACCGATGCCGTGAAAGCGGAAGACCTGGACGGCAAGCTGGCTGTTAAGGATATTTCACAGATTGTGAGTGAGTCACTGCCTGCGAAGAAGAGGTAGCTGCTATTTTAATGCCATTAGCAAGGAGGAAAAACAATGCCGAATTGGGCTGAACTAGGTACAGAATTAGAGAACACACTGCGTCTGAAGACAAAAATTATCGCTTATCGGAGGCTGGAGAAGGCTGAAGAGCTTGACAGCATAAAGAATGTAATCAGGCTCGACCGCTTTTTCACCTTCTGCCAGGTTCCCTTTATGGTACGTGTTAATGGAATCACGGTTGGTATCACCAAAGAAAATAAGATACAAGATCGCTGCACGCGAATTTTCGGTTTAAGAAATGCCACAGAGAAAAGCATGAATGCTGAGGCAGCCATGCTGTCTACCACCTGGTTTCGCTCACCTGAAGAAGCATTACAGCAACAGGGCGATTATTATCGTATCCCAGTTGGCGGAGCTATAGTTTTGGCTCCTTTGACAAAGCAGAAATTTGAACCTGAAGTCCTCCTGGTCTATGGCAACCCAGCACAGATAATGATGGTTATGTGCGGTCTTCAGAAGATAAAGTATGAGCACTTCTCGTTCTCGTTTATTGGTGAGGGGGCTTGTTCTGACTCTCTGGCTCAGTGTTACATAACAGGCCAACCAGCAGTGAGCATACCATGCTATGGCGAGAGGTCCATGGGTGGCGTGTCAGACGATGAGATTATAATTGCTCTGCCTGCCGGCGAATTGGAGAGAACTATCTCGGGGTTGAAGCAGCTTGCCAAAATAGGGTTCAAATACCCCATTAATTCCATAGGACCTTTGCTCGATCCTAGTCCGTTACTGACCGGCATCTACCCTGCGGCTTCTCAGCGCTGACAGAACAAGAGTTACACGTTTGCGATGTCTTCTTATTCGGTGGCTGCTGCTTCATAAACCCTTGCCGAGTATATATATAATAAGGTCAGCCAGACGGCAGCTATAGCCCCATTCGTTGTCGTACCAGGCGAGCAACTTCACCATATTGCCGCCAAGTACCATTGTGCTCGGGGCATCGAAGATTGAGCTGGCCGGGTTGCCTTTGAAGTCTGTGCTAACCAGCGGCTCATCACAATATTCCAGTATGTCCTTGAGCTTGCCTTTAGCCGCAGCCTGAAAAGCCTGGTTAATTTGCTCGATAGTTACCTCTTTGTCCAGGTCAGCCACGAAATCGCACATCGAAACGGTGGGCACAGGCACCCTTAAAGCGATGCCATCAAGCCTGCCCTTGAGCTCCGGTATAACCAGGGTTACGGCCCTGGCGGCTCCGGTGGTTGTCGGGATTATATTAACAGCCGCAGCTCGCGCCCGGCGCAGGTCCTTGTGATACATGTCGAGAAGCCTCTGGTCGTTGGTGTAAGCATGAATTGTGGTTAATAGCCCCTTGCTTACTCCGAAGTTGTCATGTAATACCTTTACCACCGGTGCTATGCAGTTGGTAGTGCACGAGGCGTTGGAGATAACGCGGTGCTGCGCCGGATTGTACTTGTCCTCGTTCACGCCCATGACTATGGTTGCATCCTCGCCTTTGGCCGGCGCCGAGATGATGACCTTCTTGGCACCGCCCTGGAAGTGTGCAGATGCCTTGGCGGCGTCCGTGAAAATACCGGTGGACTCGATTACTATATCGACTCCGTAGTCCTTCCATTGAATCTTGCCGGGGTCGCGTTCGGCAATTACCTTTGTCTTCCTGCCGTCAACAACTATAGCATCGTCTTTCGCCTCCACCTTGCCGGGATAAATTCCGTAAGTGCTGTCATACTTGAGCAGGTGGGCGTTAGTTTTGGCGTCAGTAAGGTCGTTAACCGCAGTCACCTCGAGCTTGTCGCTGTAATGCTGGCTTATGACCTTGAAAGCCAGTCTGCCGATACGTCCAAAACCATTTATGCCTATTTGAGCCGCCATTTGTCTTGCCTCCTTGTTTGTATTTCGTTGTCCCCATTAACGAGCAGGACCCCTTCAGGTCTGTCCGCCCTCACGTTACCACCCCCTGTCATTCTGAGTAAAGCGAAGAATCTCTGAGATTGCCACGTCGCCCTTTTGTAGAAGGGCTCCTCGCAATGACGTTAGACTTTTTTCTTATTATGACTTACCTTTACCTTAGTTCCAATGCCGCCCCTCGTGTTCCATTCCGCAAGTATCTCCATTCTTCTTGGCTTTACAACCTTGACCAGGTCATCGAGTATCCGGTTGGTTGCCTCTTCGTAGAACATTTCCACCATTCTGTAGCTTGTCAGGTAGAACTTTAGCGACTTCAGCTCGATTATATGCTTATCGGGGACATATTTTATTATAAGGTTGGCATAGTCGGGCTGGCCCGGATTGAGCGGGCACAGGGCGGTGAATTCGTTGGTGGCCATTTCCTCCTCGTATTCCCTGCCCGGGTAGGGATTGGGCATGGCTACCAGCAGCTCTTTTTGAGGGTGGGACTTGTATTCCAGCTTTAGTTCACTGACCCTCTTCTTTAGTTGCTTGTCCACTGTTCTAGCCTCCGCCCCAATATAGGTCGACATTGTCCTTGACCACTTTCTCAGCCTTGCCTTCAATCATCATTAGCTTAAGTTGAGCCATGGTCTCCATAACAGCCATTCGCTTGTCGGAGGTGGACAGTTTATCGAACTTTACGGCCTCACCGGCCGGCATCCAGGGAAGCTCGGTAGCTACTTGATAGGCAGATTTTGTGTCGCTTTCTATAACTCTCGTTATGGCTCGCTGCCGCTGTTCGTGATAATAAGATAGCTCGCCAAGTCTTAGACTGAAGCCACTGAAAACAGAGCCGTGCCCAGGGAAAATGAAGTTGACTTCCAGCTTGGACAGAGCCTCCAGCGATTTGAAAAAGTCGCCCAGCGGGTTTTCCCCGGATTGAGGATGAAGACCGATATGGGGGAATATATCGGGCAGTAAATGGTCGCCGGAAAATAAGACTTTCCGCTTCGGCTCATAGAGGCAGATATGCCCCGGTGAATGCCCCGGAGTCACTATTACCTTGAACTCTGAAGAGGCGACGGTTATTGGGTCTCCATCTTTCAGCATGATGTCAGGTTTAACCACCGCTGCGGATTCCCGTATCGCCATGGAGGCTTCGGCCAGTTCGGTCAATTTGTCCTCAGGCACACCGTTAGATTTGAAGAGTTGCTTTACCTGATTCAACAGGCCGTCGGTTTTCACATATCGGGAATCGATAAATTTTGCCTCGATCTCGCTGATTGCCACATTAGCCCCGGAAAGCTGTTTCAATTTATCCACCATGCCATAATGGTCGGGATGGATGTGAGTAGCCACTATCAAAAGTATATCTTTAAATCCAAAGCCGCCGAACTTGAGCGTATCCCGCAAAGCACCGAAGGCTTCTGGTGTATCGAGGCCGGTGTCAATCAGCAAATTGCCCTTGGTTCCTTCCACCATGTAAACGTTCGTGTGGTCCAAGGCTGCTCCTGCTGCCCGCGGTACTTTTATCTGGTGAATTCCCTGGACTATTTCCATTTTGTCCTCCTAAATTGATAGTGCTTCCTTGCCGGCAAATCGGGCATTAGCTCCCAGCTCCTCTTCTATCACCAGCAGGCGATTATATTTTGCCACCCTCTCGCTGCGGCAGGGAGCGCCGGTCTTTATCAAGCCGGAACCGACGGCGACCGCCAGGTCGGCTATAGTGGTGTCTTCGGTCTCGCCGGAGCGATGGCTGATTATGGTTGTCCAGCCAACCTGCTGGGCTCTTTTTACCGTTGCCAGTGTTTCGCTGAGTGTGCCGACCTGGTTCAGTTTTATGAGTATGGCATTTGATGCCTTTTGGGAAATGCCTCTTTCCAGCCGTTCCAGATTGGTGGTGTACAGGTCATCGCCAACCAGTTTAATCTTCTTGCCTAACCTGGAGGTCAGCGATACCCACCCTGACCAGTCATCCTCGTCCAGCCCGTCTTCGATGCTGATGATGGGATAGCTCGATACCCATCCGGCGTAATAATCAATCATTTCATCGCTGGTTAGTGTTAAGCCATCTCTGGATAACATATATTTGCCGTCATTGTAGAAGCTGCTCGCCGCCGGGTCCAGGGCGATGAAGCAGTCATTTCCAGCCTTGTAGCCGGCGAGGTCGATTGCTGCCAGTATCAGCTCTATTGCCTGCTTGTTGGAAGCCAGTGACGGTGCAAAGCCGCCTTCGTCACCGACGTTGGTATTCAGCCCTTTGACTTTGATTGCCTTCTTGAGCGCGTGGTAGATTTCAGTTCCCATCTGGAGCGCCTGACTGAAGCTGGTAGCGCCCGCCGGCACTACCATGAATTCCTGGAGGTCGGTGGAATCAGCAGCGTGCTTTCCGCCGTTAAGTATGTTCATCATGGGCACCGGCAGCAGTCGGGCGGAAGTGCCGCCCAGATAGCGGTACAGGGGTAGATTTGCTGAGTTAGCCGCAGCTTTAGCGGTGGCTAAGGATACTCCCAGAATGGCGTTTGCCCCGAGCTTTGATTTGTTGGCTGTGCCGTCAAGTTCAATCAGCCTCTGGTCAACCTTTGCCTGCTCCGAAGCTATCATGCCTGCCAGCGCCGGAGCAATCTTGTCGTTAACGTTGCTCACAGCTTTACAGACTCCTAGCCCATTGTACCGGCACTTGTCCTCGTCTCGGAGTTCCACCGCTTCGTACTTGCCGGTGCTGGCTCCTGAGGGAACTGCGGCTGTGCCGGTTGTGCCATCGGAAAGTTCCAGCTGCACTTCGATGGTGGGATTGCCCCGGGAGTCAAGTATCTCGCGGGCTTTGATTTTTTTAATGGTCGCTTTTGTTGATTTCATAGCCTTCAATCTATCTTCTGTCCTTTTGCCAGTGATATGGCTTTCTCTACGGCGTCGACGGCGTCCTCTGCCTTGATTATAGATTTATCCTCGTCGCCGCTCCGGTACAGCGACCAGGTATTCAGTCCGACAACCGGAATGCGGCTCTTCAGGGCGAAGCCGATCTCGGTGAGTGTACCGTAGTCGCCGTCGATAGCTATGACCGCTTTGGCTGAATTGACCACGGCTACGTTTCTGGCGTAGCCCGCACCGGTGGCCACGGGTATCTGGACATAGGGATTGCAATCAGCCGGGTCGTCGCTGGGCAAAATGCCTATGGTCAGCCCGGACTCTATGGCGGCTCCGCGGCAGGCTGCCTCCATAATGCCGGTCAAGCCCCCGCAGACCAGAACCGCTCCCCGCTTGGCTAACTCTCTGCCTACTGTCTCGGCCAGAGCCGCCTCATGGGCAGAGCATTTACCACCGCCGATAACTGCGATGATTAGCTTCTTCTCAAAGTTCGGTTTTCCCACGGTAAGAAATTTGGGTCGACAGGCTCGATTTTTAGCCATTATACCATGAAGGTAAATAGCGGCAAAGAGAACCAGGCGGATATAAGGAAGCATAATGAAGATTCTCTGCTTATAAATTGCCAATAAGCGAATCTAGGTGTAAAATGTTTAATGTTTGGTGCAGGCAACCGAGGATATTGCAGGTGCCTTGAAACAGGGAAAGACAATGTCTGCGAAAATCTCGAACAATTATGATGTCGTAATAGTTGGCTGTGGAATAGCCGGGTCGCTTGTCGGTGCCATATTATCAAATATGGAACACAAGAAGGTTCTTATCCTTGAGGCTTCGTCGCAGATTGGGGGGCGTGCTACATCATTCCGCGGGGAAGGTATTATGGATGCCGATGAGTTCCGTAAAACGCTGGCGCTGTCTGCTCACTCTTGGGTTAGCGATAGGACTGAGCCTGACCTGTCCACGCTGATAAAGAAGAAGGTGCTTAATGGATATGCACTGGAAGCTGGAGGCAGAGGTGCCTGGTACACCAACCGGGGACGTGTGAGCCGGGCTCTGGCGCTGTTTAACAAGGCTTCGATTTTCTACTCCAATACCGGATTTGTGTGGTATGACCATTACTGGAAGCCTTATATCGTGGGCAGAAGAGAGAAGTACGGCTGGATGAGCGATGAAGATTATGCTGAGATGGTGAAGGTCCATAAGCGCAAGTTCCAGGTACATACCATAGCCGAAGCTGAAAAACTCGACCATGTGACCTTGAAAGATTGGGTGGAAGAAATAACTAAAAGTGAGCTGGCACAAGAATTCCACTATGCCATGGGGACTTTCCAGACGATTATCAATGACCCGGCGCTAAACGCTGCTGGAGAGAACCTGAAGGTATTTTTACAGGTCCGGGAAACCGGGGTGCATATAACCAATGGTTCCTGGGGTTTTGCCGGCGCACCCGGGCACCGTTTTATTACAGAGGGTTTCGCTGCCGCGGTCAAAGACGCTGGAGGCGATATAGTGACAAATGCCAGGGTCAAAGAGGTTATCATCCAGAATGGAAGAGCGGCCGGCGTTGTGGCTGAAATTGACGGTAAAGACATGGAAATAAAATCCCCGGTAGTAGTCTGCACCGCCCCGCCAAAGGCATTGCTAAAAATCCTGCCGGAGAGCCTGCTGCCAGCAGATTTTGTTAGATTAACTAAAAAGATAATACATACTTCTATGGTTGCCGGCCAGTTTGGCATGACTAAACCGCTGAGTGCTTTCTGTGAACTCGAGGTAGACCCCAGGTCTTTCTACCATACCTCCATGTTGATTCCCGAGAGCGAAGGGCTGTTCAGGGGCAATGTTCCACTCGATATAGTGGCTATGTCTGCGATGGCGCCTACAACTGCACCCGAAGGCAAGCACCTTATGGGTATGGCCAGCAGTATCTTGGCTGACGAAGCACATGATAAGAAGAAAGTGAATATAGTGATTGACAGGATGTTGAAGTTTGCCGATACTGCATTCCCAGGCTGGCGAAAATCGCTGGAGTTCATGTTCCTTACCGTTGGAGATACCTGCATACTATGGCGGCATCCAGAAGATGAGTGGGTGGATGTGCAGTGCCCCACCGTCGAGGGACTGTATTTTGCCGGGGACACATACGGCAAGCGTATTAACGAAGGAGGCATAGAGGGCGCTGCCCACTCAGGATTTATCTGTGCCGGCGCTATAGCCGGCAAGGACTACCTGCAGCTCCTGCCGCCGGTCTTCCGTTGACCGGCGCTTAATATAAAGAAAATAAAGATTGGAGGATAATAGGATTATATAATGGCTAGTTTTGAAGATTATTACGAGATACTTCAGGTTAGTCCTTCTGCTGAATCTGAGGTTATAGAAGCAGCATACAAGAAGCTGGCACAGAAGTACCATCCAGATGTAAATAGGAGCTCCATGGCTGCTGGTAAGATGAAGAAAATCAATATCGCCCATGATGTTTTACGCGATCCGGTGCAGCGGAAAAAATATCATGCTGAATGGGTACAGCAAAGAGGGGAAAAAACAAGTTATGCTGAGACTAGTCCACCAACAAAACCAAAACCCAGCTCAAAATCTCAGCCAAGGCAAAAGCAGCCTGACACGACACGTAAACCATCACCGGCCACACAGCCTTTAAAAAAGAAAGGTAAGATCATTGCCTATGCGATTGCCGGGCTTTTTGTACTTATTGCCATTCCCTTAATTTTAATGAACACGATATTTAGTACGCATTCTGCAGTCACAGCCAAGCTTGGCGATACCGTTCAGGTAAACTATATCGGGACGCTGACAGACGGTACCGTCTTCGATACATCGGCTGGGCGTGAACCTTTGGAGTTTACTATAGGTGCAGGCCTGGTGGTCCCCGGGTTTGATGAAGCCATCAAAGGGATGAAAGTAGGGGAAAAGAAAACCATTACCATTCCATCGGATGAGGCTTACGGGCCGCGCTTTGAAGACATGCTGGTGGAAATATCCCGGGACAAACTTCCCGAAGGCAGGACTCCAGAGGTCGGGCAGCAGTTGCTGGCAGTTCAATCAGACGGCAGACAAGCTATAGTTACTATCACCAGTGTATCTGACAACGTAGTCGTCGTAGATACTAATCACCCTCTTGCCGGCAAAGACCTTACCTTTGAAATTGAGCTGGTAAAAATACTTTAGATTGCCATCCCTTATACCTGGAAAGACCGGGGAGAGAAATATATGAAGATTCTGGCTATTGTCGGCAGTCCCAGACCCAAAGGCAACACCAGCTATCTTGTGGACCAGGCGCTTCAGGAAGCAGCCGCCCGCGGTATCGAGACGGAGAAAATTATTCTGACTGAATATCGAGTAAACCCGTGCGACGGGCATGCGAACTGTGCCTCTTTTTCAGCCTGCAAGCATGATGATGACGTCCCCATGATTCTGGATAAATTCATTAATGCCGACGGAATAATTCTGGGCAGCCCGGTCTATTACTACAATATGACGGCACAGATGAAAGCCTTTGTGGATAGAAACTATTTTCTCTATACCCACGGTATTCCCAATAAACTGATGTGCGCCGGCTTGATTGTCATCGGCGGTGGTGCCGGCCTCGAGCCTGCTTTCAGGGCGCTGAGACGGTTCGTGAAGCTATCTAAAGATATTCCCGATGACAGGATAGTAACGGTCATGGGCTATGCCAGCAAGCC
>Ga0214474_1000902_pt1 | contig 14131 bp, 10 predicted proteins | sample RVTome_2_FD_187335 | JGI IMG/M metagenome (GOLD analysis project Ga0214474, IMG submission 187335) | Soil microbial communities from uranium-contaminated site in the Upper Colorado River Basin, Wyoming, United States - RVT95D214 HiSeq ...
TTCCTTAAACTGCCGATCGTGCTTCCTATATCCTTTCCTGTCTTGCATTTTACACCTCCCAAGGTTATTAAGGTTATATTGTAACCTAACCTTTCGGTGTGTCCGTTAAACCGGGGGAAGTGCAATATTCGATACACCGTGATACAAATAAAAATTATGAGACTATAAATGGCAAGGATTTCTGCTGTCTTCTTATTCATCCCTAACAATGTCCATTTGTACTCAGCACAATTATATCATGCATGAATGGGGAGTGTTTCAGGAAGTTATTGAGAAGGTGACTACACCTACGAGCAAACGTCACGAAGGTATTTCAATAACTGAGGATTATCAGGAGAAATAACGCTACAAGCTCAGCCGCACCGTACTCGGCTGGAGCGATTTGTTATATGTTTATTTATAACTTTTGACATACAGACACAATGTGATTATTAACTTCCCTGAAATCATTAAAAATAGATTTAATTATTTCTGGATTATTCTCTATATTTTTGCCGTTATATTTTGGTTCAGTTTTTTTGAAATGCAATAGGTCATTTCTTATACTGCTAATTTTGTAAGCCTTTTCAATTATTTTATTATCGAATTTATTACTTTTCCCAATTATGCTAATTTTTTTAGCTATATTTAATGGCATGAGGATTTCATCTTCAAATAGATCCCATAATTCTTGGTTGTAGCGTTGCTTTAGAAATAAGTTAAGAATGCCAAAATGCAATATTTTTTCAAGGTTAATGTAAATTTCAGCAATGATTGCCTTTATACTTGATCGTTTTTTATCTTTTTCAAAAAAGAAATCCTCATAAGCGTTTATTTGCAACATTTGTATATTTTCTTCCAAAGATTGTTCTATGGATTTTTTATTTCCTTTCATTTTATTTCCTTATAACAAGTGATTATATAGTTTCTGCTCATCTCCGCAAATTCTATCATGGCCACTCAGGATTTTAACAGATTTATTATTTTTCTAACTGGATATCATGCCTTTTTAGGATAATAGCCAGAAGCTCGATAACTCCACTCTATTAATTCGATTCCTTCACAGTTACTAAAAGAATCAAACGCCCTGAGAACAATCTGATGGTGTATTGACTTCAGGAAGTTATTAAGAGGGTGACTATACCTACAAGGTGTGAAAATTTGGAGGGGCTCAGAATTATCTATTATTGGTTGAAAGAAACACATTTCAAATATTTGTTACACTTCCTTATAAACAGATTTAGATGGCCTTTTCTTTTTCCTCCTTTTAAGATAGAATTGTAGAAAAGGGGGTTGTCATGAAAAAGCTTCTTTTGATTGTTTTGATCTCTTTTTTACTTTCCGGGTGTGTCTTCCATCGTGCAGAAATGGCTTCCAGAGCAAAATCGGAACTTATAGGTATGAGCAAGGAGGATCTTTTGATCTGCGCTGGGGTTCCTGTAAAACAGGAGAAAATCGACAATCTTGAGTTTTTGACCTATTCAGGAAGCGGTGGCGATCTTGGGGGAATACTTTACTCCTGTGAAGCAACTTTTATTCTGAAAGACGGCATTATTGAGAAAATAAACTATCAGGGCTATACAGGTGGTCCATTAACAAAGGATGAGCAGTGCGCTTTCATAATTGAAAACTGCCTCAAACCCTAATTGTCAACCCAAATGCATTGGACAAGAGAAGCGTTGAGAAGGTGAACCGCACGCGATATCGTAGAGAAGATGAAGGCGCTTCTGTGCGCGACTGTCGAGTCGGGAATCGCCGGCAGGGCAAGGGCGGTGGGCTGGCCTGTTTATGGAAAAACAGGCACTACCAATAATTATTCGGATGCGTGGTTTGTGGGTTTCGATAATCGTCTCGCTGTAGGGGTATGGGTCGGAAGGGATGACCATACCGCGCTGGGTATCGAAGAAACCGGCTTAAAGGCGGCCCTGCCTATATGGACTGAGTTCATGAAAAAAGTGAAGTATCGGGATCGGCCCGTCAACAGCGGAAAAAAAGAATGGGCCGAAGGGCTCAATACTTCAAATCGCAAGAACGTTCACGGTTTCCATGGTATCTCATAACCAATGAGTAAAAAGGCGCGCAATCTGTTCCAATACACTGTACTTGAACAGCGAGATGAGGAGTGTAGCAATATGATAAGTTCAGAGATCACGGTTGCTGGATACCTGCTAACCCAGCTGAAAGAAATCGGGGTGGATCACCTCTTTGGCGTACCTAAGTCTCCATAAGACTTTTCCATTATCCTACACTGACATACATGAGGCGCACTGAGAAATTTCTTCCGGTTTTTGCCAAAGAGAGAAAAGAAAGTTTTAAACAAATTAATCATTTTGAGATGAAAGTTTCATTGTGCAGATGAAGGTCATCCATGTCACTTTTAGGGAGGAGACGTGAATCACTGCTGGGTCCAAAATATATTTGTTACGACCGGTATAAAACAGTTATTACAAGCCGAAACCGGTTTCGGTGTACAGGAAGAAGCTGACACTGCGGCGTTCCGCGGGGAATAGGGTCTACACCGCTGCAGCGATGTTCGAACTAAAACAGAGCACCTGTCCGAACTGGTCGGAATATCCAAGTGGATATGTGCGGCGTCCATGTACCGGTTTTTTCATAGGCGATCTCTATTGCTTTCCTGTTGAGTTGGAAGCCCCTGCAAATGGTTGTGGATTCCTCAGACCATTAAAATAACGTTTACGGGTAGACAGATTGACCCCGGTATACGTCATGCAACCCAGCATAGTCCGTTTCCATGGGGTCATGCCAAAGAAGCGTTTCATTATGGCGCCCGCAGAATAGGCTTGTCTGTTCAAGCCGGCGTAGCCGCTAATGAGTTCATCAGCCGTCATACCCCTGGGCTGGTAAAGGACCGTATCAGGAGGATATCCACGGAGCCACCAGTCACGCGCTAATAGCCTGCCTTCGCTTATGAGTCGATCGTATAAACGTGTTCCGGGATAGGGAGTGAGAATCCTCAACTGCACGACATCCATATAGCTCTTCATTATGAACTCATAGGTCTTCCCGAACACATCTTTGTTTTCGAAATCGAATCCGAAAACAAAGGAGCCGAGTATTCCGAACCCTTCGCCATGAAATCGACGCATTGCCTCATAAAAATCGACCTTCAGGTTCCTTATTTTCCTCACCTGGTCCTGTGTGTCTTTCTGTACCGATTCGAATCCGATCAAAAGCCCCAGGCATCCCGCACGTTTCATCAATGACAGCAACTCCAAATCCTCAGCCAGCGACACTGTCCCCTGCGCCAGCCATCGCTTCCCAAGAGGTATCATTTCAGTAAAGAGCTCTTTCGCTACCTTACGGTTCAGTCCCAGTGCATCATCGACAAAGAAGAGGTGCGTGGAATCTATAGACGCTATCTCGTCAATGACCTCCTGAACCGGCCTGACCCGATATTGCCTGCCCAGGGTCGAGCCAATGCAGCAGAATTCGCAATCGTTCGGACACCCCCGGGACGTCTCGATGCCGACAGGGACCGGTATAGGATTATATCCTTTATTTTTTGCTTCGGGGGAAAGCTTTCGCGCTGGTTTCGGCAGACTCTTCAGGTCTGTCATTTTACCTGCATTATATATTCTTTGCATCTGCCCCGCAGCAGCATCATATATAAGTTGCGGCCATACATTTTCCGCTTCCCCTACCACTACTGCATCTGCATGTTTTAAAGCTTCTTCAGGCAATACCGTGGGGTGTATTCCTCCCATTACCACCTTTACCCCCTTCCGGCGATAGATGTCGGCGATATCATAGGCTCTGAGCGCAAGTTCGGTAAGGACGGTGATGCCTACCAAATCCACGTCCTGATTGATGTCATCGGGAGCAAAGACTTCCTCGACAAGTGTTATCGTGTGGCCGGGTGGGGTAAGCGCCGCCAGCAGCGGCAGATTTACCCTCTGGAACCTGAAGGGGCTGGATAAAGCGTCTTTGCGTTCTTCATGCGGTGCGATAAGTTTAATTTTCATCTCTTCATCTCTCCAATCGTATTACTAATACGGTCATTAGTAAAGCTACGTTCAGCATCCATGTCATTCCGGCTTGTCCGTCCCGAATGCTTCCGGGATTGCGGGAATGACAACTTATGTGGTCTTACTTATGATCTCCTTATTTTCCATAAAACCAACCAGCGTCTTTTTTGCCAAACCTTCTCCCTTGAGTGATGGCGCAAAGGTAGTACTTTGCTATCACTTGCCCTCTTCCCATTTGGTGGCTACAATCCCCAGGATGAAGACCACGGCTGCAAAAACACCTATGACCGCGGAGTAACTCAGCGCGGCCATGTTGTCTTCAAATACCATGGATGCCCGAAGACCCTCGTTCACGTAAAACAGCGGCAGTGTCTTGGCGAACTTCTGCAGGAACCCCGGCATCAACTCGATAGGGAAAAAGCTCCCGGAGAGGAACATCATCGGGAAACTGATGGCGTCTGTAGCGGAGGCGGCGCTCTGCGCCTCCTTCACGAAGCGGGTGAGTATCATCCCGATTCCGACAAACGCGAAGACGTCAAGCAAAATGAACGCAGGGAGCCAGGCGTCTATATGCAGGCTGACGTCAAACACGGCGTAGCTCACCAGCAGCATCACAGTCGTGGATATGACCGCAAGTATGAATTGGTACAGGATGTTCGACAGGATCCATTCGGTACGGGTTATGGGCGTGGTGGATAGCTTCCTGATGATGCCCTTCTGCCGCAGTTCCGTGTCCGAGTCCACCGTGCCGAACAGGCTCAACGTCATTACCGACATCGCGATGATACCGGGGACGAAGAACTCGATGAACCGGTATTTCCTGGCGAGTATCGATTTCTCAGCCGATCGGATGAACGGCGGCTTCCCGGACATCTTCTGGTTTATCCCGGCTAACACTGCGTTCAGGATATCCTTCTTCGTGTCCACCGAAGAAGAGCTGGGGTCGTAAATATAGGTGATGGTGACGGATGCGTTGAAGTCTTGAAGCGCCATCCTCTGCACGAGGGACCTTTCATAGCCTTTGGGAATAACGAGGACAAGGTTCACCCTGTTGTCCCTGACGTACTGCGCGGCGTTGACGGCAGGGTCAACCCTGGTTATCTTAAACTTCCCGTTGAGCTCGAGGGCTTTGACGGCCTGTGCGGACGAATTCGTCTGGTCGAGATCCTGCACGCAAAGGTGGTACTCCACGTTGTCCTGGCTCATGAATATCGTGCCGAATACGAGAATCAGAATTATCGGGAACGCAAACGTGAAGAACATGGTGGTCTTCTCACGGTAGAAGCTCGTGAGCTTCACGACGAGATTTGCGCTGATAATGCGCGGTTTCATTTTGCCACCATTTCGGGCGGATCCTCTTGGAGCGCCTCGCCGGTGAGCTTCAGGAAGACCTCTTCAAGGTTGGGTTTCCGAACGTCCAGACCAAGGTACAACGCCCCGGCATCCCTGATGGCATTCAGTATCTTCTGCACATCGTCTGTGTGCTCCACCCTGATCTTGATGTCTTTGTGGTTGTCAAAGACCGCCTCGAAGCCCATCGTCCGGACGATTTCTAAGACTTTTTCATCGACGGGCTTTAGCGTGAGGACCAGGTAATTCGCGGTGCTTTCGATGAGTTCCCCGGGCGAGTCCATGGCGATTACCTTCCCCTTCGAGATTATGGCGACCGTGTCTGCAAGAAGCTCCGCTTCCTCCATGTAGTGTGTGGTGAGAAATACCGTCTTCCCTTTCTTCTTCAGTCCCAGCAGGACCTCCCATACCTCGTGCCTTGCGTGGGGGTCGAGCCCTGTCGTCGGCTCGTCGAGGAAAACGACCTCAGGGTCGTTTACGAGAGCAATCGCTATTCCGAGGCGCTGTTTCAAGCCCCCGGAGAGGTTCTTATACTGCTCTTTGGTCTTATCCTTGAGGTTCACGAGCTCTATCAACCCATCGATATCGGTGTCCATGCAGAAAAGCCGCGAGTAGTACTGGATGGTCTCCCTGACCGTTATCCTGTCGAACGAACTGAACCCCTGCGGGAGGACGCCGATGCGTGGGACGATGGCGTGCTTCTTCTTCGTAACGTCCATTCCAAGAAGGGTCACTTTTCCAGACGTGGGCGTGCGGATCGTCTCGATGATCTCGACGGTTGTGGTCTTGCCAGCACCGTTCGGGCCCAGGAAGGCGAACACTTCGCCTTTACCGACGGTGAACGATATGTCGTTGACCGCAAGTAAATCCCCGTAACGCTTCGTCAGTTTCTCGACTTCGATTGCGTATTCAGTTTCTTTGGTCATGAATCTCCATTTTGCCTTCATGGGGCAACGGTATTGAAACCGGGACATCCGATGCGGCGCGGGGGGAGACGGCTGGCCAGAACCTGAGGTGGCTAAGTACCTTATTGTTAACCGCAGGCCATGCTATAAGAAAACGGTCAATTACAGGATGGCGGTGCTTGAAAAAAAGAAAACTCGGGATAAACGTTGCACCCAGATGCGCTTTGGTCTTCTCCGCGCCCTGGCCCGTGTAATAGAGAGGGATTTTTCGCTCCACGCAGGTGCGGACATTTTCGAGCCAGGACAAAACATAAAGGTTGTACTTGCGGCCGAGCTCGTGATCCATGCAGAAATATTTATCCACCATCGCTTGTTGTTTTACGACGAGAAGGTTAAAAGCGGCGAGTTCTTCCTGCACAAAATAGAGCGTGTATTCGGCGCCCGGGACTCTCTCACAGATTTTTTCAAAAAATAAACGCTTGTGCGCGCCAAGTGCCATAGGGCTCCGCGCCACGGTTTCCAGATAAAGCTTGTAGATCCTATCCAGAAAAGGAGAAATAGTGCGGCTTCGAATCACTCTAACTTCGTGGGAGGCACGCATTTTGCGGCGCAGGTCTTTCCTGGCGGCCCTTGAAAGGCGGGCTAAGAATTCCTCCATGCTGTTAAAATTGATCGGCAGTCGGGCGCAAGACTGACATTGCACCCGGTTGAATTTTTTGAACACTTCCCCGGGAAGTTTGCCGTAATGATTAAAGTTGTAAAGCGCCACGATGTCGCTTTTAAGTTCGGCCGCAAGCTTTTGCAAAACGCCAAAGGCCATTTTGCATGCCGCATCGAGGGTGCCCTCATCGATTTGAGGATCAATCCCGATTTCACTCCATTCCCCTGCCAGCAGCCCCACGCTTAAAACACGGGGTTGAAAAAGTGAGGGGATGAGACGGCCTGCCACTTTCAGCGATTTCTTGATCCACCCCTCCACAAAAGTGGACAAATCAAAACGGGTTTCAAACAACGGCAATAAGAGAATAGGAGCATCATCTTTTAACACCACGATGCTCCGCAGGTTAAAACCTTCTATACCCGATTCTTGCAACAGAGAAAGAAAGGGGGCGGTTATAGAAGGCTCCGGGAAAAGCCGTCCAAGTTCTGCCGCCGACACTCCGTCTAACCGCGGCACGCAATTGCAGGTAAGGTTATTCATGACCTGTCGGCCTCCGGTTCAAAAAGGCGATTGAAAGCCACGTCTCCCTCTCGGGAAGCGAACGTACCCATAGAGACCGGCCTGCAGCTATGGGAAACCGCACCAGGGCTTTCCCTGATAAGCCCACCGGAAAGGTATACCCGCCGTCTCTCCCTGCTGATGGATAGACAGTGATTTGACGCGGATCCACGAGATGGAATGCACATCCCAGGGCCTTTACAACGGCTTCTTTAATAGACCAGAGCAGGGCCGATGCCTTTTTCAAATCCCCGTCGGCCAACCCCAAGGCATGGTGAAATTCCTGTGGATGGAAAACCCGGTGAAAGGGATATTCTCTGTGGAATTCATCTGTCCCTGCCGCATCGATACCGATATCTGACGTATCTCCGCAGAGAGCGGCCCAGACTTTTCCTCCACACTCGCTAAAAGAAATGGCCGGCCCCTCATATTCTCCCAGTAGTAGTCGCGGCCTGCCAAGCGGGTCGTGGATCACCTGAATTGGTAAATCCGCTCTATTGGAGAAACGACAGTCTGTCAAGGGAGAACCTTTCATCCCCACAAGATGCTCCCGCAGGATAGATACCAAATGAATCTTATCTGCCGTCCGGCTTGCCCTGTGACCTGGGATAGTTTCAGTGTCACATGGCGAGCACGCATAGAAGACGACTCCTCTTTGATGAGGGAAACTTACGGCTTTGATGGTTATTTCCTGGCAATCCTTTGTAATATCCACTTTCATCTTTGATGAACTCCTAAAAAGTCGTCATACCCGCGAAGGCGGGTATCCAGAGACGTTACAACTACCTAAAAAGACTGGATTCCCGATTAAGGACTTCGGGAATGACAGTCTGAAAAGGATTTTTTACGAGACTGTCAAGGCTCAGTCCGACACCCAGTGCATGCGCATACCATACACCTGCATGATGGTGAAGCCTTGATTGTCAATTCCTCTGGCGTCCCAGACGAAGCCTTTCGCATCCTCCATCCGCATTCGGGCCTCCAGGGTTATCTGTTCTCCCTCCCGGCATTTTCGCAAAAATCTCATCTCGCCAACCTCTACGGGAATCATTGCCTGTCGCTGCGTTGGGGCCATTGCAGCTATGTAGAAGCCAACCAACTGCATAAGCGCCTCGAAAAGATAAGGTGAGTATTGGTACTGCGCGTTTTGCAGATGTGCGAAATCACTCATATGCCGGTAGGTGGCTTGGCCCCGTACCACCCCTGTACCTGCGCCGTCAAGAAAGTCTATCACACGGTACCTGCCTTCGAATCCACTGCAGTCTGCGTACCATTGAAGTACCTTATTATGATCCATGGGCTGTGTCTGCAATTCGTCCAGCCGGATCGGGAAATCATAGAACCCCTCCCCTAAATTGCCTTGGCCGCCATCGAGGATTACCTGGCCTGTGTAGTGCGGTGTAAAGCGGTCTGTCAATCTTCCTGTTGGGGATATCTCCTGTGCTGAAAGAGAGACCTCGCACATCGCCTCTCCAGGCAAAGCATCGACCCGGCGACAGGATATCCTGCAAGGCCGCAAAATTCCCGGAGGACATTGTATCATATCCATAAATCGTATCTGGCGAACCCCTCGCACCTGCAGGTGGGGATACAGGATCCGGGCGGCTTCCATGAATGTCTCCAGAACCATGGCGGCTGAGACCAGAGGATGCTTGACGAACTTGAAAGGCCTGTGATCCGCGATCCAAAGATCCTTCTCCATGGAGAAGGATCTGAATGCCTCCAGTTCTTCCCGGCGGATGTCCATGCTTGAGATTTCCTCTATCATGGGTAAATTCTCACAGCTAAAGGCCACGGTACCTCCACCCAGTTCCCCGCTGAGTAAAGTATTGATGGTATCATTAATCCGTGCCGTCTTCACGGCCGGCAGTCTCCTCATAAACATCACCCAATCGTCGTCGGCCGACGCCACAAAAAGCTCTCTGCAGAAGAGTCCCGCAAGCTCATTTACGTGGATGTACCCCACACCCTTTCGCTTCAACATTTCACGGACCTCCGGATCCTCGGCCATGCCGGCCCCCTCGACAGGGGGAAGCATCAAAGCCTTGAAACGCACAGTTCCATTTTTGGGGCGCAGATATCTGATTAACGCAGACATCATGCGATTGGCAGCAGCGTAGTTAGTCTGGCCGGGATTGCCCTGTATTGCGGCTACCGAGGACAGGCCCACAAAAAACTTCAAGCCCGCCTTCTCTGCGGCCGAAAATAAATTCCATGCACCGAGGAACTTGACGTTCGCGACCATTGAGAGGTCATCCGGCGTCATTTGGCTTAAGAGACCATCCCTGAGGACTCCGGCGCCGTGAATGATCCCGTCGATCTTGCCATAACGGCTTGCCACCTCACCCATAACAGCGCCAACCGCCTTGGGGTCAGTTACATCGCAGGTATAGTATGTTGCCTCGATTCCTAATGAGTGTAAATCCGCCAGTGTCTGAGCAATCTCCGATGCTCTGTGGCCGGAAGTATTCGACTCAGAAAGCAGCGGCCCCGATGCCGTCTTTGCAGAATTTATCGCTGTATCTATAGGAGTCCTTCCCAGGAAAACTATGCGCGGCCTAAAAGGCACAAGGCCGCGAGCCAGGTGGGCGCTGATACCGGATGCGCCCCCGGACATAACTACAATGTCTCCGGGATTAAGATTTAGACTTGAAAGATTTCTGAAGATCGACGGAACCACATATCCCTCAGAGGTGAAAACCTTTCCATCACAATGAATCATCTCCACCGCGGTGTATCCTCTGTCCAGAGCGCCGCATAAGGCAGCGCGAAGATCGGCAGTTCTGTCGATTTCCAGTGTGCGAAACTGCACCGATGAGTATTCCTGCGCTGCGCTCAGAAAAAGTCCGAGCATCCCTTCCGCCAGCAGCCGACTAAGAGTTTCGGCATCATCTCTGCAATGAATAAGCACGACGAACTTCTTAGCCGGTGACTGGAGAAATGCCTTCAGTGGTAAAAATAGTCCCCTCAAAAGCTGCGAAACATCCGCTATGCCTTTTAACTTTCCCGACCAGCCTTTAGGTAAGGTGATAACCATCCCTGCCAGGGACGATAAACCCGATATTCTATGTGATACCTTACAAGACCCTTCATCCGTCAAAATATCATAACCTTCTTGTACAGTACCTTTCGCCTGCATAAATAACATTGGAATCGTGTCAGCCCTGTAATCCTGCCGGAATATATCTCCAACATTTTTGGCAATCTCGTCATCCCTGTCAGGTGAGAGAAAAAGCACCGACTCGCCCTGGCTCAATTTTATTGGAGCCGAGGCCGATAGCTCCATAGGAACGCTCTTGAATACGAGGCGCTTTAAACTCGCCTCATCCTGTAAAGGCTTCAGGGTTTCATCTTGCACTAAGCCTGGTTCATCCGCCTTGGTGGCTTGCGGTAGGTTGGTACCTTCTTTCTTTGCGACTATCTCAGAAATCTTCTGCGCGATGTCCCTTACGGTACGGACGCCTATAAAATCCTCCAGTTCGATAGTGATCCCGAAATGGCGTTCTGCTGCATCCATGATTATTGGGAGACGGCTGGAGCGAATGGAGAGATCCCTTCTGAGATCCATATCGGGTTGGATTTCATCCCTGTTGAATCCTGTAGCGTCCATGATGATTTGAATAAGCGCCTCTATATGGTCCTGATGCTCAGACGTCTCGGCGAGGGAAGGGGATGCCTGTCCGCTCAAGGCGTTGCGGCCGGATGCTGGAGCCTTTCTGAATGCAGAGGGGGAAACAAACCTCGGTTCTCCTTCAACCTTCAGATGACCTTGAACAAAGAGCTGAGCAAGAGCGGTCTTGTAAGTGATGCACTCTGCAGGTGGTATGCAGGTCTGGATGCATGTTGAGTCAGGGAGTGTGTCTGCGATGAGATTGCTTAATATATCGCCGGGGCCCACCTCCACGAAGAACCGGACTCCGTAGTCATTCCAAAGGGTCTGGACATTATTCATCCAATGGACGGTAGATTCCAGGTGGGCCATGAGGATTCGCCTGATCTCATCGGGAGCTGATGGATACGGTGCCATGGTCGTGTTGGAGATGACTGGAATCTGCGGGGAATGAAATGGGATGGAGGCAACGTACGCCTCGAGTTCGTCATGGATGACCCGCATGATAGGAGAGTGGAAGGCCATGCTCACCCGCAAGAGGGTGCATCGGTATCCCATCTCTTTCAATTTTTTGCCAAGATTCTTGACTGTCTCTGTGTTGCCGCTCAGGATGACCTGGTTCGGTGAATTGATATTGCCGATGTGGATATTTTCATGTCCCTGCATTATTTCTTTCAGCATTTCCATAGGGGCATCCACTGCTGCCATGACACCGGGATCAGTATTCATAGCGGCGGCCTTATCCATGCAGCGGGCTCTCATGTTCACGATTCGGAACCCATCTTCCATGGAATATACGCCGGCTATGCACAAAGCTGTCAGTTCGCCCAGACTGTGGCCGGCCACAGCCGCAGGGTTAATGCCAAGAGAAACAAGATATTGAGCCATGGCGTATTCCATAGTGAAGAGAGCAGGCTGCTGCCACCGTGTCTTTTGGAGGTTTTCCTCTTTATCATGGAACAATAAGTCAAGGAGGTCAAAATCCGCTACCGCTGCAGCCATATCCATCCACTCCTTGATGACGGGAAAGGACTCGTAGAGTTCCCGTCCCATTCCTATATACTGTGACCCCTGTCCGGGAAATACAAAGGCGAGCGGTGAGGTTGGCAGATCCTCGCGGCCCATAAAAATCCCCTGCTGCGCCAGGGACCTCAATACCTTGGGTGAGGCGATTCCGGCTTCGGCAAGATAGGCCGACTTTTCGATGACCGTGAGCGCCTTCTCTTCGGATTGCGCCACGACAGCCATCCGGCAGTTGCAGCCGTCCATCTCAGTCCGGAAGAAAGATATGCCCTGCAGCGTGGGAGAGCCTTCACCCTTATCGCTATTGAAACCGGGTTCTCTGCCTGTTGAGACCAGGATCGTATCCACCTCATCCATGGCCTGCTCAACCTGCACAACGAAGTTGGAACCTCCGAACCCAAAGGCGTTGACCTGAAACCTTCTTGGCTTGCCGTCCCTGCCCTTCCAATCAAGCGGCTCCGGGGTGATGAGGAGCCCCGATCCTTCCAGGTCTATTTCAGGGTCTGGATGCATATAATTGAGGGTTGGAGGAAAAACCCCCGCCTTCATGGCTGTGACTCCTCGAATGAGGCTGTTAATGCCCGAGGCGCCCAGTGTGTGTCCGATCTGCGATTTGAATGAGGTGATCACAGTGCGCCTGGAGGAATTAAAGAACGCCTTCATGGCACGGACCTCCTCCACGTCTCCTTGCCGGGTGCTCGTGGCATGGCATTCTACCAGGTCCACTGCATCTGGCCCATAGGGTATCCCTCGGAAAGAGGCGCGGATGGCCATCTCCTGGGTGACGCTGGACGACTCCACCATGCCCAGATGGTTGTTGCTCGCCCCCATGCTGGTGATGACGGCGTGGAGACGCGCCCCTCTGGCACGGGCCAGGCTTTCCCGCTCGATGACGATCATTCCCCCGCCTTCGCCGAGGACCATTCCGTCTCTTTCAGCATCGAAGGGGCGGGAGGTCTCGCGAGGGGGTCTTTCCTTTCCGGACATACCGAAAAGTGCGCCCAGGGCAGAGAATTCCAGAAAATGCAAGTGGGTAAGATTTTCTTCACCTCCTCCGACGATGGCTGCATCGATGATGCCGGTCCGGACCATCTGGATGGCACTGTGAATTGCGACCAGTGAGGTCGCGCAGGCTGCGGAGATAGAATAGCTGGGTCCCATGAACCCATACCGATTACAGATGAAGCCAGCCGCTGCGCAGTTGAGTCTACCCAGGAGTGTGGTATCATCCGGGGCCATGCGTCCGGACTTCACCTCTCGTTCGATGGCGCTCTTCTGATCCGGCGTGAGGTGAACGGCCCTTTGGATAGCGGCAAGGATATCATGAACGTACGCCCTGATGTGCATATCGGTGAGGGTCCCCGCCGCCTCACCCGAGTTTTGGGAGATGAGGACTCCGATTCGTTCGCGCGGGATGTCCGAATCCAGGATACCGGATGCCCGGATGGCCCTGTCTGCCAGCCACATGGTAAGCCTTGTCGCCCCGGTCATGGTCCGGAAATCATGGGGAGGAATCCCGAGTTCATTGCGGGAGATATGAAAGTCTAAGAAGGCGCCCACCTTGCAGTAGGTCTTGTCCGGAACCTGCGGCCTGGGATCATAAAAAAGCGCGTGATCCCACCGCGAAGGCGGAACTAATGTAATCCCACTCTTCATGGCCAGGCTTGCAGCCCAGACTTCCTCCGGACTATTCCCTAAGGCATTGAGTATGCTCATCCCGGTGATGGCAACCCTTTCACTATCGTCTCTGTGGGGAGCGACCCGCTTCAGTCCACGGCCGACCCCGGGGTATGGAGTTTCCGGGGTTTGCTCGATCGACCCCACAACGGGCTGATGCAGCAAGAGAGGGCCTTCGGCCAGCTCGCGGTGAAAGGACTGCAACTTCTGGACCTCACGGATGAGGCCAGCGCAGGCCCCACTCATGAATTGCCCGCGCTCCAGACAGGCCCGCTCATCCAGCGGCACCTCGCTTCGCCTGTCCATGCCTCGGGCCGCAGCGCAGAGGCTCCCCGCGGTCATCTCCTCCACTCTCCTCCGGAAGGAGGGCTCGTCTTGTTGG